>Ga0315282_10005543_pt1 | contig 21456 bp, 19 predicted proteins | sample YL17G07_20_MG_FD_203693 | JGI IMG/M metagenome (GOLD analysis project Ga0315282, IMG submission 203693) | Sediment microbial communities from Yellowstone Lake, YNP, Wyoming, USA - YL17G07_20 | ecosystem: Environmental > Aquatic > Freshwater > Lake > Sediment | place: USA: Wyoming | collected... | reverse complement strand
CCTCCGCCAGTCCCCTTTGGTTATGATACGAGGCATATGCAGCTATTATAGAATGTGTAACTATGCCACGCAACTCCCAAAGCCTCACACGACATTTTTGAACGCCTTTTTTCGTCATTGCGAGGCGTAGTTTAAAAATGTAGTTGCCCAATTTATTGGGCAATTGTGCCTGATGAATCAGGCAACTACAAAATCCGGAGGCGAAGCAACTTGCACTGACACCCCGCAGGGGAAATCCTAAACTCAAAGCACTAAATCCTGAACAAATCCTAATGTCTAAATTCAAAACCTTTGTCTTGTAAATCATTCCACGGACATTGAATTATGCCCCTGATTCCGATTACAATGCAGCAAGAATGGATAAAAACAAGGTCTCCATAATCCTCCCCGCGCTTAATGAAGCCGGGACAATCGGCAGGGTCATTGACGAAATACCTACGCAAGCCCTGAAGCAAGCAGGGTACAGCGTCGAGGTTCTGGTAGTTGACAACAGCAGCACTGACCAGACCGCTCAAATCGCCCAAGAAAAGGGAGCCAGGGTTATTACTGAGCCCCGAAGGGGCAAGGGCAGGGCAGTGAGAACCGCTTTTGAACAGGTCAGAGCTGACTTCGTGTTCATGCTTGATTCCGATTATACCTATCCGGCTACCTATATCCCTGAAATGCTCAAGCTTCTCAATCAACGCTATTCCGTGGTAATAGGTTCCAGATTAAAGGGACAAAGGGAAAAAAATGCCATAAGCCGCCTGAATATAATCGGCAACCATTTGCTCACCCTGATGGCAAACACACTGTATCGCACCAGGATAAGCGATTTATGCACTGGCTATTGGGGCTTCAGGGGCGAGGTTATACCCAAATTAAATTTATCCGCCGAGGGGTTCAACCTCGAGGCGGAGCTATTTAGCCAGGTAGCCAAAAAAGGCTACCGCATAGGCGAGGTGCCCATCAACTACCGCTGCCGTTCCTCAACCAGCAAGCTCCACTCAATAAAAGCAGGACTCAGCATAGGACGGACGTTGCTCGCCAGAAGGTTTTGAGATATGACTAAGATGAAAAACTCGGGCTGGAAGCAATGTCATGGCACGACTCTCTTATTGTCATTGCGAGCGGAGCGTGGCAATCAGCGAAGGGGAGCGTGGCAACCAGATATAATTCAGATGAAGCGGTTGGGCAGGCAATAAACGATGTTATAGGCAAGAAGGCATGAAACTCCCTAAAATATCCATAATCACCACTTCCTATACTATGGATAGGTTTAAGGATATCACTGAGCTGCTTGATAGCCTACAGGCTCAGAGTTACAAAAATATCGAGATTATAGTGGTAGCTGAAAGGTCGCCAGAGCTTGCTGAAAACATCAGAAATTATGCTCAGAAAAAGGATTATCCTAACGTTGTGGTGCTATACAACCAGGGTGAATGGGGGCTTTCTTCAGCAAGGAATTTGGGCATTGGGCAGGCAAGTGGCGAAATCATAGCTTTCGTTGACGATGATGCCCTTCTTTTCCCCAACTGGGCAGAAGAAACTGCCAGAGCTTATGCTGAAGACAGCACAATTGTTGGGCTCACCGGTCCCATTTTGCCGCTATGGGAAGACAAGTCAATGAGCTGGTCCCCCCGGGAGTTTTACTGGATATTCTCCTGCACTTATTGGGACTGGACCAAGCCAGCTGAGGTGAGAAACGGCTACGGCACAAATATCTCCTTCCGAAGGGAAGCTTTCGACCTGTGTGGTTCCTTCAAAACCAATCTGGGAGCTAAAGGGGGTGGTGAAAGTGGCAAGCATGAACTTGGCGGAGAGGAAACCGAATTCTCTTTAAGAGTGAGGCGCCAGACCCATAAGCGGATAGTTTATCACCCAAATATAAAGGTGAAACACAAGGTTTACCGTTACAGGCTTAGCAATAGTTTTATCAGGAAAAGGGCTTACTGGGAGGGCTATACCAAAGCAATGTTTGGCAGACTATACCACTCCAATGATGAAGCGGTGTTGTCTACCGAGCATGAACTTCTTCATCGCATCTTCTCACGCTTAATACCTAGTTCACTAAAGCTTGTCTTCAGCCAGCCGGGAGTTGCCCTGCGCCAATTATGGGTTACCATCTTGGTACTGGCCTGTGTTGCTACTGGTTACCTCAGTTATACCATATCTAATCTTTTTCACCATAGCGAGGGCTACATTGTTGGATAACAAAGCTATGAAATATTTTGTCACTGGTGGCACTGGATTTATCGGCAGCCATCTTGTAGACCGGTTAATATCGGAGGGACACGAAATTACGGTATATGATAACCTCAGCTCAGGTAGCAAAGTGTTCGCCCAGCATCATTTTGGCAAGAAGGGCTTTCAGCTTATTGAAGCTGATTTGCTTGATTTTAATACTCTAAAGGAAGCCATAGCCAATCATGACGTAATCTTTCACCTTGCCGCTAATCCCGAAGCAAGGCTAGGGATAGAAAACACCAAGCTCGATTTAAAGCAGGAAACAATCGCTACCTATAATGTTCTTGAAGCAATGCGAGTCAATGGAATTAAAAAAATAGTCTTTTCATCAAGCGGTTGTATCTACGGTGAAACGCCGGTGATACCTTTGCCTGAGAACTATGGCCCTGTGCTCCCCATCTCCCTCTATGGAGCTGGCAAATTAGCCTCTGAAGGTCTGATAAGTGCCTTCTGTCACACCTTCGATATGCAAGCCTGGATTTTTAGGTTTGCTAATATCGTAGGGGAAAGGACAACTCATGGAGTCATTTTCGATTTTATAAACAAGTTGAAACAAAACCCTCGAGAGCTGGAAATACTGGGAGATGGTAAGCAATGCAAACCTTACCTACATGTGAGTGACTGCGTTGATGGCATCATTTATGGCTTTAGAAATTCTCATGATAAGGTCAATGTATTTAATCTTGGTTGTTCTACAGCAACCGATGTAACCACCATAGCCAGAATGTTGGTAGATGAAATGGGCTTGAAAGCGGTAAAATTTAGATATACTGGAGGAGATAGAGGTTGGCCTGGGGATGTGCCTCAGGTGAGATTTAATGTGAATAAGATAAATAGTTTAGGCTGGAAGGCAAAGTATACCTCAGATGAAGCGGTAAGAAAGGCAATAAAGGACATCTTACGGAAGGAATAGAATTTAAATGCAGGTGGCAATACTTGCCGGTGGTTTAGCAACTAGATTGAGACCCTTGACTGCGGAAATACCCAAGTCCTTAATCCCAATTCAGAGCAAACCATTTCTTGAATACCAGTTAGACTTCTTAAAAAGAGGCGGCGTAGAAGATATAGTTCTGTGCGTTGGCTATCTAGGAAAGCAAATCGAAGAGTACTTTGGCAATGGCAAAGAATTCGGAGTGAATATAAGTTATAGTTACGAAGGCAAGAAACTTCTCGGTACCGCAGGTGCTTTAAAGAACGCCCAGAATCTACTTGAGGATACATTTCTCACCATGTATGGGGATTCTTATCTTTTCCTGGATTTTAGTGCTATCATGTCCTACTTTAAGAGTCAGGATAAGCTTGCTCTAATGACTGTGTATAAGAACCGCGATCGTTATGACAAAAGTAATACCGTTATTGCCGGTAATCTAGTAAAACACTACAGTAAGAAAGAAAAAACCGAGGGTATGGTTTATATTGAGTACGGAGCGAACATTTTTAAGAAGGAGGTTCTTGAATTTATACCAGAAGGGCAGCCTTATACTCTCGAAGCTCTCTTCCCCAGGCTAATAGAGCAGGAAGAACTGCTCGCTTATGAGGTACCTAAACGCTTTTATCAGATAGGCTCACCTGAAGGACTTGAAGAGTTCAAGAGATATGTTCTGGAGAGCGAGGCAACGCCGTGATAATTTCTAGAGCACCTGTCAGAATAACCCTGGGTGGAGGAGGGACTGATTTAGAATCCTACTATTCCAAATACGGCGGATTCTTAATCGCAGCGGCTATTGATAGATATGTCTTTATCTCTGCCAATAAGCGGTTTTATGACAGCATCCGTCTGAGTTACTCCCAGACGGAGATTGTAGATAGTGTAGCTGATATAAAACATCGCATCTTCCGAGAGACTTTAAAACTCCTCAAAATTGATGGAGGCATTGAGCTTGTCTCCATCGCTGATGTCCCCGCTAACTGTGGGCTCGGTACCTCCAGTAGTTTTACTGTGTCGCTCCTTAATGCTCTTCACACGTATAACAGGGATTTCGTGACTCAAAAGCAGTTGGCTGAGGAGGCATGTCATATTGAAATAGACGTTCTTGGTGAGCCTATAGGCAAGCAGGACCAATATATCGCTGCCCTTGGTGGCATTACCTGTCTCACCTTTGAGAAGAACGGAGAGGTAATTATTGAGCCACTCAGGATTTCAGATGATACTCTGGACCAACTGGAAAATAATATACTACTTTTCCATACCGGAATTGAGAGGAGTGCCTCGGAAATCCTTTCCGAGCAGGATGAGAAAAGTAAGGAAAACGACCCCAAAACCATCGAAAACCTACATAGGATAAAGCAAATAGGTCTGGAAACAAGGAGAGTTTTGGAAGGAGGTGACATAGATAAGTTTGGTGAGCTTCTCCACGTGCATTGGGAGACAAAGAGGAAACGCTCTCAGAAGATGACCAGTGCATTTATTGATGAGTGTTACGAACTGGCTCGCAATAGCGGCGCACTGGGTGGAAAAATAATGGGGGCTGGTGGAGGGGGGTTTTTTATGTTCTATTGCCACAGCAACGATAAATCCAGGTTATCGCAAGCTATGAAAAAGTTGGGGCTAAGACCAATGAAGTTCCATTTTGACTTCGAGGGAACGAAGATATTAGTCAATATGAAGCGTTTTTAGTAGCCCAGCATGAGAATAACTAAGCTTCCAGAAAAACTAGAAAGCCTTGCCTGGCGTATTCGACCTCGTCTTCCTTTCACCAGTTTAAACACGGTTTGGCGAAGCTTGGATAAGAATGAAGGGAGTATCCTGGATATTGGCTGTGGGCGAGGCGGACCGATGAGCTTTATAAATAGACACCATGATTTTTATGCCGTGGGTGTGGACATTTTTGAGCCTTGGCTCAAGCAATGCCAGGGATTGCATATTTATCACGGCTTGGTTCTTGCCGATGTGACAGAGTTACCCTTCAAAGCCAGGAGTTTCGATGTAGTCTTAGCCATGGAAGTCCTGGAGCACCTGGAAAGGGAAGCGGGACAAGAGCTGCTCAATGCAATAGAGAAAATTGCCCGAAGGCAGGTAATCATCAGCACCCCGGTCGGCAGGTATCAGCAAGGCACCCTGGGGGGGAACCCACACCAAGAACATCGAGCATTTTGGCATCCTGCTGAGCTTAAAAGTCTGGACTATAAAGTTAGGGGGCATGGGCTCCGGGGTCTGTTTGGAGAAAAAGGTCTGGTGAGCCGTATCCCGAAAACCCTGAGACCTCTGGGCTATATTCTGTGGGTTTGTGCTGGTCCCTTTGTGCATTTCTTCCCGGAATTGGCCGGCGATATGGTTGGTATCAAGAATTTAAGGAGCTAAAATGATTAATAATGAGAAATACATAGAGACTTACCTTTCGGACATGAAGAACGTTATTGAGGCTATCTCGATAGATGATATAGACCGGGTAATAGAGTTGCTTTTTAGTGTCTGGGAAAGAGGAAATCAGGTTTTCATCTGTGGAAATGGTGGCTCAGCATCTACCGCGACACATTTTTCCTGTGACCTGTCCAAGACCACTATTGTGGAGGGTAAAAGGAGGTTCAGGGTTCACTGTCTTAATGATAACATTCCCCTTATAACCGCTATCATAAATGATGAGGGATTTGACAATCTGTTCGTCGAGCAGCTCAAAAACCTGTTTCAGAAAGGAGACATCTTAATCTGTATCAGTGTCCATGGAGGGGTGGGCAGAGATAAAGCTGAACTATGGTCTCAGAACCTGGTGAAGGCAATGAGGTATGCCAAGGAGATGAAAGGACACACTATCGGACTTGCTGGCTTTGATGGCGGGGTGATGAAAGAGATGGCTGATGCCTGCATCGTCGTGCCGATAAATTCCACTCCTCAGGTCGAATCATTTCACCTAGCGCTGGAGCACTTGATATGCAGTTGCTTAAGGCAAAAGATAGAGGAGAGCTAGACTATCTAGAAATGAAAGCAATATTCTTAGATAGAGATGGGGTAATAAATGAGCTTATCTATTATTCTGAGCACGGGATAATTGACTCACCCTTTACCCCAGAGCAGTTCAGGCTTCTGCCTAAAGTTGCCCAAGCCATTACCAAGTTCCACGAACTGGGATTTAAGGTTATAATTGCTTCTAATCAACCTGGAATCGCTAAAGGGTATCTATCCGAGGAAACTTTTGCCGAAATCAGGAACAAGATGGAAAAAGAGCTTGCTGAGGAAGGGGCATTTCTAGATGGGGAATACTACTGCTTTCATCATCCTGAGGCAAAGGTTAACAGGCTTAAAGCTAATTGTAAATGCCGGAAGCCCAAGCCCGGGCTTTTACTCAAGGCAGAAGAAGACATGGATATAAATTTATCCCAATCCTGGATGATAGGCGATGGGCTCACCGACGTCAGGGCGGGGAAGAGCGCTGGATGTAGAACCATACTTTTAGGTAAAATGAAGTGTGAGTTGTGTCACCTTATGGATGAACAGGATGCCAGACCTGATGCCATCGCCCCAAATCTTTTACAGGCAGCACAGAAGGTTGAGGAAGTCCTGAGTCAGGAGAAGTCCAAAGTCCTAAGTCCTAAGTCCCACATCGAGGGACGCAGTCAATCAAACCCCCGACTTAGGACATCGGACATACAACCTCGGACATCGGACATAAAATAGGAGGCTAAACATGGAAATCTTTATCGATTCAGCGAGTATCTCTGAGATTGAGAAATGGCTCAAAATGGGCATCGTAGACGGTGTCACCACTAATCCCTCCATTATGCTAAAAGACGGAGTTTACAATATGAAAGCAGGAGCCAGGGATATTGCTGCCTTGGTCAATCCCCGCTCGGTGAGTGTGGAAGTCACCACCAACGACCTTAATGAAATGGTAAAGCAGGCACGGGAATTTGCTTCTTGGGCAAACAACATTGTAGTTAAAATCCCGCAGATAACCCAGGACGGCATTCCTTGCTATGGTGTAATTAACCAGCTTGAAAACGAGGGCATAAAGGTGAATGCCACAGTAGCCATGTCTCTGGGCCAGGTTATCCTGGCGGCAAAGGCCGGGGCAACTTACATCAGCATTTTCGCCGGCAGGGTGGGGGATGAAGGGGGAGATGTCTCTCAGGTTATCAGGAATTCTGTTGACTGGCTTGAACGCTGGGAATACAAGAATAAAATTATCATCGGCAGCATCAGGTCAGTAGCTGACATTCTCCAGGCAGCAGTAGCTGGCGCTCACATCATCACCATTCCTCCCCAATTTTTGACCAGAATGGCAGACCATAAATACACACGCGCAACCGTAGAGCAGTTTGTCGGCGACGCCCAAAAAGCCCTGGAGATGATGACAAAAGCCAAAAAAACTTAATTATATTACACAACCTTTTCTATAGTAACAACAGACGTGAAACTATGTGTTTACGAAAGCCAACCATGAGTAGCGAAAATAAGTTAGAATATACTGAAATAGGGTTCTGTGTGCCAGATAAGACCCCTTGGGCAATTTATGAGGAGGCGGTGAGCAGATATGCCTTTGCCTCAAGGTATGTGCGGGGTAAAATTACTCTAGATGTGGGTTGTGGAAATGGCTACGGTTGTGCCATCCTATTAAGCGCTGGTGCCAGAAAAGTTATCGGGGGAGATATAAATTCAAAGGCTGTAAATTATGCGAAGGTGCACTATGCAAGAGAGGGGCTGGATTTCTTATACTTGGATGCCATTAGTTTGCCGTTTCCCAACGATTATTTTGATACCATAGTCTGCCTAGAGACCATTGAGCATGTGCCTGAGCCAAGAAGGCTTTTGTTGGAGTGCAAACGGGTAATTAGACCTGGAGGATTAATTATTTGTTCCACGCCCAATAAGGCGGTTTACACAGTAAACAGGATAAAAAAGCCCTTAGACCCGTTTCATATACAAGAGTTCTATATTCAAGAGTTCTATAATCTGCTGAGCGAATATTTTGTGGATATAACCTTATACGGGCAGCGATTTATGAAGTCGGTCGAGATAATAAAGCATAAGTCAGTCATGCTGGCTTATTTTGCAGGGCGAAAGATCTTTTCCTTTTTGCCGAGAGGAGCTGAATTAAGGCATTTTACCTATTACCTAATATCAAAAGGCAAGAACCTGTTTGGAAAAGGAAACGATTATCGATGCTTGGACAGCAGATTTGAGGTTTTAGCTTTGCCAGATGATTCTTCCAAGTCTCCATTAGATGTAATTGCGGTAGCTAAGGTGACAAAAAGAGTCGGAGACTGAGTCACAAATTGCGTCATTCTGAAACAGCAGAAAGGTAAAAGGAAGGCATATGGCCAAGAAAGCAATTCTCGTAAATCTCAGGGATACTCATCCTCCCTTGGGTCTAGCTCAGATGGCATCATATTACAAGGCCTACAGTAGGCTTAAGAATTTTGAATTTGAGATACAGACAAATAAGGAATGGGCCTCAGCAAAACATGTGGCGAAGAAAACCCGTGGAGCCGATCTGGTGGGGATTTCCACCTTCTCACAAGAATATGGAAAGGTTATAGAAGTAGTAAACGAAATCAGAAAGCACTCCGAGGTACCGATTATTCTCGGCGGCTATCATATTACTGCTCTTCCGGAGACGTTGCCTAGGGGCGCAGACCTTGCCGTCATTGGGGAAGGTGAACAGACGTTTCTGGAGATTCTGGACTTATACGATGAATATGGTTTCGATAAGGCTAAGCTTACTGAAATTAAGGGTATGGCATACCATGGAGATTCAGGCGTTATGCTTACAGAACCGCGCCCGCTGATCGATCCATTAGATAAGATACCTTTTCCGGATAGAGACCTTATGCCTCAGTTTTTCCTAGGCAAGCGTAGGCGTTTCAATGAAGTCGGCTTAGGGTATTTCATAGGTGCCCACATGCTGACATCCAGGGGTTGCCCGTATAGGTGTGTTTTCTGTGCCAGTTCGAAGCTCATGGGGCGCACGAGATTTTTCTCAGCCGAGTATGTCGCTTCTGAGATGAAGCATTTGATTCAGAAGTACAACATTGAATGTATTGACATTATGGATGATTGTGCTATCACCAACCAGCCAAGGCTACAAAGGCTGGCGGATATCATGCACCGTGAGGGGCTCAATAAACAAATAAAGCTTGGCCTTGCTGGCAGGGCGAACCTCATGAATGACAAAATGTGCGAGTTGCTAAGAACAATGAATGTCGTACAGATATATTTCGGGATTGAGTCAGGTAGCGAAAAAGTGCTGTGCTACTTGAAGAAAGGCTCAGTGACTATCGAGCAAAACAGGGAGGCAATTAAGCTTTGTAGGAAATATGGCATGAATGTAGGAGCTACCATTATGATAGGGTCTCCTGGAGAAACGGCAGAAGACATCCGCCAAACAATGAACTTCATCAAGGAACATGACTTGTCGGCTTGGACTACAACTACTCTTACAGTGCCTTTGCCCGGGTCAGAACTGTGGGAGTATGCCAGATCAAAGGGGATGGTTAGCGACTCTATGGATTGGAACAAATTAAGACTCGAGCCATTATCACCAAACGCACTCAGCTTTGATAACAAAATCAGCGTGTCAGATACGCTTACGATCCAAGAACTCTACACGCTCACGAAGGAATTTCTTCGGGACAATGAGAATAGCATGCTACGCCAGTTTGATATACGACTGGCACCACAGTATATCGCCGCATATCTTGCGGACTTCTTTCGCCGACCTGGTGAATTTAGCCGCAAGGCAAGGCGAAGGGTGATACTTCTTTTGCGTAGCTGGCATAGAAGTCGCGCCAAGATACTTAAAAGACAACAGGAACGCGAATTTGGGCTATTTCTAGAGGGCAACGAATTACCATATCTGGATTATCAGTACCATATAGGTAGGTATGTCTTCGCTTCCCAATTTGTTGCCGGTAAATCCGTTCTAGACGTTGCCTGCGGGACTGGCTATGGCTCAGGCTATCTGGCTAGAAGAGGAGTTAGGTGGGTGGTTGGAAGTGATGTATCGCCAGAGGCTATATCATACGCAGTCAGGTATTACAAAGATGAGAAGACGGAATTTGTTCCTGCAGACGCTACTAGGTTACCTTTTGTCAACAATTCCTTTGATTGTGTAGTCTCTTTTGAGACCATTGAGCACATCAAAGAATATGAGAAGTTCTTGTCGGAATGCAGAAGAGTGTTAAAGGAGGGCGGCAGCTTCATTTGTTCCACACCAAATAGAGAGGCAACCCCTCCAATACTGAAGAAGCCCCTTTGGCAGTGCCACGTCAAAGAGTTCTATCTGGCAGAGTTTCACCATCTGTTAAGTACCTATTTTAGACAAGTGCAGGTCTTCGGACAGGATTACCTTTCTAGGCCAACTAAGATTATGTGGCAGTCGCGTGGCATAGCAAGAAGTATGTTTAACTTTATTCCCAAAGGTAGAGTCGTAGCGGACTTGCTAAGTAGACTAATATTTCGGCGACAACATCACGCGGTAAGATTCTCAATGGGAGATATGGATACGATGGTATTACGCGAGGGGGAAGTCCTTCCCCTTAGAGACAACTTCACGCCTCGAAATATAGTTATAGTAGCCAAGGATGGGAAATAAGTATGGATGAAGCAGATAAGAGCTTACTCATCTCAGTAATTGTTTGCACCAGGAATAGATATGAGGGGTTGAGGGCATGCCTGAAAAATATTGGCAACTCCAGTTACCCCCAACGGGAGTTAATAGTGGTCGATAGCAGTGACCAGCCGATAAGGCGAGAGAACGAGAAGCTGGTGAAGGGACTCGGTAGCACATACTGCTACGAGCCTAAAAGAAGGTTAGCGGTAGCCAGGAACACGGGGATAAAGGTGGCGTCCGGAGAGGTAGTGGTATTCGCTGATGACGACTTCATAGTGGACAAAAACTGGATTGAGACCTTAGTTCCCAATTACAGAGAGCCGGAAGTTGCATGCTGCACAGGAAGAATGCTTTCCTATCGGCGGGATGAGGCAAGTCAGCTCTACGAGAGGTCCATGAGCTTTGACAGAGGGGATAAAAGGCGTGTTTTCGGTCGGAGGGATATCAGCATCCGCAAGCTCTTGAAAGTTATCCCGTCGATTGGAAATAAGAAGCTCCTGAACCGAACGCCTGCCCCCTGGGCTGTTGGGTATGGCTTTTGCTCGTTCAGAAGAAGCATCTTTAATAGCATTGGATATTTTGACGAAGAGTTAGCCGTGGGCACGCTCTCTACTGGGGAGGATATAGATATGTTTTACCGAATTTTAAAAGCTGGACACAAGATTGTCTATGAACCTAGTGCCATAATCTACCATAGCCATCCACAGCGTTTGGAAGACGTCGTAAAAGCGGCGTATACCAACGGCTGGGAGAAAAGGGTCTTCTTTTCAAAATATAGAAAGGACATTTATATGTTGTTTTGCTTTCTAGGCTCCTTAGTGCTGTTGGGTTCTGCTTGGGCTAAGAGCTTCTTTAGCTCAGACCGAGACTTTAAGAAAGTGATTTTGGCAGAACTCAGTGGTTTTTTAGCCGGTGCGCCTAAGACATGAGCCAACGACAACAGCGGTTAACGACTATCTGTGTAATGCCGATTTAAAGACTGAAATTACAGAAACGGCAGCAATACTGTGAATACCAAGCCAACATAGCCAGCACCGATAACTGTAATATTCATCATTCACATTATAGGCAGCCTAATGCAGATGAATCAATATCGTAAGATTGCCATGCCTTCGGCTCGCAATGACGCCCTTCGGGCAAATCCTAGACTCTAAGCTCTAAACCCTAAACAAACCCCAATATCTAAATTCAAAACTCAAAACTGTTTCGGTCATTTGGATTTTGGTCATTAGATATTGTTTAGTATTTCGGATTTAGGGTTTAGAATTTCATCAAAGGGTTGCCGACTACACGGACAGTCTGCGGGCGAGGACATAAATAGCCACTATGGTCTGAGCGCCAAGCCAGGCATAGCCAATGCCGATTATACCAGTTACCGGCATAACCAGATAACTGGCTAAAAGCACCGATAAGGCAATGAATCCCCAGATTGCTATCAGTTCCTTTATTCTCCCCCTTACCAGAAGTATGCCGGTATAGATATAACTAAGCGCTAACGGCAACGAGGAGAGACTCAGAACCCAGAGCAAATGCAAGGCATTAGCGGAATAGCTCTGCCCGAAAGCAAGCAGCAGCCACTTGCCTACCAAAACAAGCACGATAACTGCAGGAACCAGCAACAGGTAAGTGAATTTGAGAGACCGGGTGACATTTTCCTTCAGCTTATCCTCAAAGTGAGAGCCTTCGGCAAATAAGGATGTGGAAATAGCCCCAGGGATGGCAAAAAGCAAGCCAGCTATCATCCACCCAATATAGAAATAGGCATTTTGCTCAGCGCTCAGAATGTTGACCACCATCAGCGGCAAAATGTATGCTGGACAGGCCATAAATAGATTGGCTAAGTAGTTGCCGCCGGAATAGCGCCACATATCTTTGAGCAAGCTGAACCTCAAAGTGGGCACCGGTTTATAGGAATCCTGGACTTTGGGCAAAAACAGGAAAATGGAAACAGCCAGAGCCACCGCCACGGCGATACCCCAGGAGGCGACTATTCCAAAGGTATGGAAGAAAACAACAAAAAGAATGGGCAGGGGGAGCTTGAGCACTGAAAAGATGGTGTTCTTGGATAACACAAAGCCAGCTCGCCTTCTAGCAACGAAGGTAGAATCTACTAAACTTGATAATGTCCAGAGTAGAGCAAAGACGACGAAGGCTGCGGTGAAGACGGCATTTTGCTTAACAAAGACTAACGCTGGAGACCAGAAGCCCACGCCAGCAACACAAACGCCCGCTATCACCAGGCTGATGAGGCCGCTTAAGGTATAGCAGGAGTTTATCAATTCCTGCGGTTTATCAGAGTGAGGCAGGAAGCGAACAAGGGAGACATTCAAGCCGACCAGGCTTATGAGGGCAAGGAGACTGATGGCTGATATTATCGCGGAACTGAAGCCCACCTCGGCTTCAGTGTAAAATCGGGCAACTATCATCCAGAAAAAGAAGCCAAGGAAGGACGTAACCCCAGTGTTGAGCATCAGGTAAAAGGCATTGCTATAAAGTGAAGTGGTGGCAGTCTGCTTCAGCTTTTCTCTGGAGGTGATTATACCTATGGCTTCGGCGATTACCTTAAAGGGGGGAAAATCGGGTAACCTCATTTAGTATACTTAAATATCTTCACCGGATATGGTGATGATGTCGCATAAACAAGCTGGTAGTGCTCCAGCTTCTCCAGCGGCACCGGGCTCTTAAATGGGTCTACCGCTATTATTTTGTAATTCTCAGAAGCATGGCTAGATATAAAATCCCTGGCTTCCTCGTAGGTGGAATAAGACCATGAGCCGGTGATTTCCTTATACCACATACCCTGTCGGTCCACCTGGTCCCTATATGAAATAACTATGGTGGCATTTTCAGCGGGAACTACAGCTTCACCATTGAAGTTATACAGCCTGACGACGGTGGAATTATAGTAAGAGGGATAAAAGAGCCTCACCGGCTGCAATGTCCCATTTCCCGTCGGTGCATAGTAGACATCATAAAAATCACTCTCGTTTTCACCCGCCCAGGTCACCATGGCATAGAATTTTAACACGGGCATAGGATAGTCAATCATTACATATTCTGCCCCTAATTCGTCCATTATTTGATTGGCCGAGGTTTCATTCTGAGAGGTAAGGTATTTGCCGGCTACCGGGGCACCTTCCTGAAATGGGTTGGCAATCGGTATGCGACGCCCAACACGGGTTATCCAGTGACCATAATCCCACCAGGACATTATGCCATAGGCAGTATCGGGATAATTATAATCTTCCCCTGATGGCGGCGGCTCATATAGCTGATAATAGTAATCGGGGTCACCAAAAGGCTCAGTGGTATTCCCCCTTAACCACACCAGCGCGCTATACCAGTCGGGGTCAATGCGAACCGGCCCCCCAGCAACAGTTGCCTCGGTTCTCCCAAAGAGAAATACTTGTTTCCCCTCCCTGAGGTGTTCAATCAATGCTGGAGGACCTAAATAGTCCCATTGCGGCTCTCCTTGGGGATTTGTTACATACTGTCCGGGGCATATATTGGGGAAGAAAACCAGGAAAAAGATGGCTATTCCGGCCCCAACCACCTTTATCCAGGTAGCCCTGGGCTGCAAGAATCTTCTCTGGCTCACTTTCTCCCTTGCTTTCGCCTTTTTCTTTTTCTTCTTGGTAGTATAGGCACTCACCAATTCTTTAGGTTTGGTCAGTAGTTTCCTCAATCCAGCGAAGTCCAGGACTCTCCAGGAGAAATATCCGGTGAGCAAGGCAGCATTCACCGCGAAGTAATAGCAAAAGCGGCGCTGACCGAAAGTTGCCACCAGCATTACCACGCACCATACCAGAAACAGCGTTTTATCGGCGCTCCTTTCTTTAACAGCACGGTAAATAAGCAGTCCCAACCCAATGAAAGCAATGAAGAAAGAAGTGGTGAAGTCAGACCATGCCATGTTTATGTCGAGAGGTCGTGCCTCCTGAATGGTCAGTGTTCCGCCCCGGGGAGTGAAAACTATAAAGTTGCCAAGCATCGAGTGAAGTAGAGATGGGTCAACAAGCCAGAAAATGAGAAGACCGACGCCGGCAATTCCCAGCAGCGCCAGGGGATAATAAACTGTCTTCATAGCTTTGCCTGCCATAAAACGGGAGAGACCGCTCAATCCTATTGGGGCAACTATGGCGATTATCACAGACACAAGAGAGATGGTTCCCCCCCCCGTTTTGAACACAAATGGAATAGACATTATGGAAGCAATGGCAAAGGTCAATACGCCGATAATACATAGATAGTCGGTTGATTTGCCTCTCAGGTGGTCTACGACGAACTGAATTCCCAGATAGGCGAAGATGATGAACACCAGCATCAGCCCACCTACCCAGGTGAGAAGGTAAATGCCCAGGAAAATGCCCGCCAGCAAAGTGTAAATGAGGGGCTTCTTAATAACTGCCCAATCTTTATTTACCAGGTGGCTAAAGGATATTTCCCGTTCCCGGGCTCGTTTAACTGCCATTATCAAAAATAGTATGATTACCGTGCTGAATAGGACCTCAGCGGCATGGTGGTCGGTAAAGCCGAGAAGCGAGCGGCTCAGGAACTCGCTGGGCAATACAACCAGTATGGCAGCCGATATTACACCCGCCCAGCGATTAAATAACTCCTTGCCAATGAAATACACCGGGATAACCGTCAGTGTGCCGAGAACAGCCGGGGTAAAGGCACCGACTGTCTCTACCAGATGCTGACTGGGATGACCCAGGCCAATTATCCAGGCAGCGCCGGCGATAAGCCAGTCATAGAAAGGCGGCCAGGGGACTACAGTGCCATGAGGATAATAAGTATAGGCGTCGAAATAAATACGATGGGGAAAATGCTGAAGCATGTTTTCCACCAGCCTCATGTGATACCACGCATCATCCGTGAACCAAACTGAACCACCGGAAAAAACCTGGTCGTAGGGAAAATATATTCGGATAAATAATGCGATGCCACAGAGGACAGCCACGATTATGCCTGCGATAGCCGCCGGGGGAAGTTTGAATCGTCGTCCCTGAGGTTGTTCGCTCACTTAGCTATTCCAACAAATCATTTATTTTTTCCTTAAGCGCATATAATACTACAACGCTGTCCAAAAATAATAGAGAGTCCACGAAATTAGAGTTAACCGCATAAATCATCGCACGATTTTCCCTGTCATTGCAGTGAGCCCAAGCCCGGAGCAAAGCGAAGGCGAAGTGTGGCAATCCCCCTCTTTCCCCCTTTCACAAAGGGGAAAAATCCCCCTAAATCCCCCTTTAGAAAAGGGGGTATATGAGGGATTTGAGATTGCTTCGGCACTTTGTGCCTCGCAACGACAGAGGGTGTCATTGCGAGCCGAAGGCGTGGCAATCTCGGCGGGGCATAGATTGCGGAGCTTGTTCCGAGTGAAACGAGGAATCTCATGCTCCAGTTTGCTTCGGCTATGCCTCGCAACCGCTAACGCTCCTCGCAATGACAGGAGGGACGTGCCATTGCGAGCCTCTTCCCCCTGTCATTGCGAGCCTCTTCTTAATTGTCATTGCGAGCCTCTTCTTAATTGTCATTGCGAGCCGAAGGCGTGGCAATCTCGGCGGGGCATAGATTGCTTCGTCGCTAACGCTCCTCGCAATGACATAAGGGGCGTGTCATTGCGAGCTGCTTCGCCTCCGGGTTTTGTAGTTGCCTGATTCATCAGGCACAATTGCCCAATAAATTGGGCAACTACAATGTCAAAAAGTCAAAATGCAAAGGGTAAAAAAGGAAGGTTTTTACCTTTTATAGTATCCCGCATAACTTCGTATAAAAATCCCGCTAAATCCCCCTTTAGAAAAGGGAGTATATGGGGGATTTGAGATTGCTTCGGCACTTTGTGCCTCGCAATGACAGAGGGCGTCATTGCGAGCCGAAGGCGTGGCAATCTCGGCGGGGCATAGATTGCGGAGCTTGTTCCGAATAAAACGAGGAATCTCGCTCCTCGCAATGACAGAAAAGGAAGTCGCGAATGAGAGCACGCAATTGAAAGAGATGATGATTGTCGGTATAATATTTATGTTTATGGTGAGCGTAGCCCAGTGGTTAAGGCGCCAGGTTGTGGCCCTGGAGATCGTGGGTTCAAATCCCACCGTTCACCCTTTTTAATTATGCGCCTATAGCTCAGCGGAACAGAGCACCGGTCTTCGGAACCGGGAGTCGTGGGTTCGAATCCCTCTAGGCGCGCTATTTGAATCGTCATCTTCGGCTAACATTTTGCTAACATCTTCCGGTTGAGTTTTTCCCTCAGGCAGCGTATCAAAACACTAAGCCGCTGCTTCCCGAAGTCCGGGCATCACATCACTATAGGTACCAAGCGTTACGCCAGACCAGAGTATTAGCCAAGCCCCTAACTTTCCCCCTAAAAAATCGCACTGTGCTAGCAATTCTGAAGCGCATTTGCGGGGGCTTTGGAAATGATGGTGGTCTGGAATTGTAAAAGTTGGGGGAGTGTTCTAAATCGAAGGGAGGTAGTAAAACCGCTGATGGGTGCTCGTTGGCTGCGGAGCCTTTTTAAGGAGACATTTTGGGGGGGTGCTTAAATAGCCTTCGCCACCAGGGTTGTTTACCAGCAGTGAGCAATTTAACTTGATTTTCCAGGGCGTGGATTCTCTCGCTGGCTGCTCCGAGCTGAGCAGCAAGCTGTAAATTTTGCTGCTGTAACTCATGTAGTAACCCTTGAAGGGTGTCCATGGTCCGTCCAGGTTCCTTGTCCAGGGTCTTTCCCTTGATTAGCTCAGGTGGTATTGCGGGTATCCTGAATTCACCGCCATGATTTCCCTGGATAAACTGAGCATCGAGCTTGCCACTCTTAATATACCGTCTGACTGTCCTGGTGGATACCCCCATTGACCGGGCTGCCTGTGCTATTGTTAAACTCTGATTTGCCATAACCCTAGACAAGTCTATAGACAAGATGCTGGTTTTGTCAATAGTTGCTAGCGATAAAGTGAGCGATTTTTACCGAGTATAAATGCCTTTAAGTAAATAATCTAACCATGGAGAGGAAGCAAAATGAGCGATAAGTTAAGAATTTACCATTTACTCGCCTGACAAACCCCACTGGACTGAGACCCTACCGTCAAGGAAAGTCCAATGCAGAGTGTTTACTAACCTCACCCCCTCTTATCCCCCTCTCCTCCAAAGGAGGGGGGAAGAGATTTATAGAGAGGGGTGAAACCCCTCTCTTACCTACACGGGGGAGACGACCCCCTTCCCTTGCTAAGGGAAGGGGGTCAGGGGGATAGGTTGTTAAACAATCAAGTCCAATGGGGTTGAATCTCTCTAGCCGCGCTGCGGGGCAAATTCAGCCCATCTTGCGCAGCTCTTTATACAGTACCTTTCCCACAGGGTTCTTAGGGAGAGCATCAAGGAACTGAACATACTTCGGCGTCTTAAACTTGGTGAGCTTCCCTCCGCAAAAATCGATTATCTCCTGCTCGGTAACTTTTTCTCCGGGCTTCAACACCACAAAAGCCTTGAGTTCCTCGCCATATTTCTTATCCGGAACACCAACAACGGCTGCCTCAGAGACTTTAGGATGTTGATAGATAACTTCCTCAATCTCGCGAGGGAAGATATTTTCCCCGGCCTTTATTATCATATTCTTCTTCCGATCTACGATGAAGTAATATCCATCTTCATCCATATACCCCATATCTCCAGTGCGAAGCCAGCCCCGTTGCAATGCTTCCTTAGTTTCCTGCGGCTTGTTCCAGTATCCCTGCATCACCACAGAGCCTCCCACCACTATCTCCCCTACTTCACCAACCTGTAGCGGTTTGCCATCTTCGTCCACCACTCTCATCTTACCATTCAATGGCTTACCTATGGACGCCGGCTTGTATGGTCTATCAAATGGGCAACAGGAATTATTGGCGGTCGCCTCGGTTAATCCCCAACCCTGGTATACCTTACCGGGATATTTAGACTCGAACTCCTTTCTGGTTTCCTCGTCCAATGGAGCAGAGCCAGAAATCCAGAACTTCATTGAAGAAAGGTCATACTTCTTGGGCTCAGGATATATGTTCTGGTAGACGAACATAGTAGGCACCTGCGTTGTGAGCTTTACCCTATGTTTCTGTATCGCTTCAAAAATGAGGTCGGTGTCGAACCATCTGACCAGCACCCATCTATCGCCGCCGTAGAGAAAGGCGCCCATTGTTGCCATTCCATAGGCATGAGAAAGGGGAAGCGAGCTTAACATCACATCGCCAGGCATGACTGGTCCCTTGAGGGTTTCACCTTGCCCCTCAGCATTAGCATACACAGCCTTGTGGGAGAGCATAACTCCCTTGGGTTTTCCGGTAGTCCCAGCAGTGTAAAGGAGTGCTGCTAATTCATCCTCCTTGGTATCTTCCATCTTCAATTTGTCCGAGCTTTTATCCACTATGTCTCGAAATAACAGTGTGTCTGGGGCTTTGTCAACCGAGATTACATGCTTTATGCTCGGTGCTGCTGCCTTGCCGCGGGAGACCTTTTCCATGAACTCTGCAGCACATATTACCACAACGGGGGTGGAATCCTGGTAGATATATGCCGTTTCCTCAGCGGTGTAGAGGAAGCTGAGGGGAATAACCACAGCGCCAATTTTGAATATTCCGATAAAGCTGACCACAACTTCAGGGCAGTTGGGTAGCTGAATGACAACCCTATCACCTCTTTTCACACCGAGGCTCTTAAGTGCATTGCCAACCCTGTTTGACCAACGGTCAATTTCAATATTGGAATATTCCTTGTCTTCGAATGTCAATAACGGATACTCACCATAGTCACTAATGTTGTCTTTTATCAATCGCCCCACATTCATTTTTTACTTTTCCTCCTTTTAGCTTATTTCTGAAAACATTCTATCTTAATAAATGCTAAAAAAACAATGCCCCAAGCCTCGACCACCTTGTCAAGATGAAGTCATAAGTAATATAATTAGCAGGAAAATTTTTTACCACAGAAAAAAGGAGGTGTTCGAATGGAGAAGGCATTGGAGTCCCATGTCATGCGGAGAATGTGTGTTGGGGACCTGCTTAGGCGAAGCGCGCAAAAATCCGCCAAGAAAGAAGCATTAGTCTACAGCTATAAAGGCACCATCACAACTCGTCTCACTTTCAAGGAGATGAATCAGAAAGTAAACAGGTTTGCCAACGCTTTAACCAAGCTCGGAATCAAGAAAGGAGATAGGGTTGCTATCATCTCACACAACTGCCCTCAATATGCCATCTATCTATATGCCCTGGCAAAGACCGGCGCCTGGGTAACACCGCTAAATTTCGCCCTCAGGGGAAAGGAAATTACCGAATTAATCAATCATGCTGAACCTGTTGCTTTCATCGTGGAAGATGAACTAGCAGATAATGTAACAAAATTGCAACAGGATATGCCCAGCGTGAAACATTACATCATGATAAATCTTGCCGGTAAGAAGCAATTGCCTGAGCGATGGCTTGATTTCGACCAGCTATGCTCAGAAAAATATTCCGATGACGAGCCGTATTTTGAGGTTAATGGCGATGATGTCATGACCTTGATGTACACCTCAGGGACTGAAGCGATGCCCAAAGGTGTCATGAACACCCACGCTAACTGGCATTCCACCATTATGAGTGGTGTTATTGATCTGCACTTACTAGCGGGAGACACCATAATAAACTCAATACCTCTTTACCATGTTGCCGGGGTGAACTTACTTATAGGCAGCCTATCAGTGGGCACAAGGGTTATCATGCACCATGAGCCCAGTCCTGCAGAGATCCTGCAATTGGTTCAGAACGAGAAAGTTACCTTCCTGGTCTATCCCCCCACCGTCTTTACCAACATCCTGAAGCTCCCCATACCGAATATAGAAGAGTTCATGAGAAAGTCCTTCTCCTCAGTGAGAATAGCTGTCCTCTTTGGTGCTCCTATCGCCGGAGCATCCATGAGGAGGCTGGTTGAAATACTGCCCAATGTCTACTGGATGAATTACTATGGGCAATCGGAATTGACACCCTTGGGGGCAATCTTGCAACATCCTGATGTGCTTCGCAAGTTTAAGGAATCCGAGGAGAGATTTGGAGGGGCAGAGCCGATAGGACCACCACACACCATGGTGGAGATGAAAGTGGTGGATGAAAATGACAATGATGTTCCACCAGGAACCGTCGGAGAAATGGTTGCGAGAAGCCCTTCAGTGATGCTGGGATATTACAAGGAGCCCAAAAAGACCAGGGAGATTTTCAAAGGAGGCTGGCTCCATACCGGTGACCTCGCCATAATGGATGAGGAACACTACTTCTATTTCGTCGATAGAAAGAAGGACATCGTGAAGAGCGGAGGAGAAAATGTCTCTACCGTTGAGGTGGAATCACTGATATTCGACCATCCCAAAGTTGCTGATGTCGCTATAGTGGGCTTACCCCATCCGAGGTGGATAGAGGCAGTTACGGCGTTTGTAGTTCCTAAACCAGGCGAGAGCATCACTGAGGAAGAAATTATCCAGTTCTGCAAGCAAAACCTTGCGGGGTATAAAGTGCCCAAGAAGGTCGTTGTGCTGGATGAACTTCCCAAAAATCCCACGGGGAAGGTCTTGAAGAAGGATATAAGGAATCAATTCAAGGACATTTATCAAGGCAGCTAAAGATTGATAGTCATTGAGACATGAGTTCTAGGCTGGTCTACCAGCCTAGAGGTCATGTTCTTCTAT
>Ga0315282_10005542_pt1 | contig 21458 bp, 16 predicted proteins | sample YL17G07_20_MG_FD_203693 | JGI IMG/M metagenome (GOLD analysis project Ga0315282, IMG submission 203693) | Sediment microbial communities from Yellowstone Lake, YNP, Wyoming, USA - YL17G07_20 | ecosystem: Environmental > Aquatic > Freshwater > Lake > Sediment | place: USA: Wyoming | collected... | reverse complement strand
CGCTGTTTGAAGAAATCGCGAAGTCAATGTTTCTTTGTAGCCGCCGCATTCCTTCAAACAGCGCATATCGGCATTGGAAAAGATACCCTATGGCCGATGCGGCTGCCGAAAATGGGTTATTTACATTTGTCGTCATAAACTAAAGTTCCCCCTTGAACGCCCGATCCAGAATGCTCAGTAGCAGAGTATCAAGCTCAAACGGTTCCTCATTTTCCCTCAACAATCTCAATTTCTTCCTTTGTCAGGCCGTATAGCTCATATACCAGTTCATTAATTTCCCTGTCAGTGGCGTCAAGTTGCCGCTCGATGCGCTTGCGTTCTCCATATCATTGAATGATAAATAAAGTTAACAGATGGATGATAGGTGAACCACCACCGCATGGCAAGAACCCGTACTTCGAAAAGACAGTTGTATTGTTACCATCATAATCGAAATCAATCAGACTTTTTCCTAACGAAGGCATGTCCAGGCAATTTTGTCCTTGGTTCATGGACATAGGGCGGTACGCGCCTTGATTTCAGATCAAATTCCGTCCTCACATGAGGGATATATGAATAGATATCTTTTATGGTCACTATAAGCTTTGCTATGCTTGGGCAATCAACAACTTAGGATTCCGATTCACGCATGATTGAGATTGGGTTCTTGACCATCCATTGAGGCATGAAGAAAACAAGCAAGATTCAATTTGACTTCAATATTGTTTTATATTCAGCAACTTTTTTAACGCATCCGATAATAATTTATGAAAAACGGCGGGCTCTTTCGAGCCCGCCGTCAGTTAAATCAAAGATGATCTTTATTAGTCGCCTTTAGCAGCCGCAACCTCCTGATCCGCCGCTTTCTTCTTCAGCAGTATCATCGCCGGCAGCATCATCGCCTGAGTCATCATCAGCGCCGCTGTCATCGTCGGCAGTATCGTCATCACCAGAATCATCATCAGAAGGTGTCGTACCCACATAGATGTTCACAAAATCCGAACCTGTCGCATCTTCCGTATCCTTTACGGTGAGCTTAAACAAATAGACGCCTACTTCGGTCGGAGTAAACGTTACTGCAGGCGTAAGATTATTAGGCGACAGAGTTACCGGCGGACCTTCCGGCTCTTCCCACATAAAAGTGATCTGATCCTTATCCGGGTCATAGCTGGCCGATCCGTCAAGAGTGACTTCAGTGCCCGGTTCTACCGTTTGATCTTCACCAGCCTCGGCGACAGGCGCAACATTGATTCCTTTGTACCGCATAAGGGACAGATAAAGGCCGGAAGCCCATACCCATTTATTGGAAAGAATATTGATGTTCATTAGCCCGGACATGAATTCCGGGGCAGTTACCGATGTATCCGGAGTCCAAGTTTGTCCTTGATCGGTCGTGTAAAGAATTGCCGGTCCATACGACATTCCCCTGGCGCCAAGACCTATTAAAAAGCCGATGGATTTATCCGGTAGAAATGCAAACTTACTGGGAGACCAACCACCTGTATAGCCTTCTATTGTGGCAGGCAACTGAGCATCGATATTTTCCCAGTCAGTGCCGCCATTCGTTGTTTTGAATGTATGTGCAATATCACCATTGGCAGTGTACTGATCCCCGGTAACCCAGCCTGTATTTTCGTCGATAAAATAGACCGTGCCGAATCCTGTAGTAGGATCTTGCTTTTGAAGAGTCCAGGTTGTGCCGCCATCTGTTGTTTTATAAATAGCGCCATTCAGCATTTTCGGGCCATTGCCTTTGGCTGTTAATGAATCCCAGTAGATGTGACGATATACCGGATCCTTGCCTAATAATGCTCTGCGCAACAGAGCATCTCTGATTTGCTCCGGAGTGAAGTTTTTACTTCCTTCTTTTGTGAGGGATGCTTCTTCCGGATCCCACTCGCCGCAGACAATCCACCCTGTATTTTCATCAAGGAAAAAAAGGCTATTAATATAAAGTTCTTTGTTGTTATCCGGAGGAGCAATCAGTGTCCAATTCAGACCTCCGTCCGTGGTCTTGATGATATAACCACCCAGGCCTACCGCAAATCCGACACTGGCATCGAGCATTTGAATATCCTGAACAGAAGCCTCTGTTTGTTTTGGAACATTAGCATCTTTGAAGTGCTCGAATCCGTCATCGGTGTACCATATGCTCGGTCCCAGTTGCATAGCACAAACGAACATACACATCATCTGAGCGCCTATTCCCTGCCCGTCAAATGGCTCAAAACAAGATTCCGGAATTCCCGAACCGCCGAAGACAGCATGCGTTGAATCGGTCGCCTCAACACAGGTTCGGGCGTTGGTGATGGAGAGCATTTCCCTACATATTTTATTCGGATCGCCTGTAATGACGTCATCATAGACGCCTTTAATAGTTTCCCCCCCATCTTGACTCTTCCAAACGAACCTATACATGTTGGAATAGTTTGTATAAACCCCAACGATATATAGGTTTAATGGATCTCCAGGTCCAACGTCCATTAATACTTGATTGTAATCTGAATGATTGGATTGCAGGAGTTCCCAAGTCCCATAATCTCCCCACGCAAGTCCTGCGCTTAGGATTAAAAACAATACCGCAATAATCATCTTCTTCATATCTGCTTCCCCTTATTAAACGAGCATTTTATTTCAGCTCTTTAGTGGGTGTGAATATACGAGCCGGTTAAATTGTTGTCAATGCTTGTGCTTTGCAAACAGTATGGATTATGTTTTTAAATAGTTGTCTTTTAACATTTCTTGTTGAAAGCCCCGCTGTAATAGTTTTAAACAGCCGCACTCTCTGGAATTGCCGAATTCTTTTGTCTCCGTATCGTCATCAATAGGTCCTGAGTTATCGTCGATATAGTCGTCATCGATACCGCTATCATCATCCTGCGTGTCATCAATTGATAAGTTATCGGATCGCCGTCCAGGGCATAACTGGCTGACCCATCAAGGTAACAGAGTACTAGTTATCTTGGAGGAGACAGTTCACTTTTTTCGGCGCAAATCGATCTTCAACATAGAAGAGGCGGATTTAAGCCTTTCGGATTTCTTAAGCAAAGGTGAAATCGGTATTTTCCCACCTTCTTTTGGAGCAAATTTTATCGGAGATGAAGCGCCTTTTGCCTTTTTTAGTGCAATTAACTCTCGTGTCTGATCTGGTTTCCTGATTTTCATGGATGCCGGCCTGCTGACCAATTTTGTCTCCAATGACAAAAGGAGCGTTCCTAGATTCATCAATCCTTGATGTATCGAATCGGCCCGCGCCCTGCTTGCAGCGATCAATGAATTTATGCGTTCATAATCTTCTTTGGATGGGATGCCCATCATCATCCAGGTGAACTTGGTCAATGTATCTATTTTTTCACCCATTCCAATTCGTTTATTAATAAATTGAAAACTGTTTTTGGCCGCATCGCGTATCCGGCTCATTTCGATACTCCCATCATAATTTCAATATTAGATAGTAAAAATTATTATTACTATATTTTCCTTGAGTTTCAATTACCAAATCCTATCAATTAACGGAATGAAACATTGCTTCCACTGAATCTTCTTTTCATGTATTATTTTTAAAAATTTTTAATGAGGAGTCTAATTATTGGCTTATCCACCAAATGATGATTTATTAAAAAATACAGACGTTAGTCCACAAGAAAACTCAGCAAGTTCGCAGGAAAAACAAGTGGAGAATTCTTCTGTCGATTCTCCAAAACAGAGCTCTCCAGAACTCCATCAAGAGCAGCAGGCACAAAAGGAAATACATTTGCCCACCGCATGGGCATGGGTGATCTTCGCGATTTTTGCCTTCATTATCGGATCGACCATCACCATCTCAGCGCAAAGAAGGCTGATCCAAGTTCAAAAAGCGAGCATGTTTTTTCAAGGAATCGATAAGGCGGGCGATAATCTGCCGGCTCAAGTCAAACAAGCCATCGTCAAAAACAAAGATCGTCTGACGAAAATTCAAAACCGTATTCCTACTTTGATCAATACATTAACAACCATTTGGATAATAGGATTGGTAATTACTCTTCCAGGTACGGCAGCCTTTTTAATTCTTGCCATAAGAGGATTCATACTGCGCAGCAGGATCACAAAGAAAATGCTGCTGGACAAAGGACCGCCGAGCGAATCCGAGGAAAATGAAAACGCGACAAAAGACGTTATCCCTGGTTCCGAAGAAAGCAACCAAGGCTCTTCAGGATAGATTCTTTTTCTTTCAAGGCAGATTGTTTTGTTCAGATGCAATCTCTTGACGGGTGCGGATATTTGAGTATTTATCTTCATTAATGAATTTCCATTTTCAGAGCAACGCATTTAATTACAAAACCGCTATATTTTTTTTCTATTGCTTCAGATTTCTGTCGCTGCATCCTGGGCTGCCGAGCACGATTTACTTCTCGATGTATCTGCCGGAATAAATATTTTCGAGGCGATAGAAAAATCCGAATGGGACAATAACGAACAAAGTGGAACTGCAAAATTCGTTTCCGATCCGGGACTGGTTTTAAACCTTATGTTTGCAAAGAATTCTCGGCGATGGTTCGGAGGCGGCGAGGCAGGCTTCATGAACACCGCCTTGAAATGCGACCGAATCACATTCCAAAATAAAACGGATCAAGACCTGACAATCGATGAATCAAAAATCTTTGCCTATCATTTAAATGGAACAGGCGGATATTATTTTATTTCGGGCAATACGCGGGCTTACATCGGAGGAGGAGCAGGCGGCGGCGTCACTTCGCTTCTAATCGAACATTGGGGCGCCGGCCACTCTTTGGGCGCTCATGGTTTTATTCAATCGGGAATCATTTCAAAAGGCTCCGATATCATATCGTTGGGAGTTTCGGTTAGAACGGATTACTTTCATCCTCTCACGGAATGTATTTATAAAAATGGTCCATATGAGATTAAAATTAAGCCCTATTGGTTGCCGATCAGTCTCAATATTCATCTTGCTTTTAATTTGTGAACCATAACAGAAGTTGATTTAAATAAACCCTTTGTGCAAAATGAAGTGATCTTTTTATAAAGAGGAGTAGAGATTGGAAAAAAAGCGGAAAGCCGCAATCGCAGCAGTTCTTTTATATCATCAAGAAAAGTCCAGCCCTTCCCCGAAACCATTCAAACCGATCGAGCCCCAGGCCAATACATGGGGAATGCTGGGGCGCATCGAGATTATGGAAAACCGTAGAAATTGGCAGAAAAGACTGCCGATCCGCTAATCTTCAAGGAGGTAATTTATGGCCAAGAGCATGGCAACGGAGAAAAAAGAATCGATACAAACCAACCCGCTTAAAATAACAGACACTACATTCCGCGATGCGCATCAATCCAGTTTTGCGACGCGGTTAAGGATAGATGATATGGAGCCGATCGCAGAAAAACTGGATTCCGCCGGCTTCCATTCGATTGAAATGTGGGGCGGCGCTACATTCGACGTCGCTCACCGATTTTTGGGCGAAGATCCTTGGGAACGAGTGATCCTCCTGAAAAAGCTCATGCCCAAAACACCGTTTCAAATGCTGCTCCGCGGCCAAAATCTGGTGGGTTACAGAAATTATCCGGATGATGTCGTTTATGCCTTCTGCCAAAAGTCGGCGGAAGTGGGCATTGATATTTTCCGAGTTTTTGACGCCCTCAACGATGAGCGGAATTTCATTACGGCATTTGATGCCATCCAAAAGGCCGGCAAACATATTCAGGCCACGATCTGCTTTTCATTGACCGAACGTAAAATCGGCGGCCCTGTTTTCAATATGGAATACTACATTAAAAAAGCCGGAATTCTGGAAGATATGGGAGCCCATTCGCTTTGCATCAAAGATATGGCGGGTTTGATCTCGCCTTATGATGCGTTTGACCTTATTACAGAATTGAAAAAGATCGTAAAAATTCCAATTCAATTGCACACCCACTACACATCCGGAATGGCATCCATGGCATATTTAAAAGCCGTTGAAGCAGGAGTGGATATAGTGGATTGCTGTCTCGCGCCGTTCGCACTTCGATCAAGTCAACCTGCGGTAGAACCGATTATTGCAGCGCTGCTTGGAACGCCTCGGGATACGGGCTTGAATCTCGATCTTTTGGCGGAACTCGATGAATATCTGGAAACCCGCGCTCCCAAATATCGCGAATTTTTCGATACAAGTAAAATGGCGGTCATTGATATCGGGGTTCTTCTGCATCAGATTCCGGGTGGAATGCAGAGTAATCTCATCAATCAGCTTAAAGAAGCAGGAGCCCTGGACAGGCTTCATGAAGTGCACAAGGATTTGCCTCTCACGCGCAAAGAACTTGGTTATCCTCCTTTGGTCACCCCGACCAGCCAGATTGTCGGCGTACAGGCCGTTGCCAATGTTTTGATGGGCCGATATAAAATGATCAGCAGCGAAGTCAAAGATTATTGTTACGGCCTCTATGGAAAACCACCGGCCCAAATCGATCCGGATGTTCAAAAAACCGTTTTGGTCGGATATCCAAAGGGTTCGACTCCTATCACAAAAAGACCAGGCGATGTTCTTGAGCCTGAAATGGAAAAAGCGAAAGAAGCTGTGAAAGCAATAACCAACGATCTTGGAGACATCCTTATCTATGCTTTGTACCCGAGAACGGGTATGAAATATCTACGCCATAAATATGGCCTCGATAAAGGTCCATACGGAGAAAAATTAAAAACTCTCGAACAAATTAAAGCCGAACAGGAATTGATCAAAAAAGCCAAAGAAGGCCATCTCGTTGAAAAACCAAAACCCGCTCCATTCGGCCCTTCTGCCAAAATATATCAAGTATCGGTGGAAGGCGAAGTTTTCGAGGTTCAGGTTCAGGAATCAGAAGATTCATCCCCGGCATCGGTTGGGGTGCATGGAAGCGCCCCTGTTGCGGTTTCCGCTCCAACGCCGGCGGCAGCGCGCAGCAGTGAACCAAAGACCGCCCCTTCGCATGCATCGCGTTCAAAATCATCAACTGCCAAATTGACAGTACAGGAAGGAGAAGCAGCACTATATGCACCTATGCCCGGAACATTGGTGCGTTATGAAGTTGCAATAGGCGATAAAGTCGCAGAAGGCCAAAGTCTCGTAATTCTCGAAGCGATGAAAATGGAAAATGCGTTGCCATCTCCTGCTGCGGGGATAATCAAAGCGCTGGGGCCGGAGCCCGGCTCTTCGGTGGCAAAGGGTGACATTTTGTTGGTCATCAACAAGCAATAATCGATTCAGGTGTTGAAGCAAACATTAATCATCTTTTTTTTTGTAGTTGTTTTTCTGGTCTGCCCCTTCAAATCCTGGGCAGATACCAAACCGGATCGCTCTCAGTCTCACTATTGGATATCGAACACGTTTGGCGTTGGCATCAATCCTCCCGTACTTGGCGACATATTCAAATTCTATAAAAAAATCCCTTTGGATTTCGGCGAGAATTATCTGTTCTCCGACTCTAATTTGCGCGGCGGATTGATCAATACTATCTCACCCAAATTCGATAAGCCCGGCTTGATGTTCGGCTTTTCACCTATGCTGATCCTCGATTTAGAACTCGCATATCAACCGATATTGTATTGGACGACTTATGAGTTCCACTCATACAAAGACAAATATGATGATGCCGCACGTTCGCACATTACCCCTCATTATAAGACTTGCCAATATTTCCTGGCTTCCACGCAATTGCGGATGAAAGCCGGCCAGGTGGTCATGGTGGACATGTTCGACGCCGAATATTGGAGCGGTACTGGCTATTGGTTTTCAGATGAAATCGGAACCATCCTTTCCCAGGGACCTGCCTTCCATAACAAAACATTTTTATTGTGGGAATTTCAGCCGGAAATGCGGTGGTTCGTGGATTACGAGCTGCATCATTACACGCCATCCGGTTATCGCAAACAGATTATCGGCATGGGGGTATATGCGGATAAAATCTTCGGCCATACGGGCTTTTTCTTGGAAGCAGGCTATCATCTCGAAAATCCCGATTATCACGGCATCATGATTCTTCTGGGAGTATTGTCCGAATGGCGGTTGAAATGAAAAAACTGAATGGCAAAAATTTTTTGATCAAACTCTGCAAATATGGTTCTTTGAATCTGTTGTCGGTTATTGTATTTTGACACGACTCTTAATGGAGTGAATGTGCCCAAATCATTGCTGTCCAGATTAAAAAATAAACTGGTCATAGGCCTGGCGTTAGGCGGATTGGTCTTTATCGGGCTATCATTGTATTCGGATTTTAATAAGCTTCTCGAATCTTTTCGCTCGTTTCATTGGGCTTTTGCTCCGTTGCTCTTGGTGCTGAGCTTTTCCAATTACATAATCCGATTTTTTAAGTGGGATTATTATCTGAAGGTTCTGAAAATCCATCTTCCAAAGCGTGATTCGGCGGTCTGCTTTTTCACGGGGCTGGTTATGACTATAAGCCCAGGGAAAATGGGAGAGGTGCTTAAAAGCTATTTCCTCAAACAACTTAACGGAACGCCGTTCAGTGTATCTGCTCCAATTGTCGTCGCCGAAAGGCTCACCGATTTTTTGGCTCTCGTAATCCTCTGCGCCGGCGGCATCTTTGTGGCGACTTTTTCGCGAGAGGTATGGGCTATCGTGATTGTAGTGATTTTCATTGCATCGTTTCTGATTGTGATCGGATCACGAAAGCTTTCACTCGGAATCATCAGCTTGATGGAACGCTGGGGACCTATCGCAAAAATCGGTCATAAACTGCGCGCCGCATATGAATCGACTTATGCCATGGTCCGCTTTCGACATCTGTTAGTCGCCACCTTGCTCTCTGTGGCGGCCTGGTTCTGCGAATGTTGCGGACTTTATGTGACTTTGCTTAGCTTTCAAGGCAACTCCGGGATTTTGCTGGTAACATTTATTTATGCCTTATCCACTATGGCAGGAGCCATCACCATGCTGCCCGGAGGTCTAGGCGCAACCGAGGTTTCCATGGCGGCTCTGATCGCAAAAATGGCGGACGTCGCAAAAAATGACGCAATAGCAGCAACCCTTATTATTCGTGCCGCTACCCTCTGGTTTGCCGTTTTAGTCGGAGCCGTTGTCCTCATCGCTTCCCAAAAACGTTTTGAAAAAGTGGGAGAATATTTTGAGGAAGGGTTGAAAGAATAAAAGTCCGACATTGAATTTCAGGCAAATCTTATGTTCAGAATCAACAAATCTCCATCTGAAAGAGGAAAAAAAACAATTCCCGTCTTTTGTATTTTCTCATCAGGCATTTTTTAAATTATAATTGTATAGTAGGTGAACTAAAACGTCCTGCGGGGGACTTGATGCGAATTACATTGTCCTTATTGATTTGCTTATGTTTAATCCTGCCTGCTATCGCATTAGCTCAAACCACAGGCGTCAATCGGATGACCGATCTCTGGCTTCTACCAAATCAGGAATTGGGAATTTTGCCGTTCGGCGAATCAAGCCATGATTTAACCGGCCTGAATAATGATGGTTTTTACAGCACATATTCAAGGCTATATTTTCAAAACGGGGTATACGTTTTGTTCGATTCCCAAGGTCCGGGATGCGTGTATCGAATGTGGTTCACTCCGTTAAATCCGTTTTCCAGACTATTAATACTCGTCGATAATCAGGAAACCCCAGTGGTAAACTATTTTCTGACTTCATTTTACGCAGGAGAAAATGCACCATTCCTCACCCCGCTGGTCTGGGACAATCTGGCTTCAAGCGGCGGATATGTAAGCTATGTACCGATCTGCTATCGAGATAGGTTGATAATCGGTGCATCCAGCCTGACTTTTTTCTATAATTTCACTGCGCATAAATATCGATCCGATGTCCCTGTCGAAAGCTTTACAGGCGATGAGGATTACTCTGCTGCTTATACAATATATGACCCGACACAGCCTGGATTAGATCCCAAAGATACAACAGGCGTAGATTATTCTGAAGTCTCCTTAAATATAAATCCCGGGAATAACGGTAATTTTGTGAATGAGATAGGCGCGGGACAAATTGCCAGCCTTCGACTTGTTCCGGATGTTATCGATGACTCGTTGCTTCAATCGGTATGGCTCGAAGGGTTTTTCGATTCCAATCCGAATCCATCCATCAATTCACCGCTCGGTTTATTTTTCGGAGCCACTGCAGCAGGGTTCGACGTAAAAGCGTTGATGTTCGGCATTAAAGAGGGAACATTATATTCGTTTTTCCCGATGCCTTTCTTTTCATCTGCGCAACTGTCTTTGTCCAATGATTCCGACCAGACCATTCATATCGATATTGAAGTGGGAATCAAACGCCAGGCGCCGGATGATCACGCCGGAATATTCGAAACGGCATATCGATTATCAGACCCGCCTGTAATGGATCAAGATCACGTATTTGCAAATATCTCCGGCCAAGGCAAGATCGTCGGAGTGGTTCAGGTTTCAGGGGGGTATTCAGGCCAGCAATATTTGGAGGGCGATGAACGCTTCTATATCGATGAACTCCAAACACCGACAATTCAAGGAACAGGCACCGAAGATCATTACAACGGAGGTTGGTATTTCAATCAAGGAATGTTCTCGCTGCCGACGCATGGCCATCCTGAAAGAATCGTCGATGAATTGGACATTACGGGCATGTACCGTTTGTATCTCGCTGATTCGTTAAATTTCTACAACGGCGCCACGTTTTCGATAGAACATGATAAATATAATGTCTATACAGATGAAATCTATTGGTCCAACACGTTTTTGTATCGGATTGATGAACCGGCATTAGTGTTGCAGGATCAGTTCGATGTCGGAAAAAGCGAGGACGAACTCCGTGTCGGATATAATGGGACTGATGATACTGCGACCGGTGTACAGAATTATACCTACGAAGGTGATTATGACAATGTAATTGTGACGGACGATGGCTATCAATCCCGAGGTTCCGCTGTTTTTGCCATTCAAATAAATCCTTTCAACGATGGTTTGAGAATCGTAAGGCGGATCGATCAAAATCAAGGTCAAGAACTTGTTCGTGTTCAAATAAACGGCCAGGATGCCGGGCTTTGGGGAACGCCGGAACATAATCCGTTCAAAAGATGGCGCGATACGGCCTTTGATGTTCCGCCATCATTAACAAAGGATCAAAGCTCAGTCACAATCACTTTGCAAAATCAAAGTGACGTCCGCTTTTTCACGCAATTTTATTATTGGATATATGTTTTCAAACAGCCCATCCTTTCGCGATTGGATTCTTTGAATTTGTCCGCCCCCCAATATACCATCACCGTCGGCGAAACCATCCAACTTACAGTGGATGGTTTTTATCCTTCGGGTCATTCGGAAAATGTCACAGGCTGGGTGCAATATGAGTTGTCTTCTCCGGAACTGGCGGATATCACTTATGGCCTATTGAAAGCAAAGGCAACCGGTGAGCTGGCAGTGACGGCGACATGGAATGACCTGACCAGCAACACGATTACAATTCAAATTCTTCCTGATATCGACGATGACACAACCGATGATGACACAACAGACGATGATTCGAGCGACGATGACTTAGACGATGATACATTAAACGACGATACGGCGGATGACGATGTCGTTGATGACGATTTTGTTGACGATGATACAGCGGGAGATGATGGTAGCGAGTCGGATGATGCTGATGACGACGATGCAACTCCGCCCTATCAGGGCGATGATGATTCCGGTAAAAACGGTTGCGGTTGCTGACGATTTGGACTTTTTACTTTAATAAGCGATTCTATTCTTGACAATAAATTCCATCAGATTTCGTCATATATCCCAATCACATTATTGATGTAAAAAATTGCTTTTTTGTTTGGGCTTGGGAATGAGGAATACATTTCTTGCGCGAATTTGATGCATGATGACCGAGGGAACTCGTAAGCCCTTTGCCATTGTCTCGATCTGATAAAGAAAAAGCGCGGGCTCAAAATATGCTTTTCGTTTAAGCGAATTCGGTATGTTTCCCTTTTTAGCGGCAAGCGCCAGCATACGACATCCGAAGATTGTGTGTGCTATATCTGAAGCATCTTTTTTGCCGAATCCGAATCGACTGCACATTTCGCAGACCCTCGATCGAATCATACTGTTAAGCGTTGATATTCCGGCTTTGCCTTCCGGAAGATTATTCTCCAACTTCATTGCAGCCATGATGGGGCTGAAAAATGACGCAACCAACATATAATCCCGAAGCTCCTTGCCCGATTTGACAGCTCTATCCACAACACAGAAATTTTTAATCATTGCGAATCTCAAAGCGGCTGCATCCGCCGAATTGGTCGAGCATAATTGCTCGACTTCCGGAAAAAGTGTGCAAAGTATTCCGGCTTCAATAAGCAACTCAATCGAAGGCCCTGCCGCTCCACCTTTCAGATCTCTTAAAAATTCATCCTTGATTCTTGCGCGCGAACACTTAACCAGCAATGGCGCATTGTCTTGTATCGCCTTGTATGTTATCGGCTCGATGGTAAAGTTCATTCTAGCCGCATGCCGAACTGCGCGAATCATTCTTACTGGATCCTCTTTGAACCGGATATAAGGATCGCCGATGCATCGGATGATTCCTGCTTTCAAATCCGGCAAGCCGCCGACATAGTCTATAACGGAGAAGGTTCCGACGTTGTAGAACAATCCATTGATGGTCAAATCTCTGCGAAGAGCATCATCTTCCGGAGTGCCATACGTATTTTCCTCAACAGGGCTGCCGTCCGCTTCTTCCGGATCAAATGCTCCTTTGGTTCTGAAAGTGGATACTTCGATGATTTTTCTGCCTTTGAAAATCACATGAACCAATTTAAACCGGCGCCCGATAATCCTCGAATTTTTAAAAAGCTTTCTGATTTCTTCAGGCCGCGCGGTTGTGCCTACATCAAAATCCTTTGGCGCCCTTCCGCAAAAAAGATCACGCACGCTTCCGCCCACAAGGTAAGTAACATAACCGTGGTTATAAAGGCGATACATCACTTTCAACGCATTCGGATCGATATTTCTTCGAGAGATATTGTGATTGGATCTATCTAAAATAATCGGTTCGGCCATCTGCATGAATTATTTTGCTTTTCCTCATCACCTCGGCCGAAACGAATTCGTATCAAAATCGGCAAAAAGTGGCAATAGAAGTTTTTGGCAAATGTATATCTCAACGTTGTATATCACTTGGAATCTTCACCCTCATGCCGGAAAAAACTTTTTTCTCTGCAAACCAGCCTGAAGAGACTTCTAATGCAAAAGCAGCAGGTTTCGCAGAGACGATCGATGTTTCATCAAGGGGTCTCATCTTCCGAATTTCCAGGATCATTCCATCTTCCGCCAAAAAAGCAATATCCAGGGGAATCAATGTATTTTTCATCCAGAAAGAATGAATTGCGGTATCTTGAAATACAAAAAGCATTCCTGCATCCGGAGGGAGACTTTTGATCTGCATAAGGCCCTTTTGCATCTCGGCAGGTCTACTGACAACCCAAGCATGTAAAACTGCATCGCCTATTATAAGATTTACTTTCTGAAGTGAAGCAAGTCTGGCTGTGCCATCATCTCCGGCGGCAAGAATAAAAACGGCTGCCATTATCAAAAAAACGGCAGTCATTCTTTTTTTATATGCGGCCATATAACACCAATTGGCCAATATTTTTCATCGGCCAATTTTTATTTAGTCCGAAGATTGAGTGGAAATCACCCTTTGCGTACGGCAGCTGGTCATAGATGCATCGCAACTACCTAAATAAAAAATATCATCCATTAAATTGCCCGTTAAAATCGCAGTATCTAGATCCACATTGATATAATAGGTTTTTACATGCACTTTCGTGCAGGGCTCGGTTCCAATCGGTTCTTCGGACACTTCCGACATGATTATTGTAGTGCCATAGACTTTTCCTTCATATAATTTCGTCGGTTGGCTTCCGGGTCCGGTCATTGAATAATATACGGCTGCATTTGAAAGATCCTTGGTTTGTTTGATATCGACAATCCAATCCTGCTTTGCACCGACATTCGCACTTTCACAAGTATCATCAGTAGTTTCAACTTGAACTGCATATTTTCCTTGAATATCTTTGCCGTAATTATGTGAATTATTTCCGGAACCGTCTTGATCATCATCCGCTGCATTTTCGCCTCCCCCTTCAGAACCGTTACAACCCCACATTCCCAATATGAGCATGAATGCCAAAGCTAACGTAATAACAGATAGCCGTTTCATTATTCCTCCATTTGTAATGGTCAACTACTATATATGGTTGATACCACCTCTTCATATCTACAATAGTTTGTGGTGATTTTATGATTCTATTGCGACATATGTCAAGCAATATCAAGAAGGAATTTATTCTTTCGGATTTTATCAGGATATTTCTTTACATGAATGAAAAACAAACGATAATAACCCAGGTTAATTTTCTGACACCAGGTTGATTTCATTGAAAAATTCCAATGAACACTTTCAAGCAATGGATTTGGATCGCCAGATCATAGGCGATACGCCATTAATCAAAATTATCTGGAAAATAGCCTGGCCTGCCGTGGTGGGGTTTTACTTACAAGCAGCCTATCAATTTATTGATACGATATTTGTAGGAAGGCTGGGACCTGCTTCTTTGGCAGGCATCTCTACCGGCGGATTTGTGGTCTGGGGAATATTTTCGCTCATCAATATCGTTTCAGTCGGAACGCAAGCGATTATAGCTCGTCGTATCGGTGAAGGAAATAAAGCTGCTGCAATAGAAACCGCCTATCAAGGGTTTTTATATTCTCTTGTTTTTTCTATTTGCATATCGATTCCCATCGTCGTCTTTCTGCCCAAAATATTCATAATGATGCAGACCTCTCCGGAAGTGACCGCCCAAGGGTCCACTTATTTACTCTGGTTGGTGCCAGGCATGCCGGCGCTTTGCGCTTCATTTGTTTTAACGGCAATTATGCAAGCCGCCGGAGACACAAGGACGCCTACCAAAATCCAGTTTATTTGTTTGTTCTTCAACGCATTGCTTGCTCCGGCACTTATCTTTGGCTGGTGGAAGCTGCCTCGTCTTGGAATCGCCGGAGCAGCTTTGGGGACAAATATCTCTCGATATCTTTTTGCAATCCTATCGATCATCGCCATTGAAAGAAGGCAAAACGGAATCCATTTGTTTGATAGCTTTCGAAAAACACCGGATATTGCCGCATGGATGCATTCATCAAAAATCGGGTTGCCTCCCGCCCTCACGGGAGCATTGTTTGCTCTTGTTTATATGATGTTGACCAGGATTACCTCGCATTTCGGAACTCCCGAAGTCGCCGCACTTCGCGTAGGGCATATGGCAGAATCATTCTCTTTTTTTGCGGCACTTGGCTTTGGGGCAGCGACATCAGCGATTGTGGGGCAAAACCTGGGAGCCAAAAAACACGAGCGGGCTTCGCGCGCCGCTTGGACCTCTGCAGGAATGATCAGTGTGATTGCCTTGCCAATATCGACAGTATTCTTTTTTCTTCCATCTCAAATTAGCGCGATATTCTCTCCCGACAGCGAGGTTATTGCAGCCTGTGCCAGGTATTTATTCGTTTTGTCTTTCTCTCAAATTTTTATGTGCATAGAATTGGTCTTAAACGGCGCTTTTTCAGGTGCAGGAGATACAACGCCGCCCATGATGATTTTGGTGCCGTTCACCATTGCCCGTATTCCGGCTGCCTATCTTTTCACGTACACATTTAATTTGGGTATTGTAGGCGTATGGTGGGCTATCTCAGGGAGTTCAATAGTAAAAGGGGTTATCCTTGCTCTCTGGTTTGCAAAGGGGTCTTGGAAACACAAGAAGATCTAATTTGCTATGAAGTCGGCCCGCTAACCTTTCAATCTTTTCATCAGGATTTCAACCGCAGCCAAAATTTCAGGGTCTTGTTTAATCAAATTATCGATCTTGGCTACCGCATGCATCACTGTCGAGTGATCGCGACCGCCGAATCGCTGGCCAATATCCGGATAACTGGCGCTGACCAGATTTCTGGACAAGTACATTGCGACCTGCCTTGGCACTGCTACTGATTTGCTTTTCTTCGGCGATTTCATATCCGCCAACTTGATTTTGAAATAGTCGCAGGTCACCTTTTGAATTTGTTCGATTGTCGGTTTTTTATCCAGATCACCCAAAACGTGGCGAAGGATTTGTTTGGTTATTTCCAACGTGACTTTCTGTCCGCCGAGACTCGTGAAAGCTTCCAGTCGAATCAGCGCTCCTTCCAATTCGCGAATATTCGACGTGAAATGCGAGGCTAAAAAGAAAGCCACGTCATCGGGCAGCACAAAATTATCTTCTTTCGCCTTCCTCTTTAAAATAGCAACACGGGTTTCGAGTTCGGGGGGCTGAATGTCCGCAATAAGTCCCCAACTGAATCGGGTGCGAAGTCTGTCTTCAAGATCAGGAATGTCCTTTGGGAATTTGTCGGATGTAAGGACGATTTGCGAACCCCGTTCGTATAGCTGATTGAAGGTATGAAAAAATTCGTCCTGTGTACGTTCTTTGCCGGCGATAAATTGAATATCATCCAAAAGAAGCATATCCGCTTTACGAAATTTATTTCGGAAAGAATTGTATCGCTTCTGTTGAATAGAGCTGATCATTTCATTCATAAAGTGCTCGGCCGACATTGACAAGATTTGTAAAGGCTTGTCTGGTTTTTGCGAGGACAATGAATAATTTGCAATCGCCCCGAGCAGATGCGTTTTTCCCAAACCCGTTCCGCCGTAAATAAACAGCGGATTGAAGGCCTGACCTGGATTCTTGGCTACTGCCATCGCGGACGCATGAGCAAATTGGTTGCTGGGCCCCACAATGAATCTGTCGAAAGAATATTTTTCGTTGGCGATGGTTTCTTTTTGGCCGGGATTCTCGCGACCTTTCGTGGACGACTTGGATTTCTCCGGAGAATCACTGAAAAAGGTTTCGCCGAAATCCATTTGAACTTTTTGGGAAAAAGTCGGCGGATCATTTGAAGACTCGGGATCGACATCCACCTTAATTTTTACTAATCGTCCTGAAACTTCATTGATTGCATCGATTGCAAGGTCGATGTAATTTTTGGAGAACCAATTGCGCACAAATTTATTGGGCGCTTTCAACTGTAAAGTTTCTTGGTCATATCCATCAAATTTTATAGGTTCGACCCAGCTTGTATAATCGCGGAAATCCAGTTTCTGCTGTATTAATTCCTTGGATTTTTTCCAAATATAATCCATAGGAAAAATCCCCCCTCTCGAACAAGCACGCTAAGACGTAAGCCTTATTAAAATTTATATTCATTATTGATTCCGAGGTATCCCCAATCCCATTCCATATTACATATAAAAGCACCTATTTAATCGGGAAAAAAAATATTTTTATAATATATTTCTATTATTCCCGCAGTAGATAACCAATTTCCGGTGCTATAAAAATGCCTATTTGATATCAATGGCGGAAAACGGATGCAAGGAAAAATTTTATCTATTTTATAAACCGTTTTACCAATAGTTTATTGGCGCCATTATTCTCTAAATCTCACGCATAGTTATCAACCGAATCGTTCTTTAATCCGGCTGCCGAAAAAACGAAAAAAAATGCTCCGCTTTTTTTCGTAATACGAAATTTTAATTCCATTTTTTGATCGGCTGAATTTATCACTCTCTTACCTTGCCGGATTTCAAGTTTTTTATGCATAGGGCAGGAATACAGTCATCAAACATCAACGCAATAGTTTTTTAAAAATATTTTTTCATTTTCCATTTATGCGACCCCAAAAAACATCCGAAAACTAATAAGAGGAAGTATATCGAATACTGAAAGTGTATTGTTTTCATTTCTTCACCACGGGGAATATTCATTTTGCAAGACCATGCAAATATTGATTTTCTCTCCATCGAAGACGCCAAAGAACATTTAAAGTATCTTGAAAAATCAAATCGGATTCTCGACCAGAAACTTTTTGAATTAACGAAATTGGTCAATTCGATCAGCGCAATTGAAAATTATGAGGAGAGCAAAAAACTTTTTCGAGTTTTTTCGAATATTCTGAAAGAAAATCTAAAGTCACGACTGACAGCATTGTTTGCAAGCCGTATGGATGATCTTTCACACCAGATGATGCTTGTTTATCAAGATGGCGTGATTCCTCCGTTGCCTGACAAATGGATTGTTTCAATTAAAGAACAAGAAAATTTATTCTGGTCGAAGCTTCTCAACGGTGAGCCCTATGAGCCGACAGATTCTGATGGAAGATTTTGGTCGCCTCAGACCGCTTCTCAAACTGCACAAAAATTATTTTGGGCCAGGTTGATCGTTCCAGTGGTCCATAATCGTCAATTACATGCAGTCGCAATTTTAGGCGAAAAAATTGGCGGCGGCAGATATTCGGCATCCGACTTGCGATATTGCAGCGAATTTTCGCGCCATGCTGCGAGCCGTTTTCACTTGGCCGCCTTATATGAAAAAAGCCTGATCAACAGAAAAGAGTTAGACAGGACATTGAATAACCTGTCCATTCTATATGATGTCGGTCGTTCTTTGAATTGCGTGCAAGATCTCAAAAGCCTTCTTTTAAATATTCTCACACAAGCAATCGCAGCCACTTCGGCTCAAAAAGGGAGCATTATGTTGTGGGATCCCTCCACAAACAAACTCGTCGTCCGAGTGGTCAAGGGTCTGCCTGATTTAAAAACGGAGGAACGCATCAATGCCGGCGAAGATGGAAATTGCATCGCTTTATTTCCCGGTCAAGGTGTCGCCGGAAAAGTATTCAGCGCCAAAAAGCCTTTAATAGTGCAACAAACCAATAACGATCCGGAATATGTGAATAAAGAAAATACTTACGCGCAATCCATTCTCTGCGTGCCTCTTTTAGCGGCGGATGATGCAATTGGAGTCATCAACATCACAAACAAAAATAACGGGCAGGTTTTTAATCAAGACGATCTCGCCATGATTTCCATGCTGGCCAACCAGGCGGCAGTCGCCATCAATAAAACCCAATTCTATGAAATGGCCATTACGGATGAACTGACAAAGCTTTACATCAGACGTTATTTCAATTTGAAAATCAGAAAGGAAGTCAGTCGTGCGCTTCGATATGATCTGCATTTGAGCCTGGCGATGATCGACATCGATCATTTTAAAATCATTAACGATACCTTCGGGCATCCGACCGGCGATCTTGTGCTGAAAGAAGTAGCTCGTCTTATTAAAACCAGCGTGCGCACAGTGGACATCTGTTCCAGATATGGCGGAGAGGAATTCGCCGTTATTCTCCCTGAAACGGATATCAACGGCGCATTTAAAATGGCGGAACGTCTAAGACTCGCAGTGGCTTCGGGAAAATTTCCAAGAATAACGCAACAGGTCACCATCTCCATCGGCCTTGCTTCATTTCCCCACGATGGGAAAACATATGCCGAATTGATATCGGCGGCGGATAAAGCCTTATACGAAGCCAAACGACTTGGTCGAAATTATTCACATGCTTTTTGTAGAATGTAGGGATTGACTAAAGCTCGATTTTATAAACGCCTCCCTCATCGTCCAAAGAGGCCCCAAGTGAGCGGCTTTTTTTTACAATATTCTTCATCATTTCCTGTGCATCTTGTCCTGATAAAATTTTAGGTTGCCATAAAACCTTAGGATTTCGGTTCTGAGTCGCCAACGGCAAGAGCTCGACTGTGGTCAAGCCTTTTTTGGTTGCGACAAATCGGCAAAGCACGGCCGAACTCACTTGGTTATTTCCCGTCCCAAATGCACAGTTGCCTAAAGAGTAGATGACAGGAACATGCTTGATCATTGCCACTGCCTGGGCAATATGAGGATGGTGTCCGACCACCAAATTGGCGCCGTATTTCACGGCGAATTCAGCGTATTCGCGCTGCTTTTTATCGATGTCGTTCTTGTAATTGGCCCCCCAATGAAATATCGGCACCACCACATCCGCTTTGGATTTCAATGCCTTTAAAACTCCTGCAATCGTGCCCTTTTGTATGCGCGCATATCCTTCGGGCTTGGTTGCTTCATTGTAGTCAAAAAAGGATGCAAATCCGATTTTTATACCGGAGACGTTCATAATCAGCGCGGTATGAATCTGCTTCTGGTCGATGCCGCCGCCCACTTGTTCAATGCCTGCTTTTTCAAGATTGGAGAGCGTCGCTTTAAGCCCCTCTTCGCCGCAATCCATCAGATGATTATTTGCGGTGGTGACTATATTGATTCCTGCGTTTTTCAAAGCAGCGAGCCCTTCGGGTTTCATAAAATAGCTATAACGCTTTGTCTCGCGTTTGCACTGATCTGTCACCGAACATTCAAGGTTTACAACTGCTACGTCTGCGGCGCTGAATACTTTGGATATATCCTTCAACATGTAGTCATAGCCGTAGGCAAGGATATAAGGCAGAGCAAGATCATCGAGCATTGTATCTCCACCGATAACAACCACGGCCTTTCCAGGCGCTTTGGCCGTGATTTTCACGTCCCTCACATCAGCGGAGACGACACTGAATCCCGAATCTTTGCAGGCTGATGCGACAATAATTAAAATAAAAACTGTCGCGCCAAAAACGATCAGCTTTTTCATCTGTTTCCCTTTCTAATCGAAAGCATAGCAGTCATTCGAAAAAAAAGTGAAGCGTTTCATTACAATATTATTTTTTTTGTTTCGGCAATAACGACTCGTAAGCCTCAATTTTTTCTTTCAATAATTGAGCAAAAAAACGATCATCCGATTTAGCCTCAGGCATTGAAACCAAATAACCCAAGGCGTTGCGTGCTTTATCCGGATTGCCGGCGCGAAGCCAACAGACGGCCCGCTGCCTTGCGGCTTCAATGCGGAGAAGCGGATGATCGAGACCGGATGATAGAGAAACTGAGAATGATTCAGCCGCATTTGACGGTAAATCGGCAGCCATCTGGCGTCTTGCCAGGAGATATAAAACGACCGGATCATCCGGAGCCGACCGGACAGCTTCGTTGAGATAAACCTGTTCTCTGGCTTTATGACCTGCCGTTAAATAAAACGCTACTGAGCTTAAATGCTGCATATCCTTGGCTGCAGAAAGCAAGCATGCACCTCGCCGCGCCTCCGAGGGCGCGACATTTTGGAAAGCCAGTTCCGACCAAATTTCATAAGCCTTCTGCCCTTCTCCAAGTTGAAATGCAATATCGGCGAGTTTGGCTTTTGCCCTGAATACCATTGCAGGTCCCTCACTCTCGGATTTTTGAATGATGGCTTCGGCAAGCTCTTCTGCTTTTTGAAATTCTTGGGCCGTATACCAAGCCGACATGGCTCTTTCTAAAAGCCGAGGATCATTATGTTGCAACCTTGCCGCTCGCTCATATGTGGCGGCCGCTTGGCGAGGTCTTTCATCTCTTAATAATTTTTCCGCTGAATAAGTCAGTCTTTCTTGGGCTCTAGCGCACGGGGTTTCAAACAATCCTTTTTTGGAAAAGCGATAGCGCGCCATATCGATTTCGCCTTCCTGTATTGGAACGGCATCTAAAAAAGCATTCCATTCTTTGGTGAG
>Ga0315282_10005541_pt1 | contig 21458 bp, 20 predicted proteins | sample YL17G07_20_MG_FD_203693 | JGI IMG/M metagenome (GOLD analysis project Ga0315282, IMG submission 203693) | Sediment microbial communities from Yellowstone Lake, YNP, Wyoming, USA - YL17G07_20 | ecosystem: Environmental > Aquatic > Freshwater > Lake > Sediment | place: USA: Wyoming | collected... | reverse complement strand
GGCGAAAGCTACCCACCACCGGCTGATATCATAATCGCCAAGCACCGTAATGGTCCCACTGGTGAAATTAAGCTGCTTTTCAAGCCAAAGATGGCCAAGTTTGCCAATATTACCAATGAAGAGCCGAGCTTATTATGACAGAGCAATTTAAGGGTTTTCCAGCCAAGACGAAGTTTACCGCTATACCCAACTCTTTCTTCAGCGCGCTACTGCCACAAATCAGCGACCTCGCTGAGCTGAAAACAACCCTCCACATCTTCCAGATAGTCTACCAGAAACGGGGCTACCCCCGATTTACCACCTATAAAGAGCTTCTGGGTAGTAAGAGCCTGATAAGTAGCCTTGGGGGGGCGTCACCGCCAGACAAGGTATTGCGCAACGCCCTGGAAATGGCGACCAGGCGGGGCACCATCCTTCATATCGTGCTGGATAGGGATGGGACGCCCGAGGACATCTATTTTCTTAATACCGAGTCTGATAGACAGACTGTGGCTAAGATTCAAAACGGAGAACTTGCCTTGAGCGGGCTAAGAGCAAAAGAACAAGCCTATATCGAAACCGAGGCGCCGCCTGACATCTTCACCCTCTATGAACAGAACATCGGCATGCTCACCCCGCTCATTGCCGATGAGCTGCGTGACATGGAAAAGTTATACCCCGATAATTGGATTAGAGACGCTATTAAAGAAGCAGTCTTGCACAACAAGCGGAACATTAAGTACATTGCCAAGATTCTGGAGCGCTGGTCAGCAGAAGGTAAGGGCGATGGAACATATCGGGGAGATTTTAAGAAGACAGGCCCAGATAAATACATCAAACAAAAATATGGACATATGGTCAGGCGCTGAAGAGGCGGAAGAGCCATCACCAAGCTCAACCTGCCCCATCTGCAAGGGGGCGGGGGTTGTTCACCCCCGCCTGCCGTCAGGTAAGCCCGACTACAGCCGGGTTATTGCCTGCCGCTGCACCCAGCAAGAACTGGATAAAGAGCGTAAAGCTCGCCTCCAGCGATATAGCGGTCTTGACCTGAAGCTACTTAAAAACATGACCTTTGACAATTTTAAGAAGCGGGTCAACCTAGCGCCGGAACTGCAGGAGAACCTGGAAGAGGCGTATCGCCTCGCCCTTGACTTTGCCAAATTACCCGAAGGCTGGCTGGTGTTTCAGGGCGTTAACGGCTGCGGCAAGACCCATCTGGCGGCGGCTATCGCCAACTACCGCCTCAAAGAAGGAAAACCGGCCAAGTTTGTGATAGTGCCCGACTTCCTTGACCATCTGCGCTCTACCTTCAGCCCGGAGAGCCAGCTATCCTATGACCAGCTCTTTGAAGAGGTGAAGAACGCCCCCCTGCTCATCCTGGATGACCTTGGCAAGCAGTCCACCACCCCCTGGGCGCAGGAAAAGCTCTATCAGGTCATCAACTATCGCTACAATGCTCAGCTGCCGACAGTGGTTACCACCAACTGCACAACAGACGAAATTGACCCTCCTATAAGCTCAAGGTTTGTCGACCCTAAAATAAGCATCCTATTTCACATTATGGCTCAAGACTACTGGTCGGGTAGACCCACCCCAAAGAAGATAACCCGTGGCAGGAGGGGACAACGGGGCTAGACATAGATTGTTTAGAAACCTATCCCCCTGACCCCCTTCCCTTAGTATTTATTTAGGGAAGGGGGAGTAGAGTTAGAGAGGGGCTTCGCCCCTCTCTTAAATCTCTTCCCCCTCTCCTTTTAAAAGGAGAGGGGGATAAAGGGGGTGAGGATAATAGATAATTTCTAACCTTAATTTGCATCGCCTGAGGCTTTTTAGTAAAATAGGTGGGTTTTTGACATTGATGAACGTCCTGGAAATAATAAAGCTTCCGGTTCTGGTGCTAAATCAGAACTACGAACCACTCAATATATGTCGAGTGCGGCGGGCGGTAGTATTGCTCTATTACGGCAAGGCTGAGATGTTGGAGAATGGCACCGGATTTATTCACTCATCCAGCCAGAGCTTCCCTGTGCCCTCAGTAATACGACTGGCCTCTATGATTAAGCGCCCCCGACCGCAAAGGAAGCTAACCCGTCTTGAGGTCTTCCACCGTGACCAATATACCTGCCAGTACTGTGGCAAGCAGACCCATCAACTTACCCTGGACCATGTTCTCCCCCGCTACCGGGGTGGTGAGCACGTCTGGGAGAATGTGGTCAGCGCCTGCATACCCTGCAATCGGCGTAAGGCGGGTAAAACACCCGCCGAAGCTGGAATGAAATTAACCCACCGTCCGGCACCACCAAAGGGTAAGAGCTTCTTCTACCTCCCTTACAGCTACCAGCAAATCCACAACCAGTGGCAAAAATACCTGCCCCAATAAGAACTACTCCCCTTTGGGCGGTGGCCCCTCAACCTTAATCTTGCTCAGAGGCAATTCCACCCTTGCCTGGCTCTCCAGCTCAACCCATACTGTCTCCTTGAGCGGATTACCCCCAACCACAATAGCCACCCCTAAGGGGGTCTTTACTCGTTGACCCTCCCTGGGTAACTTCTCCTTCATCGCATGGTACTGCTCACTCTCATAGGCCAGGCAGCACAAAAGCCGCCCGCAAACACCTGATATCTTCATCGGGTTAAGGGGCAAGTCCTGCTCTTTAGCCATCTTGATAGAAACTGGAGACAGCTCGGCTAAGAAATTCATGCAACAAAGCGGGCGCCCACACCGCCCGAAGCCACCCAATAGCTTGGCTTCGTCCCGAGGTCCGAGCTGGCGCAGCTCAACCTTTTTCTTAAAACGGCTATTCAACTCCCGAACCAGGTCGCGAAAATCAACCCTCTCCTCAGCACTAAAGAAGAAGGTAAGCCGACTGCCCTCAAGGTTGTACTCGGCGCCCAGTAGCTTCATTGACAGCCCCAGTTTAGCTACGAGCTTACCACACTCCGCCAGAGCCTCAGCCTCCTTGGCTTCAAGCTCCTGAGCCCGCTTAATATCCTCCGCCTCCGCCTTGCGCACTACCGGTTTCAACCCTTTAGTCACCTCGCTCGCCAGGACCTGTTTAGGGGCAATCGTTACCCTCCCCAGCTCCAGACCGCGAGCCGTCTTGACCACCACATAGTCATTTACCTTCAGCTCGATATCGCCGGCGTCAAAGTAATATACCTTACCGGCCCTTTTGAAACGTACGCCAACAATCTCAGCCATAGTTTAACCACCCCTCCCTTCCGGAATATTGAGCATCAGCACCTCAAACGCCAGCCGCGGATTGGCATTCTGCCTGAGCTGCTCCCCAGTCGCCTGAATACCCTTGATAACCGACCTTATCTGCTCAAGACGGTAGCCCCTGGCCATATCAACCAGCGTGGGCTGGTGGTCAATATTGGTAACGCCGCTACTAGAGCCGAGCTTGACCAATAGCAGGTCACGCCACCACTCAAGCCATAAATCCAGTACCTCCTGGACCAGCCCCCGGCTCTGCCCGAACCAGGCTACCAGCTGGGTAACATAATTAAAACGCACCTCATAATCACCACCGATAATACTAAGCAACCCCTCGAGCCTCTCCGCATGTAGCTCGAGCAGACGCTCATCAGAAGCCGCCGATACTGCCCAGCCCAGGCAGCCATGACAGAGCCGGGCCAGAAGCCCAGCCCTTTGCTGCTCGACACCCCAGCGCTGGCTAAGGACAGCCTCCACCTCGACGGCAGGCATCGGGGGTAGCTCAAGTTTCTGACAGCGAGAGACCACGGTAGCTGGCAGTGCCGAATCACTGGTGGTCAGCAGAATAAAGACTACCCCCGCCGCCGGCTCTTCCAGGGTCTTAAGCAGGCAGTTGGCAGCCTCAGTTGACATGAGCTCAGCCCGCTCAATGATAAATACCTTATGTCTGCCCTCAAATGGCGGCAAATTTGATGAGTGCTGTACCTGCCTAATCTGGTCAATGCCGATTTCGGCTGAATTATTAGAGTCCAGGCCTATAATCTGGACATCGGCATGCTTACCCGAGGCTATCTTCTGACAGGAGTCGCACAAGGCACAGGGTGGGCCGTCCCCCTGGCAGTTCAGTGCCTGAGCCAGGTCTAGCGCCAGGGTCATCTTGCCCACATGGGGGGGACCAATCACCAGATAGGCGTGAGCTACAGACCCCCGCTCCAGGCTACGCTGGAGCAGGGAAACCACCCTAGGTTGCCCAATTACCTTCCACATACCAAATCCGGTTAAATTAAATCGCACCTGGTCAGGTCTTCCCAGGTCTCACGGCGCCGAATAAGGCGCGCCTTACCATCTTTGACCAGAATAACAGCTGGCTTGAGCGAGGCGTTATAGTTGCTCCCCAGCGGCAGGCAATAGGCACCACAATCAGCTACCGCGATAATATCACCCGCCGAAACCGGGGGCAGAGAGATATTCTCAATTAGTACGTCCCCCGACTCACAAAACTTGCCGGCAATGGTAACCTTCCCGGCGTCATTCTCCGACATCCTGTTGGCAACCACCGCCTCATGCTTCGCCCCGTAAAGGGCGTGGCGGATATTGTCCGCCATGCCCCCATCTACCGAGACATAGCACCTGACCCCGGGTATGTCCTTCACCACCCCCACCCGGTATAACGCCACCCCGGCTTGCCCCACTACTGACCTCCCCGGCTCGATAATAAGCCGCGGCAGTGCCAGCTTTAACTCTTGGCATCTACTAATGATACTGGATGTTATCACCTGAGCATAGGCGGAGATGGGTGGGGCGGGAGAATCCACGGCATATTGAATGGCAAAGCCGCCGCCAACATCCAGCTCCCTGAGCTCAAAACCGTGCTTTTGCTTCATCTCCGCGGCAAAGCCAAGAATAATATCAATCGCCTGCTGATACGGCTCAACCTCAAAGATACCGGAGCCGATGTGAAAATGCAGCCCGAGCAAGTTCAGTTCGGGCATAGACATGGCAGTAGTCACCGCCTCCTCTCCACTCAGTAGCGGGAAGCCAAACTTGGTATCAACGGCACCGGTAACATTATACTTATGAGTATGAGCCTCAACCCCAGGAGAAAGCCGCAACAGTATATCAGGCTTATTCCCTCGCTCCCTGGCGATTTCAGCCAGCATCTTAAGCTCGTGAAAATTGTCCACCACGATACGACCGATGCTCCACTCCAGAGCCAGCCTCAGTTCCTCGGCTGACTTGTTGTTACCGTGAAAGTAGGCTTTATTCAAGGGGAAATCAACCGAGCGGGCAATACTGAGCTCGCCGGCAGAGACAACATCCAAACCTAACCCCTCCTCCATAAATATCATGGCTAGGGCCTTACTTATAAACGCCTTGCCGGCATAGATAACAGTAGTATCAACGTAGCGCCGGCTAAACTCCTGCTTAAATTCGCCGCACCTCTGACGCAGGCTAACTTCATCAAAGACATATAATGGAGTACCAAACTCAGCGGCTAGCTCCACCACGTCACAGCCACCGATAACCAGGTGACCTTTATCATTTATAGCTGATTTTGCCGGAAATAAAGAAAGTCTAGGCGTCATTTCCTCAATGTTAGCAGTGCCAGCTAAGTAAGTCAATTTAATTGACACATAATTAAGCAGACCGTTAGAATATCATTCAACCTAACCAAAGAGGCAAAATTTGTATCAAAAGACTACCCTGGATAATGGGCTGCGGGTTATCACCGCCAATATGCCCCACACCCGCTCGGTATCTATCTGCATCTTCATCGGCGTCGGCTCAAGGTACGAGACCGAGCCCGAGGCTGGTGTCTCGCACTTTATTGAGCACCTTTGCTTCAAGGGGACTCAAAAGCGCCCCACCGCCAGGGAAATCTCAGAGGCAATAGAGGGGGTGGGGGGAATCATTAACGGCGGCACCGATAAGGAACTGAGCCTCTACTGGTGCAAGGTGGCTCAACCCCATTTCCCCCTCGCCCTGGATGTGCTGGCAGATATGCTCCTTCACTCCAAGTTTGACCCAAAGGATATAGAAAACGAGCGCAAGGTTATCATTGAAGAGATTAATATGGAAATGGATTCCCCAACCCACCTGGTTGACCTGCTCATTGACGAGCTTCTGTGGCCGGCTCACCCCCTGGGAAGGGATATCGCCGGGAGCAAGAGAACAGTGGCTGCCCTTAGCCGTGAGACGATGCTTGACTACCTGGGGCGTCAGTACCTACCAAGCAACAGCGTGGTCTCTATCGCTGGCACTGTCCAGCACCAGGAGATAGTAGCCGCTGTGAAGCAAGCCCTGGGTGGCTGGGCTAACCTTAAGCCCCGCCCCGGATATCCAGCATATAAAGAGCAAGAATTCCCGCGGCTACATATTGAGACCAAGGAAACAGAGCAAGCCCACCTCTGCCTGGGGCTAAGCGGGTTATCATTGCTCCACCCCAAGCGTTTTACCCTCGACCTGCTTAATGTCATCCTCGGGGAGGGTATGAGCAGCCGACTCTTTAGTGAGATTCGCGACCGGCTCGGGCTTGCCTACAGCATCCACAGCTTTGTCGACCACTTCCTTGACACCGGCTCAATTACCATCTACGCCGGGGTAGAACCAAAAAACCTTCAGGTAACCATCACCGCTATCCTGGAGCAACTCTCCCGGCTCAAGGAAACAGTCCCTGAGGCTGAATTATCCAAGGCTAAGGAACTATCAAAGGGTCGCCTATTGCTTCGCATGGAGGATAGCCGCAGTGTCGCCGGCTGGGCGGGGGGACAGGAGGTCCTTCTAGGACAAATCCTCAGCGTTGACCAGGTAATGTCCATTATTGACGCCATTACCGCTGAAGAGCTCAAAGAGTTAGCCCACGAGCTACTGCTTGAAAGCCAGCTCCGCCTGGCAGTAGTTGGCCCGGTGGTTGAGAATGAGCCCCTGGACAAGTTACTGAAGCTCTAATACTCCATGCCGCCGCCGGGTGGCATTGGCGACATCTTCTCCTTTTCGGGTATATCAGCCACCAGGGCTTGAGTAATCAGGACCATAACCGCAATGCTGGCGGCATTCTCCAGCGCTGACCTTACCACCTTGGTCGGGTCAACAATACCCTTCTCCACCATATTACCGAAGTCATCGGCGACAGCGTCATAGCCAACGCCGGGCTTGCTCTTCTTAACCGCGTCCACGATTACTGACCCGTCCCTGCCGGCATTAGTCGCAATCCAGCGAATCGGCTCCTCCACCGCCTTCCTGACAACATTAACCCCGGTGAGTTCATCGCCGCTGAGGTCCAGCTTATCCAGGACCGAGAGGGTATTGAGCAGGGCGACACCCCCGCCGGGAAGAATGCCCTCCTCCACCGCCGCCCTGGTCGCGGAGAGGGCATCCTCAACACGGTGCTTCCTCTCCTTCAGCTCAACCTCGGTAGCGGCTCCAACCTTGATGACACCGACCCCACCCACCAGCTTCGCCTGCCTCTCCTGGAGCTTCTCGCGGTCAAAATCGGAGGTGGTCTCCTCTATCTGAGCCTTAATCTGCTTGATTCTGGCCTTAATTGCCTCCTCCGAGCCCTTACCCTCAACTATAGTAGTGTTGTCCTTATCAGAGGTTACCCGCCGTGCCCGGCCCAGGTCCTCGACGGTAACCGACTCCAGCTTGCGCCCCACCTCCTCCGAGATAACCTTGCCCCCGGTAAGGATGGCAATATCCTCAAGCATTGCCTTGCGCCGGTCACCAAAACCGGGGGCTTTAACCGCCAGGACATTTAAGGTTCCTCTTAGCTTATTGACCACCAGGGTAGCCAGGGCTTCACCCTCAACATCCTCGGCAAGAATTAGCAAATTTTTCGAAACCTGCAGTATCTTCTCCAGGGCGGGTAGAAGGTCGGATATCGCCGAGATTTTCTTATCAGTGATAAGGATGTAGGGGTCATCAATCACCGCCTCCATGCGCTCGGCGTTGGTGATGAAGTAGGGGCTTATATAGCCGCGGTCAAATTGCATCCCCTCAACATACTCGGTCTCATACTTTACCCCCTTGGACTCCTCCACAGTGATAACCCCGTCCTTGCCTACCTTCTCCATCACCTCGGCAATCAGGGTGCCAATTTCACTATCTTTCGCCGTTATCGTGCCAACCTGAGCAATCTGCTCTTTGCCCTTGACCTCAATAGATATCTTCTTAAGCCCCTCAATAACAGCCTTGGTCGCTTTCTCAATGCCTCGTTTCAGCGCCATGGCGTCGGCGCCGGCGGTCACATTCTTGAACCCCTCGCTGATAATGGCATGGGCCAGGACAGTAGAGGTGGTGGTGCCATCACCACAGGCATCATTGGTCTTGGTCGCTGCCTCCTTGACCAGCTGGGCTCCCATGTTCTCAAAGGGGTCAGGAAGCTCAATATCCTTGGCAATGGTAACCCCGTCATCAATTACCGTCGGTGGGCCCCACTTTTTATCTAGGACGACACAGCGCCCCTTGGGTCCCAGGGTCACCTTAACCGCATCAGCCAGGGCGTCTACCCCCCGCTTCAGGGCATGCCTGACCTCCTCATCAAATATAATCTGCTTCGCCATCTTAATCCCTCCTTAAATCCGTAATTGTTAGCCCCCTTATCTCCTTGGGTATACTGTTTTCGGTCTGTCGCTCTCTGCTTTTTATGCTCAACCTTTCTTATGCTCAACCTTTTTGGCTAAAATGTCACCCTCACGCAGGATTATAACCTCTTTGTCATCAACCTTATACTCCGTGCCTCCATACCTGGCGTAGATAACTATATCACCCACCTTGACATCCATGGCTATCCGCGCGCCATCCTCAGATAGCCTGCCCGGACCAACCGCCAGGACCTCCCCCTCCTGGGGCTTCTCCTTGGCGGTATCGGGAAGGACAATCCCCCCCTTCGTCACCTCCTCCCGCTCAATAGGTCTAACCACTAGCCGGTCACCTAACGGCTGAAGCTTAAACGCCATTGTAACCCTCCTTCTTCAATCAGTAACCATGCCTAATTTTAGCAGTCGCACAGTAAGAGTGCTAACTCCCTATAATAGCGCACGCCAGCATAAGTCGCAACTCAATAGACAGCTATTTATAGCCAATCTAAGCCACTTAAAGGCATTCAGGGCTAGTAACTGCCTCTTTTCCTCAAGGGCATGCATTAAGCCAGCTTGAGGCTGGGAAATACATCCAGGTCCAAATCACTGGTCTTGCCTGACTTAAGCCGGTAATAACCGCAGGCAGCAATCATAGCCGCGTTATCGGTACATAATACCGGCTTGGGAACGAGGACGGGGAGGGGTGAACGCTCGACCAGCCAGCTCCGAAGTAACTCATTTGCCGCCACCCCACCCGCTAGCAAAATCTGCTTCACCCGCCGCTCCTTAGCCAGCGTCAGCGTTTTGGTAACGAGGACGTCAATCACCGCCTCCTGAAAACTGGCAGCGGCGTCAGCCACCGATGAAATCTTACCCGCTTCAACCAGGCGCAGCAGCGCCGTCTTAACCCCGCTGAAGCTGAAGTCGCTACTTCCTTTTAGCCAGGCACGGGGTAACTGAATAGTTGCCGTTCCCCCCTTTGCCGCCCGCTCAATAGCCGGACCGCCGGGATAGCCCAGCTCCAGTATTCTAGCGGCTTTGTCAAAGGCTTCACCGGCGGCGTCGTCCCGCGTCCGCCCCACTACAACGTAATCCCCATGCCCCCGCATCAACACCAGGTCGCTATGTCCCCCGGAAACAATAAGACAGACCACCGGGAAATCTATGCTTTGGTTATCAAGCCAGTTGGCGTAGATATGACCCTCAAGGTGGTTAACCCCGCTAATGGGCAAGCCGTGAGCCAGGGCAATAGCCTTAGCCGCATTCACCCCCACCAGCAATGAGCCAGCCAGACCCGGCCCGATAGTTACAGCAATACCAGATAGCTCTTCCCGGGTAACCCCAGCTTCAGCCATTGCCTGTTTGACTATCGGGATAATGGCCAGGATATGCTGGCGGGAAGCGACCTCAGGGACAACCCCGCCATAGCGGGCGTGGATTTCCACCTGAGAGGCAATCTGGCTGGACAGAATTCTTGTCCCCTCCTCCACCACTGCCGCCGCCGTTTCATCGCAGGAGGTCTCAATACCCAGGATTTTCATACCTTCAGATTATAGCATAGATTACGTTTATTAACCCCAAGAACTGCTTTTGACACACCTACTAGCCAATGCTATGATGACAAAGGGGTGACGGCGTATGTCTGGCATTGAAACGCTTTACCTGGTGCTTCTCATCATCTGTCTTATGCTATCAGCCTTCTTCTCCAGCTCGGAGACAGCCTTTATCTCGCTACAGAGGATAAGGATTGAGCATCTGGTCAATACCAAGGTCAGAGGGGCAAAGCGAGTAGCCAGGATGATGGAGCGACCGGAAAGGTTTCTGTCCACCATCCTGCTGGGTAACAACTTCGTCAACACCGCCGCCGCTGCCATAGCTACGTTTTTAGCCGTCTCCATCTGGGGGGAAGAGGGCATCATCATTGCTACCATAATAGTGACCATCGTACTACTGATATTCGGTGAGACAACCCCCAAGACCATAGCCACCCGGCACGCTGAGAAGCTATCCCTGGCCCTTGTTGGGCCGATAGAAGCGATATCATGGCTACTGACTCCATTTGTGGTGGCACTGAGCTGGATTGCCTCAGGATTCAGCAAGTTATTTGGCGGGGCGCCTGTGCCCCGGTCTCTGGCGAGCGAGGGGGAAATCCGAACCATGATATCAGTGGGGCGCAAGGAGGGGACTTTAGAGAAGGGAGAGGCGGAGATGCTACACAAGGTATTTGAGTTTGGCAACAACCCGGTCAAGGAGGTTATGGTACCCCGCACCGAGGTGGTATGGGTAAAGAAGGGGGCCAGGCTCGCCGACTTCCTCAAGCTTTACACAAAGTCACCGCTATCCCGCTTCCCGGTATATGAGGACAAGATGGACAACGTGGTCGGCATCCTTTCGGTAAAGGATGTGCTTATGGCTCAGGCGAAGAAGACCATCAGCAACGAGAGCACTATTGATGAGCTGATTAGGCCGGCATACTTTGCCCCGGAGACCAAACGAATCAGCGAGCTCTTTGCCGAGATGAGGGACAAGAACTACCGGATGACGGTGGTCGTTGACGAGTTCGGCGGCACTGCCGGGGTAGTCAGCCTCAGCCGGCTGATGGAGGAAATTGTTGGCCCGGTAGGCGATGAGCTGGCGGCAATAGAAAAGGAGTATGAAACACTCAACGAGCATACCTTCCAGATTGATGGCGGGATGCGCCTTGAGGAAGCCAACGAAGAGATGGGCTTGGACCTGCCCCCGGGTGACTATGAAACTGTAGCCGGCTTCGTTCTCAACCTTCTCGGGCATATACCGAAACGCGATCAGAAGATAAAGTATAAGGACTTGCAGCTAGTAATAACCGAAATGAAAGGGCTAAAAATCGAGAAAATCCTGGTGACCAAGGAAAGGCATGCAGCGACTGCGGATTAGATTCTGCCGGGGGGAAGAGATAAGGTTCATCTCACACTTAGATATAATGCGTCTGTGGCAAAGAGCCCTAAATCGAGCCGGGATACCGCTGGCCTACAGTGAAGGATTTAGCCCCCACCCCAGGATATCTCTAGCGGCACCACTTCAGGTGGGGGTAACCAGCCAGGCCGAGCTAATGGACCTATTCTGCACCAGGTGGGTCTCCCCACACTTCTTCACTGACGCGGTAAACCAGCAATTGCCCCCTGGCATCAAGATACTACAGGTCTACGCGGTGGCCCCGACCATGCCCTCCCTGCAATCGCAGGTCAGCTACAGCGAATACGAGGTCCAGATAGAAACGGAAAAGGACAAGCCGGGTATAGAGTCAGCCCTTACCTCTCTGCTATCGGCAAAGCAACTGCCCTGGCACCACGAGCGGGATACCGGCACCCGAAGTTACGACCTGAGGACTCTGATTGATAAACTCTGGCTTACCGACTGGCATAAAGGCTCTTGCACCATAGGCATGAGGCTACGCTGTGATAACAGTGGTTCAGGAAGACCGGAGCAGGTGGCTGCCGCCCTGGGTTTTGCCAATTATCCAAAATCAATACTCCGCACCAAGCTCATCCTGAGGACAAGCTAACATGGGAGAAAGCCAACACCCACTTGAGCAGCGAGTGCTGGGCTTCATTCAGAGCCGTCAGTTAATCTCAGGTGAGAAGCTGGTGGTGGCGGTATCCGGCGGACCAGACTCAGTGTGCCTCTTGCACATCCTAGCCAAGCTCCAGAAAGAGCTAAAGGTAAACCTGCATGTAGCCCACCTCAACCACCAGCTCCGTGGAACCGAATCTGAGGCTGACGCCAAATATGTCTCTGATTTAGCCCGCCAACTGGGTATTCCGGCCACTATAGAAGGGCGGGAGGTAAAAAGCTACCAAGCCCAAGAACACCTTTCCCTGGAGGAAGCCGCCCGCGAGGTGAGGTATAGCTTCCTGGCCGAGGTGGCGAAAGCTATCGGCGCCGAGCGAGTGGCGGTGGGGCATACCAGGGATGACCACATAGAGACCATACTGCTACACCTTATCCGGGGAACGGGAACCAGAGGGCTCAAGGGACTTCAGGCATGTAGTGAGTGGAAATCAAAAACCGGTAGCATCATTGTCATAAGACCCCTGCTCGAGATAAGCCATCAGGAAACGGAAGACTATTGCCGCCAGCACCAGCTTGTCCCCCGTCTGGATGCCTCAAACATTTCCCTCTCGCCATTAAGAAACCGGATTCGCCATCAGCTTTTGCCCCTACTTGAGAGCTATAACCCCGGCATTGCTCAAGCCCTGCTCCGAACCGCGAAGATTGCCAGTGATGATATCGCCTTTCTAGATAAACAGATTGACCAATTGTGGGATGAGGTTGCTCAACAACAGGGTGAGACCATCGTTTTAGACAAGGGAAAATTTAACTCGTTGCCCCCCGCCCTGAAGCGGTACATCTTCCGGGCAGCGGTGGAAAGGATGCTCGGCAGCGCCAAGGACATTGAGATGAGACATATTGAAGAAATGATGTCGGCGCTAGATAAGCCAGCGGGGAAGAGGCTCAGCCTGCCCCGGGGTCTAATCTTTTCTGTGGAATACAATAGATATCTACTAGCCTCAGACCCCACCGCCCTGTCCCCCCTCCCCGTTTTAGGCGGCGAGTTTGAGCTAAAGATTCCCGGCAAGACGTCACTGCCCGGCTGGCACATAGAGGCAACAATCACAGACCGGGAAGGGATGACAGAAAAGGACAATTTTATTGCCTACCTTGACCTTGACAAAGTCGGTGATAGGCTGCTGGTGCGACCTCGTAAGCGGGGGGACAGGTTCCAGCCGCTGGGCTTAGACCAGCCCAAGAAGATAAATGAGTTTATGATAGACGCCAAAATCCCCCGCACCTGGCGGCAACAAGTTCCCATCGTCTGCTCACCTGAGCAAATTGTATGGGTAGTTGGCTGGCGCATAGACGAGCGGGCAAAGGTCAGCGAAAAGACCAAACAGGTTCTGTGCTTAGAATTTAAAAGGGTAGATTGAAGAGGATTAGGCTTAATCGGGTGTTTATAATATCCGTTTTAGTCTGGGGTTGGGGGTAATGCCGGGGATTCTGCCCCGCTTGGCAATTGGCTTGCCTTCTATCTCGTGGAGGTCGGCGGTAAAATCAATTGGTCTTGCCCCGCTAATATAGCTGCCGACGCCAAAGCCGTCAACCGGCGCCCCCTCAGCAACAAACTGCTTGATGCGCTCAACGTCAATGCCGCCGCTAACGAAAATCTTGACCTTTTTGAAGCCCGCCAGGTCCAGCCTCGCCCTGACCTCCCTGACCAGCCCGGGGGTGACCCTGCCCCGCTCCGGCGGGGTATCAAGACGAACCGTATTAAGCTTTTCCCCTAGCGCCTCAGCCACCAGAACAGACTCCTCCGCCTCATCCCTAAAAGTATCAACCAGGGAAACACGGGGGACACCAGCCGGCATACGCTTATCAAAGGCAAGGGTAGCCTTAACTGTATCCCCGATAATTAAAATCAGGGCATGGGGTATCGTCCCCGCTGGCTCAATACCGGCCAGCTTCGCCCCGGCAATACTGGAACAGCCGGCGCAGCCGCCGACAATAGCGGCGTAATCCATTATCCCCGCCACCGAAGGATAGATATGGCGGGCGCCAAAGCTGATAACGGGTATTCCCCGGGCGGCTTCGACACACTCCCTGGCAGCCGTCGCCCAGCCGCTGCAGTGGGCTAAGATGCCATCTATCGCTGTCTCATACAATCCGTAGCTCTGATAGGGGGCAGTGATGCGCAATACCACCTCTTTTTCCGCCATGGTCTCACCCTCAGCCAGAGCCCAGACCTCACCCTTGCCCTCGGGCAAGACCCGGGAGAGTAGAGCCTTGACCTCATCTATGCCGCAGAGCACCCCCGCCCTGCCGGCGAACACCTCCATCGTCGCCACCGGGTTAAGCCCCTCACCACGCAATATCTCAACAGTGCGGGCAAAGTAGACGTCAGCCGTCTCCCCAGATAGTACCGCCTCAGTGGGTTCAAACCTGGCTGGCTTAATTCGGCTAACTCCAGGGCTGGTCAGCTTAGCCCCCAATACCTGCTCCATGTAACCCAGGGCAAAGTGGTGCGCCTTCTCATCGAAGGAGGCGACACAGTCAACCGGCACCTCCACCTCGTAGCCGCGGACTCTGGCATCAGCCACCGCCGACAGAACGCAGATGTGAGTGCACACCCCGCAGACAATTAGCTTCTCCGGCTTTAGCCTTTTCAACTCCTCCTCAAGCGAGGTGCCAAAAAATGAGCTGAAGGTCTTCTTGGGTATTATCTCGCCCTTATATTTGGCCAGTTCCGGGATGACCTCAGCCTCGGCGGTGTCCTCAATACAATGGGGAGGAAACATCTTGAACTCGGGGTCATCGGGGGCATGGTGGTCACAGAGGAAGAATATCTTGGAGCCCTGCTCCCGCTCCAGCAGACGCTGAATATTGGGGATTATGCGCCGCGCCCTCTCCCCGCAATACAGGGGATAACCCTCCTCCAGAAAGCCCCTGAGCATGTCAGAAACTAAAACGGCATTAGCCATCGTCCGCCTCACTTTCCCGCTTCATTAGGCTCAAGGTAGCAGGTATACTCATTGAGCAGGGATGACGCCCGGGAAATGTTGCCCTCGTCCAGGGCATTAAGTACATCCTGCAGAATCTGGACCTCCGAGGCAAGGCAGGTCTTAATCCCCTCGAAAGAGCCGCAACAGGGCTGAGGCTCTGCTTTCCAGAGCAAGGTTGATTTTATCTCCAGCATCTTTTTTATTTCATCCTGGCACTCATCAAGTTTTGCCGGGTCAGCCAGCTTCTGGATAAGCGTTTCAACCTGCTTTCTTGAAATTATTAACACCCTAACCCCCCTTAATGCCGGAAATGCCTTTCGCCGGTAAAGACCATCGCCATATTATACCTGTCAGCGGCCTTAATCGAGTCTTCGTCCCTTATTGAGCCGCCGGGCTGGATGATAGCCGTTACCCTGGTAGCGGCTGCCGCCTCAACCACATCGGGGAAAGGGAACATAGCGTCTGAAGCCAGAACACTACCGGAGACTTTATCCCCAGCCTTATCTATAGCTATCTTGGCACTGATAATGCGGCTGGGCTGCCCTGCCCCCATCCCCAGAAGCGTCTTATCCTTAGCCAGCACGATGGCATTCGACTTTATATGCTTGACCGCCCTCCAGGCAAAGAGCAAATCCTTTATTTCCGCCGGCGTTGGCTGGCGCCTGGTTACCATCTTCAAGCTGACGCTATCCTCAGGCAGGGAGTCTGAACTCTGGACTAAAAACCCGCCCTTTACCCGGCGGAAGTCAAGATAGCCGGCTGGCGCCTTGCCATAATTTGGTGGCAGTTCGGCAACAAGAATGCGCAAGTCCTTCTTCGTCTTTAGCAATTTTAGCGCCTCAGCCTCATACTTGGGGGCAATAACAATCTCATAGAAGACCGGCTTCATCTCCTCAGCCATCGCCAGGGTAACCGCTCGATTGGAAGCGACAATGCCGCCAAAGGCAGCTATGGTGTCGCCGCTGAAGGCACGCCGATAGGCTTCAGCAATATCCTCATGGCTTGCCAGCCCGCAGGGGTTGGTATGCTTGATGATAGCCACCGTGGCTGCCGAAAAGTCAGTTACTGCCCCCCAGGCGGCATCGGCGTCAAGGATGTTATTAAAAGAAAGCTCCTTGCCCCCCAGTTGCTTCGCCCAGGTGATGCCGGTATCTATTCCACCCCCCACCGCCTGCTCGGCATAGAAGGCAGCCTGCTGGTGCGGGTTCTCGCCATAGCGAAGCCCGTAGCGTTTTTTGAGGGCAATGGTCATCTCCTCAGGGAAGCCCTCGCCATCCCGTCTCAAGTACTGAGAGATGGCGGTATCATAGACGGCAACATGCTGGAAAGCCTTCTGCGCCAGGCGCTTACGCTCAGCCAGAGGCAAATCACCCTTTTTTAACTTCTCTAAGACCGGCTGGTAATCCTTCGGGTCAACAACCACAATAACGCTGGGAAAATTCTTGGCTGCCGCCCGAATCATGGTTGGTCCGCCGATATCAATATTCTCCAGCGCCTCATCAAGGCTAACCCCCTCTTTAGCCACCGTCTGGACAAAGGGATAAAGATTAACCGCCACCAGGTTGATTTCACCGATATTATGCTTGGCCAGCTCCTCCATATGGGCGGCTATTTTACGGTTGGCCAGGATGCCGCCGTGAACCATGGGGTGCAGGGTCTTTACCCGACCGTCAAGAATCTCGGGGAAGCCGGTAATCTCAGAGACGCTTTTTACCGGAACTTTAGCCTCCGCCAGCGCTTTTTTAGTGCCGCCGGTAGAGAAGACCTCAAAACCAAGTTGACTTAAGCCCTTGGCAAAATCGGTTACGCCAGTCTTATCAGAAACGCTAACAATGGCTCGCATAAAAACCTCCGTTTAGCTACTCGATAACTACCCTCTCCCCCCTCTGCTTTATCACCTCACCGATAAGCTTAGCCTCAGGCAGGGCTTTGGTGAAACGGTCAACATTTTGGGGCGAGCAAATAACCGCCATGCCGATACCCATATTAAAGACATGAAACATCTCGCCTCGGTCAATATTGCCCCGCTTCTGAAGAAGATTAAAGATGGGCGGCACTGCCCACGACTTACTATCAAATTTTGCCGCCAGACCTTCGGGCAGGACGCGGGGAACATTATCAATTAGCCCGCCACCGGTAATATGCGCCATGCCCTTGATAACCGGCAACAGTGGCTTTAGCTGTTTAAGGTAGCAGCGGTGAGGCTCAAGGAGCACCTCGCCCAACTTCTGGTCCAGCTCGGGGTAGTGTTTATTCAGCGCTGACGCTGTCTCGCCGAAAACCCTGCGCGCCAGAGAATAACCGTTGGTATGTAGTCCGCTTGAGGGCAAGCCGATAATGGCATCTCCAGCCACAATCGTCCTGCCCAGAATAATCTTTCCTTTTTCCACCACCCCGATGATAAAGCCGACCAGGTCATAGTCCTCCCCGGCGTATAATCCCGGCATCTCCGCCGTCTCGCCACCGATAAGGGCACAGCTCACGTCACGGCAGGCGGAAGCCAGCCCGCGGGCGATAGCCTCCACCGCCTCCGGCTTGAGCTTACCCGTAGCGATATAGTCCAGAAAGAAAAGCGGCTCGGCGCCACAGGTGAGGATGTCATTAACGCAGTGGTTGACGATGTCAATGCCAACGCCTTCATGCCTGCCCAGAGCCGAGGCAATCTTGAGCTTGGTGCCCACCCCGTCAACGCTGGAGACCAGGACCGGCTCCTTATACCCCTTAAATTCAAAGAGCCCGCCAAAAAAGCCAACGCCAGACAAGACCTCAGGACCATAGGTTGAACGGGCGTGCTGGCTAATCAGTGCTTTGGCTCTAGCCGCCGCCTCAATATTGACCCCGGCTTCGGTGTAGGTATGCTTGACTGTCAACAATCGCCTCCGCCTCTAGACTAGCAGAAAGTGAGCCTCAACTCAAACCCCGATGAGCTTTAGTAAGAGGTTTGAAGAAGGGTTATTAATCAGCGGGTGTAGTCTCCAATGCCAGCTTATCCATCTGAAGCTGCACTGGAATCGGGTAATCGCCGGTGAAGCAGGCCAGGCAGAAGATATCCCGGGGCAGAGCCACCGCCTTAATCAGCCCGTCAATGCTCAGATAGCCCAGCGAGTCAGCGCCGATAAAATCCCTGACCTCGGGCACCGTCTTATGAGATGCGATTAGCTCGCCGCGGGTAGCCATATCCACGCCGAAGAAGCAGGGGTAGCGGATGGGCGGGGCACAGATACGCATATGCACCTCTTTAGCCCCTGCCCTTCTCAGCAGCCCCACCACCTTGGGGGTGGTAGTGCCGCGGACGATGCTATCGTCAATTACCACCACTCGCTTGCCGTCAAGCATCTGGGGCAAGGGGTTAAATTTCAGCTTAACGCCAAGGTCCCTGATACGCTGGTCGGGTTCAATAAAGGTACGCCCGACATAGCGGTTCTTGAGCAACCCTTCAGCCAGGGGTATACCTGAATAGCGGGCGTAACCGATGCCGGCGGCAGTCGCCGAATCAGGCACACCCATAACCAGGTCGGCGTCAACCTTGTGCTCCTCAGCCAACCCCTCACCCATCGCCAATCGTGCCAGGTAAAGCAGCCGGCCATTAATCACCGAATCAGGGCGGGCAAAGTAGATATACTCAAAGATACATATAGCCTTCCGGCTTACCTCTTCCTGGTAACTATCAATTCCATTGTCGGTAATGGCTACTATCTCGCCAGGCTCAATCTCACGGAGCAGGGTGGCGCCAATATGGTCAAGGGCGCAGCTCTCCGAGGCGATAACCCGCCCCCCATTAATCGCCCCCAGGCACAAGGGGCGCACACCGAAGGGGTCACGAACCCCGTACAGGGTATGGTTGGTCATGAGGGTCAAAGAATAGGCACCCTGAAGCCGATGCATGGCATACTTTATCTTGTCCACCCAGCGTTTCTCCGGGGAAGACAGGATAAGGTTAGCGATAACCTCAGTATCGGTGGAGGTATTGAAGGTGTAACCCTGGTCACAGAGTTCCTGATAGAGGTGCTCAGCATTGACAATATTACCATTGTGGGCGATGGCAAGGGCATTCTCACCGTCACCGACAATAATGGGCTGGGCATTAGTTACCCGGCTGGAACCCCTGGTGGAGTAGCGGTTATGCCCGATGGCAATATCGCCGGTGAGGTGAGTCAGCGAATGCTCGTCAAATACCTGGGAGACCAGCCCCATGTTGGCGTAAACCTGGAGCTGTTTGCCGTCAGTGGTAGCAATACCGGCGCTTTCCTGACCGCGGTGCTGGAGAGCAAATAAGGCAAAAAAGGTAAGTCGGGCTACATCTTCGCCAGGGGCATAGACCCCAAAAACGCCGCAACTTTCGTGCAAGCTATTTGCCTCTCAATTTAATTATAAAACAATTTCTACCTATAGGTCAATTTATTAACCTGTTTGAGCCAGTCTATAACAATAGCCATCGCCTCCCCACTCCGCCGCAGCCGATGTCCGGCTCCCTCCACTATGACCAGCTTCTTGGGCTCCCCTGCCTTATCATATAGCTTATAAGCTTCACTAACGACCACCGTTTCATCATTTCTGCCATGCACGAGTAGCAATGGCCGAGGGGAAATCTTAGCCACATAGTCAATCGGCTTAACCAGCTTGAAGCCGTTAAGCCACTCCTCGGCGGAGGGGGGAAAATCTTTATCCCTGATGGCGCCAATACTGCGGTAATGGTCAATGAGAGACTGAACTTCATCAAGCTTGGTAAACTCCGCCGGGCAGGCACAGGCGACAACCGATGATACCCTTTTATCCGGCGAGGCGACATATATGGAGACCGCCGCCCCGCCGCTAAAGCCAAGCAGACAAAGACGAGACCTGTCCACCTCAGGTAAAGCGCATAGATAATCAATCACCGCCTTAAGGTCTCTGGTCCAGCCCAGGATATCAAGGTTCCCGCCGCTAGCCCCCGTCCCTCTAAAGTTGAAAATCAAGACGCCGAAGCCGTGGCGACAAATCTGCTCCGCCAATGCAGGATAGCCTCTATCACCGGGGTCTGGGATTCCTGCCGGGATACCATGGCAAACACAGACTGTCGGGTACGGCATATTAGCTGCGGGTAGATAAAGCCGAGCCGAAATATCCAGTCCATCCACCTTCAGGGTAAAATCCCTGGTAAGCATTATGTCAACCTCAAGAGGAGGAAGAACTCCCTATTCCCGGACGCACCGAGGATAGGTGAAGCCACCAGTCCCCCCAGCCTGAAGCCATGGCCTATCATCCAGGTAATAAACCTCCCCAGAACCCGGGCATGGACAAGAGGCTGCTTGACTATCCCCCCCTTACCCACCTCGCTGCGTTTAGCCTCAAACTGGGGTTTGAGCAGCACCAGCAGATAACCCCCCTCGTTCACCAGCTGAGCTACTGAGGGTATAACCTTCTCCACCGAGATAAAGGACAGGTCTATAGTCGCCAGGTCAATCTTTTCCGGCAGGGGGATAGGGTAGCGGGCGTTCACCCGCTCCATAACCACCACCCGTTTGTCTTGCCTCAGGCGGTAGTCGAGCTGACCATAGCCCACATCCACGGCATAGACCCGTTTAGCCCCCCGCTTGAGCAGGCAATCGGTAAAGCCGCCGGTTGATGCCCCGATATCAGCCGCTACCAAAGAGGAGACATCAAGCTGAAAATGGTCAAGGGCGGCGTCAAGTTTGATACCGCCCCGACTGACAAAAGGAGGCGGCTTGAGAATAGTAATTGCCGCCTCCTCAGCGACCAGAGTCCCCGCCTTGGTAACGGTCTTCCCCGCCACCTCCACCTCCCCCGCCATAATTAAAGCCTGAGCCTTAGCCCGGCTCTCCACCAATCCCCTGTCCACCAGCAAGCTATCAATCCTCCGCTTTGCCACCGCTGGTTATAATAGCAATACATATCACTGAAAGCAAGAAACCGCCCATAATAGACACCGCCACCCTTAGTCTAGTAAAATTATTAGCGAGGCTAGCAAATTGTACGCCATTATCAAAAAGGAATTTATCAAGCTGATAAACGAGAGAGGGCTGCAGGGGGAGAGGGTTATAATTCGGGCAACACCACTCTCCCCCGAGCAGGCTATTGGCAACCCTGAGGACAAAGACTACCCGCTGGTGGTTGGCGTTGAACGCCTGATGCAGGCTGAGTTCAGGGGCTCGCTGGGGCAGGCATATACCGACATGTATGGCGACTTCAGCGGGAGGCTGTCTGAGATTGCGGCGATGGACTTAAAAAACAACTTCCGCAGAGCCATCTTTATCTCCAGCCTCAATGCTGTCATGAAGCACCTGGGGTTGATAACCCAGACGGTACATTGTAAAAATAATCAACCCAGAGAATGCAGCCATGAGCTGGTTAGCTTTATAGAGAAAAACTATGGCCAGCCTAAAGTGGCGATGGTCGGCTTCCAACCGAGGATGGTGGAGGCATTAGCCA
>Ga0315282_10005540_pt1 | contig 21459 bp, 18 predicted proteins | sample YL17G07_20_MG_FD_203693 | JGI IMG/M metagenome (GOLD analysis project Ga0315282, IMG submission 203693) | Sediment microbial communities from Yellowstone Lake, YNP, Wyoming, USA - YL17G07_20 | ecosystem: Environmental > Aquatic > Freshwater > Lake > Sediment | place: USA: Wyoming | collected... | reverse complement strand
TTGGCATAGTCGGCGCAGGCTTCATGGGAAACACCCACGCGAATGCATATCGCCTGATCCCCAGTTCAAAGGTCGTCGCAGTCGCAGACGTAGAACCAGACAGAGCGTCAGACTTCGCTGAGAAACACGGCGCCAGACCTTACGGCTCTCTCGAGAGCATGCTTAAGGACCCTGACGTACAAGTCGTAGATGTCACTCTCCCCACGTATCTCCACTCTGGGGCAGCAGTCCAGGCCGCTGAAGCCGGGAAACATGTCATATGTGAGAAACCGATGGCATTGAGCCTGGCGGAGGCGGACCGGATGATAAGAGCAGCAAGGAAGAACCGCGTCGAACTCATGATAGCCCACGTCATTAGGTTCTGGCCAGAGTGGGCCTTCCTTGCGGAGAAGGCCAAGACAAAAGAGTTCGGCAAGATCAAGGCGATAAGATGTCTCAGGTTGTCGTCAGAGCCACAGTGGGCATGGAAGAAGTGGGTCCTTGATGTCAGCAAGGCAGGCGGAGCCACTGTCGACTTGCACATTCACGACACTGACTTCATCGCGCATGTCCTTGGAAGGCCCAAGGCGGTCATGTCGATTGGCTGGATAGATCACATACAGACGACCTACGACTACGGCAAGGGGGCAGTCGCCCTGGCCATAGGCGGTTGGTTCCCGCTGCAAGGCTATCCGTTTCTGATGTCCTACGAATGCTTCCTTGAGAATGCGACCCTGACCTACTACTCTGACCGAAAGCCCACTCTGACCGTTTATCAGCGGAACAAGGACCCCTACAATCCGGACCTGGCGAGCACCGGAACGGAGTCAGGAGTCACGGCCGGCAACATCTCTGAGCTTGGGGGATACTACGAGGAGCTGAAGTACTTCGTAGGCTGCCTCGAAAAAGGCGAGAAGCCAAGCAGGATTAGGCCGGAGGAGGCAAGGCAATCGCTGGAGATCTGCCTGGCAGAGGTAAGGAGCATGAAGACGGGCAAGAAGGTCAGCCTGTGATCAGGTCAACCCTCATGTTCCGTCGAGCCGAGGGATAGGATCCCGGAGATCGTGCCGTACTCCTCGCGCGCGAGCCCTGCCCGAGAGAAGTTCTCCTTCATGGGTCAGTGACACGCGAACCTGCCATAGAAAAGGATGACCCCATCATATCTCGGCTGATGCTAGCCAGTTGGGATGTCAGAGTGCTTGGCTCAGATGATCCCCTTCGGGTTCCCGTGTCGAAATGCTTAGGCCGAACTGTTGGCGAAGTCTGCGCCTGCCCAGACTTGCCAAGAGGACTTCAACACGGCGAGCAAGGGCCTTGTCAAAGGCGAAATAGCTTAATCTGCTGCCCTCTCTCTGTGAGTTGGCTTGCCCAGACCATCTCACTTCCGAGACATTCAGACATATTCTGAGGAGCTTGGATTAGACTTGCACAGAGCCAAGGACAGGTTCAAGTGGTTCCTGGCTTCAATGCTCTTCGCCAAGCGAATATCATCAACAGTGGCAAAGAACACGTTCAGAAGATTCTCAGAGGAGGGGCTAATCACACCGGATGCCATAATCGGTGCTGGTTGGGACAGGTTGGTCAAGGTACTAGACTCCGGCGGATATGTGAGGTATGACTTTTCAACCGCGACCAACCTGTTGAGCGTCTCAGACTCCTTGCTGAAGAAGTATGGAAGTTTGGAGCGACTGCACAAGAAGGCCGAGTCATCGAAGTGCCTAGAAGAGATGTTGATGGAGTTCAAAGGTGTCGGACCAGTGGCCGTCAATATCTTCCTGAGGGAGTTGAGGGGCATATGGGAGAAAGCCGCCCCCGCGCCTTCTCCATTGGCCTTGCGGGTCGCGCGAAGACTGCGACTGAAGAAGGTGGATGAATACGAATCACAGCTCGTCAGGCTGGAACTTGAGTTCTGCAGGAAGAGGAAATGCGACATCTGCCCCGTGACGGATATGTGCACCGATAGGCGAGTCCAGAAGCAGGGGGAGACCAGTCACGCGGGAAGACAAATGAACTTGAGTAACGCGTCGCAACATCACTCGATGAACGGGACTCAGGGGGTCAGTCTGGGTTGAACTGCTCCCTCGCCCTTCTTCCAGCTCGTTGATCTCTGCCTTTAGATGAATCAGCATCAGCATGAACGTCGTCTCGCTCAGAAGTGGCCTCGGCACTATGGATCTGGCTCGTATCTCTATTCGACTAGGTTCTGATTCTGAAAATCGTCAATGGGATTTCCGCCGACGAGGCGGCTTTTGCACATAGATTAATAAGTTCGAAATCGTACCAATCAGATGGGGATGAAAGAAATGGCGGATAATAGGGTCAGGGATGAAGCTGGTAAGATCTGGCTCACGACAGAGAATCCCGCGATTGTGTTTGAGGACAATTCCATCGGTAGACTCAAGAAGGAGATATGGGACGCATCCGAAGAGAGGATCGGAACCATTCTGGATGAGTATGAAATCCCCTCCCCTTCCGGGTTGGGAAAGCCGGGGGCCTACATACAGACGACCGTTAGGCGGAAAGTTGAAGAGAATCGCAGGAAGAACGACATTGTGTTCATACCAGTTGGAAGCACGGAGAGGCATGGAGACCACTGTGCGTCAGGCCAAGATACACTTCAAGTCACTCAAATTCTCGAGGGGCTTCGCAGATATACTGCAAGAAGGAATAGACCGGTCAGTCTAGCCTATCCGCCTCTCATGTATGGTGGACATCCATATCATCACATAGGAATGCCGGGAAATGTCATTTTGCCCGGCCATGTGGTCGAAGAAACCCTGATTCATGTCATGCTTGGCCTGTGGAATGACGGTTTCAGGAAGCAGATAATAGTCAACAATCACGGTCAGCTCTGGCTGCTTGAAGCAGCCTTGCACGAATTCATGTATCGCTACCAGCTTCCTGGGGTTTTCCAAGTATTGGATTGGCATCGCGCTGTACGAGAATTTTTCACCCCAAGTGGGCGTGAGGACAGCCTAAGAACAAATTTCATTCATGCGGATGAGGCCGAGACTTCGTTGGCTCTGTTGCTATTCCCCGAGGGAATGGTCGACATGGCGTCAGTCCATGATGCAGAAGGAAGAAGCTATCTTCCGGAGGGGCACTTTGACCTATCAGTTGAACCATACGGACGGCCCCATCGCTGGTCAGAGGGCGAGGGACACACGGCGATAGAAATCAAAGCCACACCTCATGGGTCCGTTGGCAAGCCCAGTCTAGGCGATGCGAGGAGTGCCAAACGCCCTGTTGCGGCCATACTGAGATATCTCACACTGGTTACAGATCAGATATTGGAATCGTTCCCCCCTGGAACTGTACCTCCAGTTGAAGAAGTCACAATGCGTTCGGCAAAAGAGATGGAACCTTACTTGAAAGAACCGGGCACTGATGGCTGGAAATCGGTTTATGCCCTCCCAAGAATAGGAATGTGAGCTAATGCTTTCTTCTCATATCAGTTGAGTTTTCCATACGATCGGCTGTTTCCCTCGAGACTTCATGGAGTGGCGGACCACATTCGCTCAGCTCAAGGGATACGGAAATTGCGATGCATCGCGGTCGCGCACTTATTCAGGTCACATCGATGTCCTTCACAATACTCAAGAGCTCTGGTAAACTCGCTATGGAGTAGTCAGCAATCGCCTCGCCTCTTCCGTGAGCCAAAGCGTGCGCGCGCTCGGGTCCGAAAGGTCCACGGATTCTAGGATCGAACAGAGGCTAACGCGGATATCTGAAGAGGGTTAATCTTTGTTGTGGGCCAATCGAGCCAAGTATCGAGCGGTCACATGAAAAGCTGATGACAATGAACATTCCTAAGGAGATATTAGAAAGTGCAGTCAGACTTCACGGGCATCTCGGCCCTTTCCTAATTCTTGGTCTGAAAATGGGCATAGGAGCGGAGAGAATACTGGGCGAAAAACCGGAGCAGTGCAAAGTGGAAACAAGAGACGTCAAACCTTTCCTATGTGCGCTGGACGGAATAAGAGCAGTAATGGAAGGCGATGCTGTGACAGTAGGAGAAGGGGATGGTTTGACTGCCAGATTCGGCAAGGCCAATGGGAAAGGGGTCATATTCAAGGTGAAGAGGACGGCAATCGACAAGTACCGGCGAGTTCCTTGGGAAAGGTGCGAACAATGCGCCTATGAGATTATGCAGTGCGATGATCAAAGCCTGTTTGAGTACACAATGTTGGTCTAGCAAATCAGAGGAAATGGTCTCCATATCATTCGAGAACTGCCAAAGAGCCAGATAATTGATACCGTTGTAGCGTTTCTTCTCGCTCTGAAGATCATCGAAGTCCACCTTTCCGGACGTATGCAGGCCTGAGGTGACACTGATCACCCTCGATGGGGCGCTTTTCAGAAGCAAGGGAGCCTTCTTTGTGCCAAAGCCTATTCATCCGTTCTTCGGGGGTTGCCGTCGTGTGCGCGGGAGCGCTGACCTGTACTGATCACTATCACCGTGTGCGAGGTTTAAGTGCTCTCATCACATGTGTGCTAGAACATACGGGAGTTGAGTAGCATAGTAGATGAACTCATGAAGACCGCCAAACCCTACTTTCAAGTGCACGAGCCACTGACCGCGAGCTGTCCCAAGTGCGGCGCCCAACTTGTCTTGAAGTACGCTGCTAAGCCAAAGCATGGGAGGAAACTGAGTGTGATCATAGCTTGCTCGCGTGAGTGTGACATGGGGTACGGAGGCGCAGGAGGGCTTCACCCATTGGTGGCTCGATGGTCCGCGCGATAGGTCTGGCTATGAGAAAATAGTCGCCTCCTTGCCACCAAGTGAGAAGAGAGAAATCCACGAGCTCGAGGACAGCCTGAGGAGGACAAATAGGACAATCGCAGAAGGGTAGTGGACACCTTCGCGAGGAAATCATCAGACGACGCGCGCGCTATGGCGAATACGGTCCCTTAGGTATCATGGCGATCAAACCAGCGGAGCTGACTGTTCCCCTAGTTCCTCGAGAGACGAAAATGAACACCGTCCACAGAACGTAAGGCATGAACGCTCGTTTCCATGAGACTCCATACATGTAATGGAACCCCACAGATATTTGCAGGAGTGATGTCCAGGCAAGGCCTAACGCAGCGGAGTAGGGGAGAAAACCGAACAGCAAGGAGGGAAGGTCTCCGAAGGCCAGCACTGTAAGAGCATCTCTGTAGCGCCCATTTCCGCCTAGAACATATCTGAAGAATAGATGGAAGACTCCTGCACCAACGAGAAGATTCGCCAGAAGATCCACCATGAGAAGTGGAAAGCAAACTGACCAGGTCCGGAAGCTGTCTCCCAAATGTGAATAGACGAGAGGATAGAGATACAATGACATGCTCAGGTAGACTTCATTGGCGAAATGGAGGTCTGGGATCTTCACGACAGCCGTTGCGACGGTCCAATCCGTCAATAGCTTCCACAAAGGCAGAAGCAGGCAAGGCCCAATGGAGAACAGGACGAACCAAGTCAGGATATATCGGGTGCTGTGCGGCTTCGTCTCCTTGTCTTCGCTTGTGGACTTGAAGAAACCGAACGGATCGCTGAGGACGGATCGGGCATCTCTGAATGCTGCTCTCATAGACTCCATCATGATCTTGTTGCCACAGGAACCCTTCGGCTGTTGAGCTAAGAGTATTTGCCACCCCCAAGGCGCCACTTTTAGTGCGCCTCATCGAAAACTAGCAAGGGGGAGAGGAGCTGGATCCGTAGGCACCTAATTCTGCCAATATTCTTCAGCGCGCAGGCCGGAGCATATCGAGCAGATATAGTAGAAGGCAAGCCAATCCTACCAGCAAGAGACCATACGCCAAGAACTTGATCATCTCATAACCAATTGAGGTCGGACCGAGGCCGATCTGGACTTCGCTTTGGTCTATGACGAACCCCTCGGCTATGAGGCTGACTTGCGCGGTTCCTTCGGCAACATGGAGCGGGAACTCTACGCCGGCGTCTTCGCCTGCCGAAAGCGACACCTTTCTAGCCTGATCATATTCTCCCTCGACCACGTGCACAATGAAAGTCCCCTGCGACTGCCCCGTGTTACTCACCTTGACGGAGAGAACTGATTGGCCGCTTAGGACCTGCGCCTGGGAGATCTTTCCTTCCAGCTTGACCGGCGCCCTCGAAAACACAACATCCGGTATCCTCAGGGTGAAGACATAGTAGTCGGGGGCGTCCGCCCCGTTTTCGTTGACCCAGCCCAGGTGGTCAGCACCGGCTGTTCGAGGAGGCTTTGCCCATGGGGGTGCGGATGAGTAGTTGAGCAGAGCAACGCTGTCAGTGAACGTGAAGTTTATGGCGTCGATCCAGCTTTGCGGGTCCGAGGCCGTGCAGAAGTCAGTGATCACAATCTGGTATGTGTCGTCACTGATCCGGGTCAGTGCCGTCGTCGTGTTTAGCATGACCTCAAGAGTGGTGGTTATGGCACCTTTGAATGCCTTCATACCTTCAGAAAGACCTAGATTGCAAAAGACGGACTTGTTCATGTTTACTTCCGAGTGCGAGACGATGGTGTAGTTGACGCCCTCCGTCGTAGATGAGAAAAGAAGGATAGCGGCCTCGATTGTCGAATTCTCCTCGCCAATGATTTCGTTAGTGACGCTCTGATTAGATATCAAGCTACGGCCTTGCTGGTCGAACGGGTGCTGGTTGAGGACGACCAAGACTCTCCCAGCCCTTTCAAAGCGCAGCTCAAGGTTCAAGCCGGTCCAGTAGACCTCCTGAGCATAGACCCTAGGTGCGAATAGCGTCATCGAGAGAATGCAAAGTCCTACAGCTGCGACGACACTCCCGTGCTTCAACCCTGAATCACCCCGAACGTGAAGTACATCTGCTGGACATCGAGCAATCCAGAGAGGCAGTAGTCGGTCAGCGTCGATCCCGTGAACGTCCTATCCTCAAAGCTGTATTTCACGTGAGACTCAGAGAAGTCGCCGACCTTTACGCTCGGTCCTTCGAGAAGCTCCACATCAACCCATCCCACCGGCTCCACGTAGACCTGAGACCAGGCGTGCCCACCCCAGTTCTTGGAGGTGTCCACCCCCGAAGGCGTTGTGATTGCCCACATGGTTTCGTTGGGTGATAAAAGGAGCATTCCATAGGCAACGCGAGCACGCATCCCCAAGGCCCTCGCCAACGTCACGAATACGTCCGCTACCTCTTGGCAGTCGCCCCTGAGAACAAGTTTGCCATTCTCCAATACAAGCGTGTGCTCGCCCCCCATACGTGGCATGATTTGGTAGTCCAGCCGGTTCAGTATCCACTGGCCTATGGCAGAGGAAGCCGCCATCGGGTCCACAGAGACGGGGGCTATCTCCTTCGCTATCGATACGTAGGTCTGATTGTCCACCGGCCAGAACATTTTTGCACCGGTGCCGTTCTCCACATCGGACAAGCTGGGCCAGGGTGCGCCCGTTATCTGGAGCTTGTATCTCTCGACTATCACTTCGAACGTCTCGTTGAGCCAAGTCACTTCGCCCGCAGGCACACTGATGTTGTAGGTCAACATCGGGTTTCCTTCCGCGTCCTTGGTAATGCGCAGAGGTTTCCAATTGGACAAGGTGAGCTTCGACCATTGTTCACTCGTGTTCATGGGAATCGAGACGTAGACAAGCTGCGAAACTGTGCTGTTGAAAGGGTTCATCAACAGGAAGCTCTGTCTAATGGAATATGTGTAGTTCTTGCTTTCCAGGTACTGCACGGTAGGCCCAGTGTTCTCCGGCGTCACAGGTCTCGCATAAAACAGCAAAATCGCGAACCCGAGAGCAAGTGCAACCGAGCCAATGAGGAGCTTACTTGACATCAGACCTAGCGCTCTCGAAAGAGATGCCTCTCTTAAATTCTTTGACATCTCGCGCGCGAAACTCTTTCGGAACTACTGATGGCGGAAAAGTCTTAATAGGGAATCGAGCGCCATAATAAACCAAGGTGATGAATTTGAAAGGATACGTGGTCGCTGTTGAGAGAGAAACGAAGAAGAACACTGATTTCCGCCATGTCCTGTACACTGGGAAGCACAGTCAGCTCGTGCTCATGAGTCTTGAACCTGCGGAAGAGATAGGTGAAGAAACACACGAGGATGTGGATCAATTCTTCAGATTTGAGAAGGGAGAAGGAAAAGTGATCATTGACGGCATTGAACACCTAGTCAAGGACGGGGATGCGGTCATAGTTCCTGCTGGTGCCAGACATAATGTAGTCAATACATCTAAGCGTGCGAACCTCAAGCTCTACACGATTTACTCGCCACCTGAGCACCAAGACGGCGTAGTGCGCCATACTAAAGAAGAAGCGATGGCCAGCGAGGAGCATTTTGACGGACGAACTACAGAATAACGTAATGTCGTTCGTGCGCGCGTCGCGCCTACTGAGCTGACAAATCCTTATAATGCGTTCGGCAAAAGATGAAATCACCCATGACACTAGTCAAGGTAGCCGACATTTCGGAGATCCCCGTCAGAAAGATGAAAGCTGTCAACGTTCAAGGGAAGGAGATCCTGTTGGCCAATGTGGGAGGGACGTACTACGCGATCGGCAACAGATGTACGCACATGCGCGGCGAACTCTCAAGGGGGACCCTGTCGGGAAACGCAGTCAGCTGCCCCAGGCACGGTTCCGTCTTCGACGTTACGACGGGAAAGGCGATATCAGGCGCCAAGATGTTCGGGGCGACGATAGCAGTCAAGGACGAGCCGACATTTGTGGTCAAGGTCGAAGCAGGGAGCATCTACCTCGACCTGTGAAGGTCGTCTTTGGTTCTCTGACCATGTAGTCGCGGCAGAAGACGCACAGAGAGTCACATTCTTGTCTCATAGATGGTCATTCGATCGGCCTGCATGTCACGTCTGTCATCGGGAGCTCGTGACCCGGCTTGATGAAAAGCCAGAGGCATCCGAGCCACCTAGATCGCGGAACCAAGTATGATCGACCCGGAGTAGATCAGCATTGTTATGTGGAAGAGCGGGAGCACTTTTAGCGCAGCTTGTGCGGTGTTGTTCTTCAGTATCACATAGTTGACGATCGCAAGGAGCAAGAACCCGATTGCTAACCCGGCCAACGTGACAGTCCCGAGTGCCTTGAGGAAGAAGACTCCGCCGATGTAGTGTATTGCTGTGAAGAGAAGGATCCAATGGGATGTGCCCTTCATACCGTAGAGGACTGGGATCGTCTTCAACCCCCTTGCCCGATCGTTGACGATGTCTATCATGTCGTTAACTCCCAAGTGCGCCTCCGCGAAGGGGTAGAAGAATACGAAGTACAGCAGAACTATCATGTCCGGGTTTCCGTTGCTCAGGTAACCCGCGACCGGAAAGAGACTGAAGTCTGTCCTCCCCAGAAGCTGGGCTAGGGGAAACGCTTGGTCGCGCTTCTTCACTTGGTAGAAGTGCTCCGCGCAGTAGCTGTACGCCATGATGGCTAGAACGTAGAGGGAGTGGAGGTAAGGCAAGGTCAGGATCAGGACCGAGGTTGAAGCCACGAGCAGAAGGAAGAGCGTCAACGCGCTCCTGGGCGAGATCAGTCCCGACGGGATCGGCCTCTCCCTGAAGATCCGCCAGTACTTCGTCGCCTTGTCGAACTCGACATCCTTCTTGTCCAGTTCCCGGTCCACGTAGTCGTTGAGGACGAAACCTGCCTCGAAACCGAGGAAGCCAATAGCTGCAGCCCCTATCACCGCTGGCCAAGAGAAGCCGCCATAGGTTGCTGAAGCTCAGAAACAACCCTGAGCAGAATGGCGTGGGCCACGCGAAGAAGAAGTGTAGTCTGAGCAGATCCACGTAGGCTTTGACGGATTCCATCAACCTGTCTCAGCTCTGAGCCTCTCGCGGGCAGAGAGAAAGAGGCGTTATATGGGTATTTCGTGACTGTCGACACATCGAGTATCTCCTATTCCGCTTGGTCTGCTGAATCCTTGAATTCAGAGAGACCTTTAAGTCCGTTCCTTGCAGAAGGCGGTCGGAAGGCAAGCGTCATGCCCGATAGCCTGCAGACAGTGATCAACATGGTAAGGATGATACGCATCCACATCGTCACGGGCGGCATCTTGGCCTACTCACTGGGCGCCCTTCTTGCCATCTTAGGTGGTTCGTCACTTGATCTGACCAGCGCCACCATCGGATACCTCATCATATTCCTAGCAGATCTTTCCACCCACTACAGCAACGACTATTTTGATTTCGCCATGAACCCAAGCGACGAGCGCAACAAAACGTTCGGTGGAAGTCTCGTCCTCGCGGATCATCCTGAGCTGCGCGCAGCATCTCGGCTGATTGCCATCGCCTTGATCATTCTTTCCATCAGCATCGCGTCGTTCTCTCTTTCCTTTCACCTCATCCCCCGAGCTGATGATAATCGTCGTTGCCGCAAACCTCCTGGGTTGGTTCTACTCCGCCCCGCCCATTCGCCTCTCGACCCGCGGGCTGGGAGAGCCCACCATTGCATTAGGCACAGGCTTCTTGATACCCGCGGCTGGCTATGTTGCCGTGAAGGGCCAACTTGACACATCCTTTCTGCTCCTGGCGATCCCGTTCGTGATGTACGGTCTCATGCTCGCCCTGAGCCTTGAGGTCCCAGACATGGAGGACGATCTGCGGGTCGGGAAGAGCAACCTCGTCGTCAGGAAGGGCAGGCGTTTTGCATTTTCCGCCATTCTCGCACTTTCCTTTCTTGCCACCTTGGCCTTCTCGATCTACGCGAAAGAGGCCATCTACTCCACGATGAACCTTACGCTGGTCGCTGTTTTCTCATGCGTGCCTCTCATCACTGGACTCATGGGAGTCATCAAGAGACCAGAGAGGAGAGATGAGGCAAATCGTTTCGGTTCGGCGAACATCATAGCGTTATTCCTTTTCAACGTTCTCATGGTTGCATACCTTACCTTCCTGACTCTATGACGTTGACACACCTACTGGCGTGTCCCTCATTCGCCGGCCATGATTCTAACCGATGCTCCCTTTCCCAGATGCACGACCCACTTGCTATCCCGAATCTTCTGACCTAGGACGCCTCGGCCCTCAGTCCTGATTGTTCTGTATGGCACCGGAAGCTCGGCATCGCCCTCGACATCCTTCGGAAGCGCTACCGACAGTTCGAAGCCCTGATCCATTTTCGTCCATGAGATCTCAATCTCCCCATGTGGAGTAGGCACCTTTCCCCTTGCCCACCTGAGGTCTGCAGGTTCCGGTGCTATCGTCACCTTTCTCAGGCCAGGACCGGCTGGTATTACTCCGAGCTGGTACGTGCTGAGGAAGTACGCAGGGCCAGCTGACCAGGCGTGACAGTAGCTTCGAGTGAACCACTTCGATTTGGGTCCTGGAAAAGTCTCCCAGCAGGTCGTGGAGCCCATGTCTATCATCCAGCCCCACTTCTCGCGAGTCTGTCTCAGGATCTCCTTGAATTCTCCCATCTTGGCGAGGGCGGCGAATACGAAGAACATGGCGAAGGGGCTCCCAACCCGCACCCAACCCTCTTGTACGCGTGCCACGTACTTTCTGATGACCTTCTCCCTTTCAGGCGTCGCGCAATCGCAGAGGAAGACCATAGCGTTCGTCTGTTGACTGATCGTCTTGGAGCGCTCTCCGTCCGCGTGAATGCTATCGATGAAGGCCTGATCCTTCTCTGACCAGAGGTGCTCGTTTATCCCTTTTCTGATTCGATCTGCGACTTCCAAGTAGTGAACAGCATCTCTCTCCTTGTCCAAGATCCTGGCAACCCGGGCGGCAGACCTCAGAGCTTCGACGGCCAAGGCGTTCTGATGCGTCACGACTCCTGATGGCGGTGTATCCATTGGGGCCCAGTCCAACATGTTCCAAGCCTCTATCTCAAGCAGACCTTTGTCGTTCAGGTGCGCCTCAAGGTTTGCGCACATCCTCGCTATCGCGGGGTAAATCTCATCAAGGAATTGCTTGTCGCCTGACCACAGATAGTAATCATCGCAGGACAACACCCAGAGTAGGCTCCACGCCGTAAGCACGTTCTGCCAACCACTCGGCACCTGCGACTCTGTGAGCGGCGATCGATGGAGTGACTGGGCAACGAGCTTCCAGCAGCGCTTGGGCATAGAGAGTTCTCCGAAAGTGACGTAGTTGATTAGGGCCTCGCCCCGCGCGTCCCCGACCCAAAGTGTCTGCTCGTATGCTGGGCAGTCGACGAAAGTGTCCTCCATGCACAGTCTCGTCGTGTACCTGCACATCCTCCAGATCTGGTTCAAGAGGGGGTCCGAGCAGAGGAAATCCCCGCGCTCCATCACAGGGAAAGTGTTGAGAAGGCACCTAAGCTTCCTGATCTTGACCGGCGCCCTGATGTTCCTCACGGTCAAAAGAGCGTATCTGAAACCCCTCCTGATAATCGAGTGAAACTTCTGGAACCCCCTCTTCGTCACGTACCTTAGTGTGTTGTTAAGCCCGCCCGTGAATTGGATATCCCAACCCCTGGTGAACTCGAAGAGGTTCCAGTCGAGTATGACCCCTTCGGGAGCCTCGAGTTCAAACTCCAAGAAGCCGACGATCTCCCTGCCGAAGTCGAGCATCAGTTCCACGTCTCCCTTCTCGGATGGGAAGATCACAGTCGCGTCCTCGCTGTTGGAGAACAGCCCATTCTCGTTGGCCAATCGCACCGTCTCGCCCGCCATCTCCGACTGATTGGTCGTCAGTGCGAACACATGGGCATCGCACTCATGTTCGAGAACCACTGGCTTGATTATCTCCGAGTGAGCCTTGAGGTCATCAGCAGACACAGCGTTCCATACATGGACGAATCCTTCGTCTTCCTTTGACTCGAACGGTCCGACAGTGGCCCAGTGCGCGCCCTTGTGAAGAGGCGAAACGAACTGCAGGTTCGCCTCAGTCTCCATGGCCATCGCCGTGAACCAGTCGTGGTATCTGCCGGTCACGTCAATGAACAGCAGGTTCTCGCCCTTCCGTAACTTCAGGGAGGCAACTCGGTCCTTTACCGTTGCATCTTCACCGTTGAGGCGAACCGCCCCCCAGGGGCCGTAAGCGTGCTTCAGTTGCGCGCCCGTTTCAGCTGGCGCTCGTATGACCGTGCAGATCAATGCAGTGAAATCCTTAGGATTTGCGTCCAAGTAACCAGGCAGAAGGTTCGGCCTGAGGTCGAACGATGTGTCATAGCGCGGAGGCCTCACAACCCGCTTTCTGAGCAGTGCGACGGGAAGGACCGGCTCCTCTGTGAGGAAGGGGATGTCCCTCTCGACGAGTTTGACCCAGGGCTTCATGCCGACCGGCCCGACGACTTTTGCCCTGCTCCACTTAGTATCGTCAAACTCCGTTTCTGTCCACCCGTCGAACTCCTCCCTTGCATCATAGATCTCTGCCCAGGCCTGCTGGCAACTGACGCGCGGCGCCCTCCTGATGTATGACCTGGATTCACGCACTCGCCACGAGCTGTCCGTCCCTATCGACTTCCTCCTTCCTTTTCCTATGTCAAGGTCAATCTGGCACAGCAATCCTCCGCGCCCCACCACGTACTGGAAGGTCGAAACGCCGAAGTGCTGAACGAGTACAGCCACAACGTTCTTGCCGGGCTTCAGTCGAGCGCCGATATCGTAGGCGTCGAACGACTGCTCGAAGGGCCAGCTCCTGACAGGACCCTGACCCAATCTATGGCCGTTCAGATAGAGAACGTATCTGCTGTCAGCAGTCACTCTGATGCTCGCGTCCTTGAGGCCCCTCGGTACGTTGAACTCCTTTCTCACGTGGAGGTACATGTTTCGGGGAATCGCTTCGCCCTCGGTCCAGATCCAGTTTGCCTTCCACCCTCTGGAGGTCATTGGTCGATCGCACGGAGCCGCGTTCTAATATGATTTGCGAGGATAATGACCTGGACCTTCTCAAGGGTTTCGTAGGTCATTGCTTCCCCTCATGTCGCCGTATTTGAGCTTCAGGATATCTATCGGGCTCATGCCACAGTCCTTCATCACGGCGACGAACGCGCACAGCCTGAGGCTCGCGTGAGTCATGAATTTCTTAACCTCGTCCTTGGTTACGGTCTTCCTGCGGGCGGGGGCGAACGCCTTCGGCCCCTTTATCCTTCCGACGCTGGTGTCGTTCTCGCGCGGAAAGCTCCTGACCGTGGCGATTACAATCCCAGTTGTGCTCCTCGAAAGATGTTTCCTGTCGTTGTGCGCTGTGTATTCGTCCATGAGCTGCTGCAGCTTCCTCGGATCGCTCTCCGCCAACTTGATCAGGTCGTCCGGCGCGCGCGCTCCGAATCGCTGTAGCTGGCTTTGCCGTTATTTGCCGTTACATGTAATGAAATCCTTATATGTAAGGCAGCGAAGCGTGCCACGCATGAGCGACCTAGAGGTTCACATCAGAGCGGCCAAGGAGAAGAGGGCTGCGGCCCACGACGAGCACAGAAGGAGGAGATACACGGTCGTTGGCGACCTCGCCATCAAGGCGGTCGAGCAGGCGATCGAGGCAGCTGCAGCTACAGAGAACAAGCACTTCCATGTTCAACCCCGCAGCGCTCACGCAAGCCGCCTCGAATGGGCTCGACAGAAGTTCCCGCCACTGTCTAGAGATATCAGCGAACTATGGGGCGCCTACGGCACCCTGGGCTATGAGGGAGAGGATGGGAACAGGGCTAGCAAAGCCCTCGAAGCTATGGAGCGTGTGATGGATGAGATCAGTAGAACGACAGGCCTTCGACTTGGATAACCTGGTCGATTCGCTGAAGAGAATAGACGAAATCGTAGGAATTGTGCTGTTCGGCAGCGTTGCGAGAGGCGACTCCGACAAGTATTCGGACTACGACCTCCTCATCGTGTTCAAGGACAAGAAGTCCATGTGGAAGCGGTGGGACGAGTTGTTCAGGATAGTGGGCGACGTCAAGGCAAATATCCATGCCATTCCGAAGGGGCTGGACGAGTTCAAGAGAAGTAACCCCGTGTTCTTGGAGCAGGTTCATAGCCAAGGCAGGGTACTGTACTCCAAGTTTCCGTTCCAAGTCTCGTTGAGACCTCTCACGACCAGACCCTATGTCATCGTGGTCTACAATATGAGCAGGCTGAGTTACAGGGACAAGGTGAGGTTGCGCTACCGCCTCTACGACGGCGGAGTTCTATCGAGGGCAGGCGGCACCAAGCTCGCGGAGAGTTGCCTTATGGTCCCTGAGGAGACATCAGAGGAAGTGGTCGCAGCCCTCAAAGAGCACGGGGCCGAAGTGAGAACAACCAGGGTGCTAGCCTAACCTAGGTTCAACCTCACCCCCTCGAGCTTACAGAGCATCAACGCTTTGCGTTTCCGTTTCCGCTTGGCTTGTTGCATGTTCTTCCGTCATACCTCGGAGTGGTAGCATTGCATTTTAGGAAGGAGGACCGCAAACTGCTCGGTCTGGAGGTAGCGTCCTTGAATGCGTTAGTGCCCTCGAAGATGGGCAGAAAGGCGTTAGGACAGGTGGAGGCAGCACCGAGCCTTGTCGGGACTGGCCTATTGAATGACGAGGGGGAGGAGTTTACATTCAACCCGGGCACTAAGCAAGCCTGCCTTGAAACTCCTGATCCCTCACGTCCATGAAACTGTAATCTTCTGGCGGAGCTCCCATCAGGGATGACTTCCTAACTCCGCGGTGGCGGAGGCGGCAGTGGAAGTTGCTCAACCTCTGTCATTGGCTACTGGCATGAACAGCCACTTGAGGAACTGCCGGAGCCAGACATCAGGCGATTCCGGGCGTACGCATCTTGCCAGCACTCCCGGCACATCCGGACAATTCTGCCGAAATCCTTGTGCATGCCGTAAAGCAAACTGACGTTTTCCTTGCCGCAGACCTCACACCTGCTGTTAGTCGCGTTCTGGGCCATGCCAATATCTCCTCTAGGGTAGGGACATTGGAATGGTGAGCTATGGCATTTGACAACGAGACGAGAAGCTCTTGGTCCAGGCTATCCAGCACCTTGCATATCCTATCATCGGTCAATGAATAGGCTCCTGTTCTTTTTCCTTTCTGGGCTTTATGATCCCTATGTCCTTGAGTATTTTCAGATGTCGCGAGACTATTGGCTGTGCAACCTTAACGTAGGCGGCGATTTCACAAACACACCTCTTCCCCCTTTCTCAGGAGCTCCATTATGTCAAGCCTAATGGGATCTGCAAGGGCTCTTAGCACGCTTGCTTTCAAGAGTAGCCGTTTGTGTTTTGCCTTCATCGTCAGCGATGGTAGATAACAATATCAAATACGGTAAAATGGAGGCAACAGTTGAAATGAGAATTTCGCGCGCGTCTCTCAGACACAGGACGCTTCACAGTTGTGCCGTGAACGCGTAGGCACCAGCATCTCGGTGCCTTTCTCTTCTCTTAAATATCTCAGCGCGCGCCACAATTGCGACTTCCATTAGTCCCCACAAGCTCGTCTTTTCCGTTAAATACCGAGGATGTGCGGACAAAGCCGGCGGACAGTTATGCCCGACGAAGTGACTGTCGGAATAGCGGGGCTAGGAAGGAGCGGGTGGGAGATCCATGCCCGCGTGCTTGAGAAGTACCCGGCCATGTACAGGGTTGTTGCCGTCTTCGACCCCGTCGAGGAGAGACGACGAGAGGCGGTCAGCAAGTTCGGCTGCAGGGCTCACGCAGACTTCGATTCCCTCGTTGAGGACCCTGACGTTGAGCTTGTCGTCGTCGCTACCCCGAGCCACCTGCACGCCCCTCAGACGATCGAGGCCTTGAACGCCGGAAAGGACGTAATTTGCGAGAAGCCCATGGCCGCGACGCTCGCCGAGGCGGACACAATGATATATGCTGCCAGGTCGACGGGGCGCCTTCTCACCGTTTTCCACAACAGAAGGTACGCTCCGGATTTCTTGAAGGTCATGGAAGTTATGCGCTCGGGAAAGTTGGGGCGAATTGTCCTCATAAGGATGTCTTGGCACAGCTTCGGCAGGAGATGGGACTGGCAGACCCTGAGGGAGTTCGGAGGTGGGGAGCTCAGGAACACGGCCTCCCACGCACTTGACCAGGCCCTTCAGCTCATGGGCGACAGCGAGCCGGAGGTTTTCTGCGACCTGCAGAGGACGCTGACGCTCGGGGACGCCGAAGATCACGTTAAGATAGTCCTCAGGGCGCCCAGTTCCCCCTTGATCGACCTCGAGGTCTCCAGGGCCTGCGCCTATCCTCAGAGCTGGTGGCTTGTGATGGGCACGCAAGGGGGACTCACAGGCAGCACTTCTTCTCTTCAGTGGAAGTACTTCGACCCAGCTGATCTCATTCCTAGGGAAGTAGATGCCAGGCCGACCGTGAACCGAAGCTACAACGTCGAGGAAATCCCTTGGAAGGAGGAAACTTGGATAGCGGAAGAAGGGTACAAGAGCGGGGAGTACACCTACTACGAGGAACTCTACAAGACGCTGCGTCAAGGTGCACCGTCGCCGGTAACGCCCGAAAGCGCACGAAGGGTAATGTGGGTCATAGAGAGGTGTTTTGAGCTTAGCAAGTCCGTGAAGGCCTAGGCAGGGCTGACCCAGACCGGCACACGGACCAGTTGCTGAACGCTCCGTTTCGCAAGCCCGGAATCCTTGTCGCTGTGTCTCCGCTGCCCATGTCCGTCTTGTTCCCGTCCCTTCAGTGCAAGTTGGCTAGCGCCACGGAGTCTTGATCGCACATGACATTTTCTCCTTAGCGCACGCTACCGATATCGGCCTAGACATAGTGACTCTTCTCTGTCTTCCTACTGTGCCCGTTACATCGAAAACATGTTCCTCCCGTAGTACGTCAGCAAAGCTCCTATTGCCTCCCCCGCACCCACGTTCGAGGACACAACGGGCGTCGCCATTAGCCCGACATCCCCTCTGGCTATCTTGCCTGTCTTGGCGCTCATGCACTCCCAAACGCTGGGATGTTTCAGAAGGAACCTCACGAGCGAATCCTTCACCGTTCTTGATAGATCGGGATAGTACTGAGAAGCCGCAGCAATGGCCAGAGAGCAGGACTTGCTCCAAGCTGGCCCTCTCCAGTATGTCTCCTCCTCGAACCCGGGCTCGTCGGGAGCCACCGTGTACACCCCATAATCGCCCAGCAGCTTCACGAAGTTGTTCCTCGCAAGTGATGCCCTTTGTTCATCGACCAGTCCGTATGCAAGCGGGAAGAGACCGTCGACGCCCACTCGTGTGTCCAGGCTGCCATCTTGGTGAAGGACCCCATACCAACGCTTCTTCTCATCCCACAGGATTCTATTCATTGCTGCCCTTGTGAACTCTGCCCTTTCCAACCACCCAGCCTCCTGTCCGTCTCCGACTACTGCGGAGATTTTGCCCATTGCCTGTTCATAGCGGCACCTTTCAGCAGCGAAGATCGTCGGGTAGCAGAACTCCTCCTTGGAGCCGTGTTCTCCGTATGTGACCCGCTGGAAGGATGCTGTCGTGTCCAACCCAGTATCGCACGAGGACAGTATTGCCCACAGGTGCAGCTTCATGAACCCGTTGTCGCGAGAGGCGCACAGGTACTCGTAGTACTTGGCCAGTTTCGGGTACCAAGCTCGCAGGCTCCTCTCGTCTCTTGTGTTGTGATAGTATCTCAGGGCCACCCAAGGAATGTGGGGCGTCTGCACGGTTTCCTTCTTCATCCAACTCTTCCCTGGGACCTTCTCGTCCAAGTAGATAGCGTGAGTGACGTAGCCGTCAGCTCTCTGATACTTGAGGAACAGATCCAGCAACCTCTTCACGAAGCTTGGACCTATCTCAGGATTGAGAGTCGAGTGCCACTCGACCGCAGGCAATGCCCACTGCCAGTAGCCTCGATAGACCGGCAGTGCCTCTAGCACAGTCTTGCCCCATCTGGGATGCCTGTAGTAGTTGGATCTTATCACCCACCAACACTTGTAGTAGGCCCTCATGTCGTCCTCCGATTCGAAGTCTAGCGACGGAAGTGAAGCGAACCAGTTGTCCCATGTCTCTGCGATCTTCCGCTCACAATTCACCACATCACGGGCACGTTTGGCCTTGGCCGCAGACTCAAAGCTCACTCCAAAGACTACTCGGGCAGTTTCACCCATGTTGAGACTCGTGCGATGTGCAAGAACCATGTGCGTTCCTGTGTGCCTCGAACTCGACAACCTGCCCCTCTGGATATCACCAAGGTAGTCCTCTGTGTTCTCGTAAACTCCGTAGCCGTCGAGATTGGAGACAATGAAGAGCCTTTTGTCCCCTAGCTTGAGGCTCAGCGTCCGCCCATTCCCTGTAGCTGCCGCGACAGTCGCGGGTTCCCTCAACGTGACAATCGAATACAGTCTCTTTTCGAAGATGTAAGGAAGATGACTCCTACTGTGCAGTCGCAGATCCCAGAAGAACCCTCCACCGGCCGGATTCTTTCCGAACTGCTCGTTGACTTCGAGCCCGATGTTCGAAAAGACGATCTCTCTCCTGACGAGAGAAGGGCAGTACTCCATTGTCTTGAAGTAGAACGTGTTCTTGGTCGCGCGCTTGCCCGTTAAGTCAGGAAAGGAGTATTCAGCAAACCTGATGGTAGCAACTGGAGACTCGTCGTATGTCGTCTCCTCCCTGCTGTCGAGAAGCCACCCGATGCTGCCGAAATCAGATGGGTAGGCGAAGTTGAGCGAGAAGTCGTCTTCTTTGACCAGAATTGCCGTTCGACGGGGTATCTTCTCATCGAAGTGCTCCTTGACCAGAGACCAAGTGTCCAATCTAGCGTGCTGATGCGCCTGTGCTATTGAGTCTTATGTACGACTGTCCGGGCCTTCTGTCCTTAGGTCAGCGAAATAGCTGAGTATCCACTTCTTCATGTCATCTCTCGTGCGTCGAAAGGCTGCAATCCTTTCGTCGTCACTCCCGTCAACTTCGGACGGATCGCTGAAACCGTGTTGGAGGTAATGCTTCGCTTCTGGCAACGTCGTCCTGATTATCTCTGGTCTGCCCCCAGTTATTGGTGAAGAGCAAAATGGACAGATCACCTTCGCACTGCTAGTGCAAACAGTTACGACTGCGTCGATGTCCTTGTTTCGGAACTCTTCAATGCTCTTGGAAGTCTGATTGGAAATGTCTATTCCTATCTCGGCCATGACCTTAATGGCTAAGGGATGAACTTGCGTTGGGCTTGAGCCTGCACTGAAGGCATCGTACCTTCCACCATAGAAATGCCTAAGCAACCCCTCGGCCATCTGCGATCGGGCTGAATTGTGCGTACACAAGAAGAGGACCTTTGTCTTGTTCATTTGTAGATGTCTTTCCGTTCCTGAAGACCTCTCCCACTCGCGCATAAGAACCTATCGCCTTGAACAAATAGATACTAGAGATCGCGCGCGACAATTTGATGCTCGCTGCGACCGAGGCACACGTCTGCCACTTTCAAGCCTTGCTGAAGCATAAGACGGCACAGGTGTGCCTAACCTCTTTTCTGCCTTTACTTCGCGTCGGTCTTTCACCTTGCTCTTCTTAAGTGATACACGCTTGAAATAGGTAGCACCTAGTTCCTGGCTCGAATGAACTAATGCCGATGCCTATCCAAGAGTTCTCGGAATCCTCAAGGTACTTTGTACGAACCGCCGCGGGCGAATTGAGTACCCACAGCAAGATGCAGAATGCTGCCAGCGCAGAACCAAGCGCGAGAGTTACCTAAGAAAACGACCCCTCTGTGAGACACGAAGGGAGGCTCCTAGTCAGGACGTCCGCTACGAACGTTAGTCGGGCTTGCCTTGACTGCAAGCGAGTTGAAGATGTCATCGCGGCAGTTGAAGGAAACCTAGGGGCGATTTCCAACTCTCGCGTTCATGCCCATGCCTACTGACCGTAGAAGGACTGAACGGGTTCGACTAACGCACCCGACAAAAGTTGACTGGCGAGGATGTTCCCAAGCTCAAGTGTGTTCGGGTCACGACCTAGACGAGTCACACTACATTTCTCTGACGACAAGCGCGAAGCGGTCGCTGGAATCTAGATCGAACTCATGCCTCAGCCTTTTGTAGCAGGGTGCGATGAAGAGGAAGACGAGAATCACCTACATGTGAAGGCGATAGAGAGACCTCAACGGGTGAATTGAGGCTTATCCAATGTATGTAGGTGGACCAGGCTGCCTTAGGGATTCAAGAATCCACTCTTTATGGGGACGAGTCTAGTGCGCCTCTTGTATTCCCAGAACTACCAGTCTTTCAGCACTTTTTATTCCGCGTGGGACATTTGCTGGGGCGAAGATAATGTTGCCTCGAGATAATTCCACCTTTTCATTGCCCACCGTGAATGTGCCGTTGCCTTCTACAACGTAGAAGCATGCATCGTAGAGTTCAGGACGGGCGGGGATCTCTTGGCCACTTTCAAGGCAGACCAACACTATGTTAAAGTTTCTTGTCTGCAGTACGTTTTTCTTCACATGTCGCCTCTTTTCCATTGTATCTAGTACGCCTTTCTCCTGAGAAAACTCCGTGAGCCCGTGCAGGTCCACCGCCTTAACCACCGGCTACGTCACCTCCTTCTTACCGTTGCAGTTTCTCGCTTTGCCGAAGAACATCATGCTTATTCCAATTGGCTGTTCGGG
>Ga0315282_10005539_pt1 | contig 21462 bp, 19 predicted proteins | sample YL17G07_20_MG_FD_203693 | JGI IMG/M metagenome (GOLD analysis project Ga0315282, IMG submission 203693) | Sediment microbial communities from Yellowstone Lake, YNP, Wyoming, USA - YL17G07_20 | ecosystem: Environmental > Aquatic > Freshwater > Lake > Sediment | place: USA: Wyoming | collected... | reverse complement strand
ATGTTGTTCTTGACAAAGGCTTTAATCTCGCAGCCGATGCCACATATTGGGCAGACGCTGATTACCTCTTCGGATTCTGGACGTTTGCCTTTGTAGGCACTCCTCTTAGAGAAAATCGCTCCCGTAGGACAAGCTTGAAAACAAGCTCCGCAGGATATACAAGTTGATTTCCCCAGAGGTTGATTAAGGTCAGCGACTACCACATCTTTCCAGCCACGGTATCCAAAATCGAGTGTATGAACACCTACAATTTCGTCGCATGTTCTGATGCATCGGCCACATAAAATGCATCGATTGTGGTCGATGACCAGATAATTGTGTGTTGAGTCTAGCGGTAATGGCGGCCAGGAATATGGATAACGAGCGTTGTCCATTTGGTATCTATAAGCGAGACTCTGAAGTTCACAGTCGCCGCTGGCTACACATTGAGCACAAAGATGATTGCGTTCGGTGAACATCAGTTCTAAGACAAGGCGGCGGTATTTCTCCAGTTTTTCGTTTTTGGTCTGAACAACTAAACCGTCACGTATTGGATAGGTACAGGCTGGCACAGGTCGTCTCTCTCTCTCGATTTCGACCACACACATACGGCAAGCGCCGACATCGGCCAGCCCCTTCAAATGACAGAGAGTTGGCACATAGATGTTGTTAGCCTCACAGACATCGAGAACAGTATCACCCTCTTTGCCTTTAACCTGATTACCATCTATTGTTAGAGTTATCTCTTTCATCGCTTATTCTCCTGCCTCAAGGTCACATCTAAGACAGCGGCTCCCTTCGTTTTTAGCCTCCTTCGGACTATAGGGCAAGATTGCCTCTTGGAAAGAAGTTTTTCTCTCAGCGCTGTGAACATCCACAATCGCCACCCTGGGTCTTTCTTTCAGTTCCTCCTCAGTAGGAGCTGTGGAAGGGATAGCTATGGGCTCGTAACCATTGCGCTCTACTAATGGTGAGAGTTTCTCTCCCCGGAGATATCTTTTTATAGAAGAAGCTGCTCTCTGTCCCGCAGCAATTGCTTCGATTACTGTGGCTGCACCCGTAACTGCGTCTCCTCCTGCGAAAACGCCTTTGTGGCCGGTAGCGAGGGTTCTTGGGTCGGCAACTATAGTTCCACCTTTAGCCACACCGACTCCGTCTCCACCCAAAAACGAAGTATCAGGTCTTTGACCTGTAGCTTCGATAACTGTATCTGCATTTATCTTATATTCAGACCCCTGGATTGGATAAGGGGTCCTTCTTCCACTTGTATCAAATTCCTTCAGTTCCATGCGAATACATTCTAGCCCGGTGACTATGCCATTATCGCCCAGAACATTAGTAGGGGCTGTCAGGCAATGTATGTGAATACCTTCCTCCTCAGCAGCCACTATCTCCTCTGCCAGCGCCGGCATGTCCCTCTTCTCTCGCCGATAAAGGATGTTAACTTCCTTGGCACCTTTTCTAAGAGCTACCCGGGCTGCATCAATGGCGGAGTTACCACCGCCGACGACAGCTACTTTTTGCCCCACCTTTATTTCTTTTCCCAGATTTGTTTGTCTCAAGAAGTCAATTGCGTCGAAGACTCCTGCTAGGTCTTCGCCCGGTATCTTCATCTTATCTCCCTTATGGGCACCTGTGGCGATGAACACAGCTTGATATTTATTGTCTCCAAGCAAGGACTCAATATCCTCAATGCGTGTGTTTAATTTTATGTCTACCCCGAGCTTTTTGATAATATTAATCTCTTTCTTGAGGAGGTCTTTGGGTAATCGGTACTCGGGGATACCAACGGCTAACATGCCTCCGGCTACAGGTAGAGCTTCGAATATTGTAACTTGATATCCTTCGTGGGCGAGGTCCCAAGCAGCCGACAAACCTGCTGGTCCTGCACCGATAATGGCTATCTTATCTTTTTTCCGCTCTTTTATTTGCGGAGTATATTCGAACCCGTGCTCAAAGGCATAATCGACAGCGAACCTGTGGAGATGTCTGATGGCTATTGGCTCCTCGACCTGCTGGCGCCGGCATTTGCTCTCGCAAGGGTGAGGGCATACCCGCCCAACGCTCAAGGGTAAAGGAAGCCGCTGCATAATTACGCGGCAAGCCTGTTCGAAATTATTCTCTTTTATTAGAGCAATGTAACCCGGGACATCGAGTCCTACAGGGCAGGTACCCTGACAAGGGGCTCTGAATAGAGCCTGACAGACTACAGCCGGGCACTTTTTGTCTATTATATGAGCTTCGTATTCATCTCGAAAGTGGCGTAGTGTAGTTAAAACCGGATTGGGGGCTGTTTGTCCCAGACCACAGATGGAAGCTGAGCCAACCATTTCAGCCAGCTCTGAAAGCGTGTCAAGGTCTTCAATTGTCCCCTTACCTTCGGCTATCTTGGTGAGGAAGGCAAGCATCTTTGGTATGCCTGCCCGGCATGGAGTGCATTTACCGCAGGACTCATCCTTGGTGAACTGAAGGAAGAATTTTGCTACATCGACCATGCAGCTATCCTCATCCATGACGACAAGACCGCCCGAGCCCATAATTGCGCCCAAAGCGGTGACGGCTTCATAGTCGACAGGTGTGTTCAAATGCTCGATTGGGATAACGCCGCCGGATGGGCCGCCTATCTGGACTGCTTTGAACTTTTTGCCGCTGGGTATACCACCGCCGATGTCAAATACAATCTTGCCCAAGCTCGTACCCAATGGAACCTCAACCAGCCCGGTGTTGTTAACCTTCCCTACCAGACATAGTGTCTTTGTGCCTTTACTGCTAGCAGTGCCGACACTTCCGAACCAATCGGCCCCTTTCCAGATTATCTGTGGAACGTTTGACCAGGTTTCCACATTATTTAAGGTGGTCGGTTTGTCAAAAAGGCCTTTGTTAGCTGGGAATGGTGGCCGCTGGCGTGGATTTCCTCGTTTCCCTTCGATTGAGGTTAAAAGAGCAGTCTCCTCACCACAAACAAAGGCACCAGCGCCTGGAAATATATCCAGGTCGAATTGGAAACCAGTGCCCAGCATGTTTTTCCCCAGAAGACCGTATTCTCTAGCCTTGGTTATAGCATGGTTCAATGTCTCAATAGCAAGGGGGTATTCAGCGCGGACATACGCATAGCCTTGACACACATTGCCTATGGCATAGGCTCCTATTGCCATTCCTTCGATTATCGAGTGTGGATTTCCTTCTAGAACAGCACGGTTCATGTAAGCACCCGGGTCACCCTCATCACCATTACAGACAACATATTTTTCATCGCCAGTCGCGTTGCGAACGAATGTCCATTTTGTGCCTGTGGGGAAGCCGGCTCCACCACGTCCTCTCAAGCCAGCACGCCCGATTTCTGCAATGACGTCTTCTGGCTTCATTTGGGTTAAAGCCTTAGCCAGTGCCTGATAGCCATCCCGGGCAATGTATTCATCAATATCCATCGGGTCGATGTCCTGGTTATGCATTACCCTTATCTCTTGTAGCTTGAGCAACGTGTCATCAGTATCCAGTTTCCATTCCTCCACTACTTTATTTCGAACAATATGTTGCTCAATGACCTGTGGGACTTTATCCTCTGTGAGATCGTAATAGGTAGTCTTGCCTTTTGTGGGATGGACAACTGTTACTACCGGTTCCCGGTCACACAAACCGATGCATGCTGCTTTAAGCACGGTGACATCTGATAGTTTGCGTCTTTCTACCTCTTGTTGAAAAGCTGTGAGGACCTTGTTTGCTCCTGAAGATATACCACATGTGCCGAGATGAACCCTGACTTGAATCTTCTTGTCTTGTTTCGACAATTTCTCACGGATTTTGTCTCTAAGCTTTGTAAGTTCTTCTACAGATGCAAGTGGTTTCATCTCATTCTCCTATCGATATGAACTCAAGATGTCTTTCATATGGCTTGGTTTTACCTTTCTGTGAACATTCTCTCCGATTGCTATTACCGGAGATAGCCCGCAGCAGCCAAGGCATCTTACCGTCTCAAGAGAGAATTTGCCATCCGGAGTGATTCCTCCTGATTCCAGGTTGAAGTCGTGCTTCAATGTTCTGATGAGTCTTTCCGCTCCTTTGACGTAGCAACTGGTGCCTAGGCAGACCTGAATCACATATTTACCCTTTGGCACCATTGAAAAAAACGAGTAGAAGCTCGTTATACCGTAGAGTTCACTCAGTGGGATGCCCATTTCCTTAGAGACAGTTTTCAAGGCTTCTGGCGGCAGGTAACCTACGATACCCTGTACTTGCTGTAACACACGTATCGGAGCTCCAGCTTGGCCATTTGTAGCCTCGATTATTTTTCGAATTTGTTGGAGGGTTTTGCTGCTGATATCTTTGCCGGCTCGTGACTTAGATAGTGTAGCTTTATTTGTCTGCTTCAAGGTCACCTTCTAAAGCATGGCTAAAATTTATATTCAGCGCTAAGTCTAGCAATGTGCCGAAGCTTGTTGCATCGTTTTTTGCACCTATTTTTTGAGGAACTTTGGGTTCATCTGGCAATATTGGGCATTTGGTTGAAAAGAATATAGCTTGCATAACTGCCGAATTATATCAATTGCTTCCTGTAGGCTGCAAAGAGGCTGTGTTCTCACAGTGCATTGGCGGCAAATACCCTCTTCACTTGTCTTTATTTCAAGGCTGGCACATGGGTTTTGGGCTTTCTGGTGGTATATGGCCGCCCGGTTTAAGGCTTGATTAGAACAGCAATCCAGATTGTTTTTGAATATCAGTAAGTGTAATTGCCAATTTTTTGAATAGAAATAGGCATGCTAGCTTGTTTCTTTAGATTGTAATTAGGTATAATTATTTGGTTTTTGTGTTCACAGCGGCACAGTTCAGCAAAAGAAGTACAATTGAAGCGATGGCGCACTTCGATACGCTACATCTGAATTCTAATATATTTATTCTCGGATATTTTACTGTTAGATTAGGGAATCCCGTACTTTCAAAGGAGGTTTAATTATGTGGAAAACTGATTCTACTGGAGTCATGCATGCGGATATGGCGGTGAGGCAATGTCTGCCACCGTGTCAAATCAAATGTCCGATAAATGAAGATATTCAGCGGACGAACGTGCTGATTTCTCTTCTCCCGGATGACCCTGATTTGGCAAGAGAAGGTATAATCCAGATTAGTGACTACCTCTATGACAAGAATCCCTTCTTCAACATTTGTGGTTACATCTGCGGTATCTGTGAATTGGAGTGTAATTATGCTGATAAAGGTGGGGCTATCAAGAGAAGGCTACTTAAGAGATTCCTGTCGGATGTATATACCGAGCATTTAAAGGAACGAGGGAAATTTAAGGTACTCAAAAACAAAGAGAAGGTGGCTGTCATAGGTGGTGGGCCTGGTGGGCTGATGTGCGCCTACCATTTAAGCAAGAAAGGGTATAAAGCAACGATAATCGAGGCTTCTGAACGTCTTGGTGGAGCACTATGGCTGGTGCCAGACTACCGCCTGCCCAAAGATATTTTGCAAACAACATTCGATAACCTTGTAAGGATTGCCGGTATAGATATTAGATACAACAGTCGACTTGGGTCAGGAGAGCTGACACTGGATAAGCTGAAGGAAGAGGGTTTTAAGGCGGTTTTTCTGGCGACAGGATTGCCGTATCCCAGAGTCTTAACCTTTGAGGGTAAGTCTGTGGAGGGACAAGACCTGTCAGGTGTGATGTACGGACATACCTATCTGTATGAAGTCAGCCATAATAATATCGCACCAGATTATTTCAAGGGCAAAAAAGTCATAGTTACAGGAGGCGGAAATGTAGCCTTTGATGTGGCCAGGTCAGTTAAGAGGCAAGGTGGAGAGGTAACTGTCGTATGTCTTGAATGCGAGGACAAGGACTGCAAAGATGGCATACCGGCTGACGAAGAGGAAATCCGTGGGGCGTGGGAGGAGGGTATAAGAACAGTATATAGCCGCGGTGTGAGAAATATTGCTGGGCAAAATGGCAGATTCAAAGGAATCAATTGTCCAACGTGTGTTAGTGTATTTGATGAAGAAGGATTTAATCCGAAGTTCGATTATACTGACTGCATAGATTTAACGGGGGATGTACTAATAATCACAGTAGGACAGGCTCCCGATAGGCCTCTGCTCCAGAAAGAAAACCTTTTGAATGAACGGGGTGGGCTTGATGTAGACCATTTAACACTACAGAGCTCAAGCAAGCCCTGGGTATTCATAGGTGGTGATATCAGGAGAGTCGGCTTTATGGTAGAAGCTATGGGTGAAGGGCTTGTGGCTGCGGAATCAATTGATAGGTATCTGAGGGGGGTGGATATGAAGGAGGGGCGGAGAAGGGATTATGAGGGGTACGAAATCCCGGTTCGGAGAGACTATAAGCCTGAACCTGAGGTGCCGTGGATACCACCTGAGAACAGAATACACTTCCAACTTTTTGAAAAGGGTTTCACATTAAAAGAGGCCATAGAGGAGGCGAAGAGGTGTGTTACTTGCGGCCCCTGCTTATCTTGCAAAGCATGCTTGTCCATTGGTTTTCAGAAGTCTTTAAGTCCAGTGGAGGTTGACGTTGCTAGGTGTAGTGGCTGTGGTCATTGCGTCTATGCCTGCAATTACTATGCAGCTCGGTTGGTTAATGCAGGCGACAAAATAATATCTGAAACCGATATGTTCAGATGCAAGTCCTGCGGGATGTGCGTTGTGGCTTGCCCGTCTCAGGCAAGAAAAATGGTTGATGAAGATACAGCGGACAGAATAGCGAAAGTATACGCATCTTTGTCGTAGATGTTCAAAGTAAATTATTGTTAAGGAGGACAACATTGAGCCAATATAAACCGAAATTAGTGTGTTTTTCCTGTAAGTTCAGCTGGGGTTATCTGGCAGATGAAGCTGCCCTCTCCAGAAAAATAGAGAACTGGATACCTATCATTTGCACAGGGAAAATTGATGTCACCCAGATGATGGACGCGTTTGAAAAAGGGGCCGATGGAGTCTTGATACTCGGTTGTCCTGAGGGTGACTGCCATTACCAAGATGGCAACTATGAAGCAAAAAAGAGAGTGTATCTCCTCCGCAGGATTTTGGAGTCCATGGGCATAGAGAAGGAGAGGATTAGGATAGAGCTGTTTGTTGACCCCGAAGGCCGCAGAATCCCGCAATTGATGAAAGAGATGAAAGAGGAACTGGTGAAATTGGGGCCCTGGAAGAAGAATACTGTGGCTGGAAAGATGCCCCAAAAAGAAGCAATAAAAGCTGGAGGGGGGAAATAAAATGGCGAAACCAAAGGTTGCAATTTGCTGGTTAGGCTCATGCGGTGGCTGTGACGAGGCGATTGTCGACATAAACGAAGTGATTCTTGGCGTAGCGAACGCGGTTGATTTAATTTTCTGGCCGGTGGCGCTTGATTTTAAGTATGACAGTATAAAAGCCATGAAGGATGGTGAAATCGTATTAAGTATTATAAATGGACATGTCAGAAACTCTGAACAGGAAGAGGTAGCAAAACTGCTCAGAGAAAAATCTCAGCTAGTTCTCGCCTTCGGTGCCTGTGCCTGTCTCGGTGGGACGCCTGGCCTAGCCAATCTCACCACCAAAGATGACATTTTCAACTGGGTCTATCGCGATGCCCCGACTGTAGTCAATCCCGATGGTAAATATCCCCAGACAAGCACCGTTGTAAATGGTAAGAAGCTAACACTTCCTGAATTTTATAACCGTGTCTATGCGTTGAATGACATAATCCCTGTTGATTATTACTTACCGGGATGTCCTCCTCCTCCGCATCTGGTGATAGCCGCAATAAGTGCGGTACTAGAGAATAAGCTCCCCCCTAAGGGCTCAACCCTGGCGCCTCACAGAGCTCTATGCGATAGCTGTAAGCGAAACAAATCGAAACCGGAGAGGATGGCAATAAGAGAGATAAAAAGGATTCACGAAGTGGAGGCAGACCCGGATGTTTGTTTTTTGGCTCAAGGAATAATCTGCCTGGGGCCGGCTACTCGTGACGGCTGTGGAGAAGCTTGCATAAACATAAATATCCCGTGCCGGGGATGCTTTGGTCCTGTGGAAGGAGTTGAGGATTCAGGAGCTAAGTTTATCTCAGCCCTGGCGTCGATTTTAGACGTACAGAACGATGATGATATAGCTAGGGTTGCAGACCAGATTCTTGATCCCGTAGGGTACTTATATCGGTTCGCACTCCCCTCCTCGATATTGCAGAGAAAAGGTGCTAAGGAATAGATTAGATAGGAAAGAGGTGCAATGTGACTGAAAAGATAACCATAAATCCGATAACCAGGCTTGAAGGACACGGGAAAATTGAGATTTTCCTGGACGATAAGGGGAATGTAGACGATGCCTACTGGCAAGTAGTGGAACTCAGGGGTTTTGAAAGGTTCTGTCTCGGTAGACCTGTGGAGGAGTTGCCACGGATTATGCCCAACATCTGTGGTGTTTGTCCAACGCCACATAATATGGCATCTGTCAAAGCCCTTGACGACCTATACGGAGTGGAGCCAACGCCTACTGCCAAGCTGGTAAGGCAGCTCCATTACAATGCGTTTATGGTGGAAGACCATTTGCTGCATTTCTTTATTCTTTCTGCTCCTGACTTTGTGCTTGGACCAGGTGCTAATCCAGCGGAGCGGAACATTCTTGGAGTAATAGCAAAGGTTGGATTGGAAATCGGCGGCAAGGTTATAGAGGCAAGGAAGAGATGCCGTGAGATAATTCGTTACCTCGGCAGTAAGCCTTCCCATCCCGAAGGTGGCTTGCCCGGAGGAGTATCCAGGGGTGTCACCGAGGAGGACAGGAAATGGATAAAGGAGACTGCCGACTTTACTGTTGAATTTTGCCAATTTTCTCTGGAATTGTTCAAGCAGATTGTCTTGGACAATAAGGAATACCTGAACCTCGTCCTGAATGATGCTTACAAACTTAACACCTATTATATGGGTCTGGTTGATGAGAACAACCGGGTGAATTTCTATGAAGGTAAGTGTAGAGTGGTCAATCCCAAGGGTGAGGAATATGCCTTGTTTGATTATCATGATTATGTTGACTACATAGGTGAATGGGTTGAACCATGGACATATGTAAGACTAACTCACCTGAGGAAAATAGGGTGGAATGGCTTGAACGATGGTGAGGCGACTTCGTTGTACCGTGTGGGACCGCTTGCAAGATTGAACGTAGCTGAAAGTATGTTAACGCCTCTGGCGCAGAAGGAATATGAGGCAATGTTTGACACGCTAGGTGGTAAGCCGAGTCACCATACTCTCGCCTATCATTGGGCGAGATTAATTGAAGCTTTGCAGGCGGCGGAACATATGCAGAGGATTGCTAATGACCCTCTGCTGACCAGCAAAGATATACGCAATATGAATCTCAGATTGAATAAGGTTGGCATTGGTTGTGTCGAAGCAGCACGTGGAACATTAATCCACCATTATGAGGCTGACGCTGACGGAAGAACTACAAAGGTGAACCTTATCGTAGCCACCCAGCACAATGCAGCCCCAATATGCCTATCTGTCAAGAAGGCAGCAGTGGGATTTATCAAGGGGCCAGAGGTGAAGGAAGGTTTGCTTAATATGGTAGAGATGGCTTTCAGAGCTTATGACCCGTGTCTGGCTTGTGCTACTCATGCCTTGTCGGGCCGGATGCCCCTGATAGTGAATATAAGAGATAAAAACGGCAGCCTGATACGAACTGTGCAGAGACCTTAACCCCTGGTGATGGGGTTGCAATAGACCTGGTTCAGAGTTATTATTTGGCCTGGGTGCGCATAAGATTACAGCAGGGCATGTTTCAGCATGGAGCTTTGGAACTCCTTGGCATGCGATTCGGCCAGATAACTGTTGCCCAGGTCTTGTGTTTTTATACGTGTCCTTGCTAGCCAGACTGAAGCCATCAAATACTGCTTAGACCAAAGCGGTTTTTAAGATGACCAATACGTTATCTGAACAAGAAACAACTACGGACTACTCTCCTGAAGAGAGAGCACTGATTTTGAGGCTCAGTGTGTACGTCAATATGAGATGGCTGGCCATTCCGGCGATCGCTATCGCCACCATGGTAGCATCAATGGTATTTCATATTGGTTTTCCCACTCTGCCAGTCTACATTATCTGCGTTATTATAGCTTGCTACAATTTTTTTCTGTTTCGCTTGACGCAAGGTCTTAAGAAACAAAAATCCGATTTGGTAATAAGGAGAGCCGAACTCTACGGCAATGCCCAGGTTCTTCTTGACCTGATAATGCTCACTGTACTTCTGCACTTTACCGGGGGGATAGAAAACCCGTTTATATTCATGTACATAATCCATACCAGTGCAGCAGCTATATTTCTCTCCGAGAGGAGGGCATATGTACTGACCACTTTAGCCATGGTGATGGTTACGCTTCTGGTTCTTTTGGAATATTTCGGGGTAATACCCCATGTAAATCTCGAGGGATTTGTACTTGCGGATAGATACAAAGAATTAAGCCGTGTTGTGGCTGTTCTGGTTGCCTTGATAACCTTGTCTTATGCCTTTGACTATGTGGTCACCGCTATTGTGGGCGAGCTAAGAAGGCGGCAACGGGAAGTGGTGAAATTGAAAGACCAGCTTCTTGAGCAAAGAACTAGGGAGTTAGAACAGAGTTCTGGTGAGGTAGTCAAACTGGTAGAGGAAAGGCGTCGCTTCGTCCGGTTTCTCAGCGTTGTCGCTCATGATCTCCAGTCTCCTCTTGTCGCTACCCAGAGTTTGCTATCCTATATAGTAGATGGATATACCGGCGAGATAACTGACGGGCAGAAAGACCTGATGCAGAGGGGCATCAGGAGAATTGATGGGCTTATGATGCTGATTACCGACCTATTGGATATACCTCGTATCGAAGCCGGTCAACTTAAGCGTGAGATGAGGGAGGTCTCTGTGAATGAGATGGTTAAACAGGCGACGGACGGGCTTGATAAGCTGGCAAGGCAGAAGGGGATAGCGCTGAAAGTTGAATTACCTCAAACCTCGCCTAAGGTCTATGCATCAAACCGCAGGCTGCAGCAGGTGGTAATCAATCTGACAAGTAATGCCATCAATTACACGCGTGATGGTATGGCGCTCGTAAGGGTGACAGATGGTGACGACGACGTACGATTTGAAGTAATAGACACCGGGATCGGCATACCACCCGATGACCTGTCTCGACTCTTTGAGGACTTCTTCCGAGGTAGTAATGTGGGCGTAAAGGGAACCGGATTGGGGCTATCCATATCCAAGAGAATAGTCGAAGCTCACGGCGGCAAGATTTGGGCTGAAAGTCCAGACCCTGAAACTGGCAACGGGAGCAGATTTACTTTTACTCTGCCGAAAGGACAGACGATTGTCCAGGAAGGCTAGCTGAAACAACTATAAGTAAAGTTACAGAAAGCAAAATAACTAAGGAGGTGATTGGACATGAAACAGAGGCCAAAGATTCTAGTTGTTGACGATGATGTTGACCTGGTGACAGTGATGAGGGGGGCTTTGGAAAGTAAGGCTTACGAGGTGATTGTAGCCTACAATGGGAAAGAGGGTTTGGAAAAGGCAAAAAAGGAGAAGCCAGATTTAGTCGTTTTGGATATATTGATGCCGGTAGCAGACGGTTTCACTTTTGCTGACCAATTCCGTAAGGACCCATCGCTTGCCAAAGTTCCTGTTCTGGCACTGACTAGTTTTTCTGAGTCACTCGGCCAGCCATTTGCATTCGATGTTTCTGAATATATTATGAAGCCTATTAAGCCAAAGGACTTAGTGGCTAAGGTTGAGGAGTTTCTTAAAAAGGCGGGCTCCTAAAAATAAGATTGCCTCGTTGCCCAGTGAGAGGAAGCGGGAAGTTCCTGATGTAGCCTCGCCTGTTTACATTAGGAAGAATAAGGTTTGGTGTAGATTCTATAAATGGTCTCGCTGCCAGCTGTAAAACACTCGGTGCAGCCTCCGCATTCTTCAGGTTTGACTTCTTCGAGATATACTTCTATCCCCAGCTCCTGGTACATCTCCAGAGTCCTCTTGAGATGGTCGCCTCCGGTGACCGAAGCCACCTTCCAGCCTTCGGCTTCCAGCTGCTGTCGTGTCTTAGCCATCTTACCTGTGTCCAATACTTAATTTTATCAGAGAGCCCGGAGCAGTGATAGCCCCGCACTGCTTTTGCACGGGTTTACGCAGGATGCTAAACTTAAGCAGTAATATGAGGAGTGAGAAATGAAAATCAACGTAATGACTGACGTACTTGAAGCGAATGACCGTATTGCCACTGCCAATGGAGAGCTCTTTAAGAAGCACCGGAACCTGGCGCTTAATCTGATAAGCTCGCCAGGAGCGGGAAAAACGATGATGCTGGAGAAAACTGCCGAGGCGCTTAAGGGCAAGCTTCGTCTTGGGGTGATTGCCGGCGATATTGAGACCACCCGGGATTCGGACCGGCTGAAGAAGTATAAGCTTCCGGTAGTTCAACTGACTACGGGCAGTGCCTGCCATCTCGATGCCAATATGGTTGCCTCTGCGCTGCCGCATCTTGACCTCAGCAAGGTCGATATTCTGGTTGTTGAGAATGTGGGCAACCTTGTCTGTCCCGCTGAATTCAAGGTGGGGGAGGACTACAAGGTGGTGATGCTCAGCGTGACCGAGGGCGACGAAAAGCCTTTGAAGTATCCGCTGATATTTCGCGAATCGGCATTGCTATTAATCAACAAGATTGACCTGCTGAAATATACTAATTTCAATTTAAAGGAGGCGAAAGCAAACGCTCGAAGGGTCAACCCTGACCTGGATATCATAGATATCTCGTGCACCACTGGTGAGGGTATCCTAGATTGGATATCGTGGCTTAATCAGCGCTACCAGAAGAAATTCGGGACTAAGGCACGTGCATAAGATGCAATATTGCCATTGCAGCAGCTTAAGTAATGCTGAGTTCCGAATCTGACGGCATCAAACAGCTTATGAAATCGGATTTATTGAGATTTCGCCTTGCTTTTGTCCAGGTCCCTGCCCAAAATGGCGACGGCACTTACCTGAGGTGGACCACCGAAGGTATGAGATAAGCCCAGTTTGACGTCCTTTAGCTGGCGCTCAGGCGTTTGAGCCTTGCCCTGTATTTGCTTATAGACTTCGTAGGTCATTCTCAGGCCGCTGGCGCCTACCGGATGCCCGAAGCATTTCAAGCCGCCGTCTGAGTTTACCGGCAACCCTCCGGAAAGCTCGAAAAAGCCAGCATCTATGTCCTCTTTAGCTTTGCCTGGAGCGCTGAAGCCAAAGTTTTCATAAATAGCAAGCTCTGTGATGGTGAAGCAGTCGTGGACCTCAGCGATATCAATCTCTTCACGGGGATTGCGTATTCCGGCTTGCTCATAGGCTTGATGGGAAGAGTTGCGTAAAGCATCCCAGGTTAGCCAATCAAACTGGGGACGGACATGCGGCAGCAGAGGGTCGAAGGATTGCCCTAATCCTTTTATATAAACCGGGTCGGCCCTGAATTTCTTTGCCTGGCTTGCCGGAACCAGAATGGCGGCGGCAGAACCGTCACTGTTGCCACAGCAATCAAAGAGACCTAAGGGCCAGGCGATGATTGGTGCATTTATTACTTGCTCCAGGGTTACCTTGTTGCGGAAATGGGCTTTGGGACACATGCTGCCGTTGTTGTGGTTTTTAACCGCAATCTTGCCAATAGTTGCCTTGCCTTCTTCTGGGCTTAGCCCATAAGTGTGGAAATATCTGGTAGCGATGAGGGAAAAGCTGCCTGGTGAAGTGCGGCGGGCTTCCAATACCGGGCTCATACCTCGACCGGTGCCGAGTCCGGGAAAGCCGGTATCCTTGAGTTTTTCCACGCCGAGAGCCAGTACGATATCGTACATTCCAGAAGCCACGCCGAAGCAGGCATTCCTTAAGGCTTCGTGCCCGGTAATGCACCAGTTTTCCACGCGGGTAATGGGGATGCGCAGCTTCAGTGCGTTGGCGGCATGTGTAGCTCCCAGTCCGGTTATCGGGGCAGTCACCGTTCCATACCAGCAAGCCTGGATGTCCTTGGGCTCAATGCCGGCATCTTCATAGGCTTCATAGGCAGCCTCTATAGCTAAATCGTCGAGACCTGCATCCCAGCGCTCCCCGAATTTGGAGCATCCCATACCTATTATGGCGACTTTATCTTTTATACTCTCCATCTGTTTATCTCCTTATCTTATCGGTCGACATTTCCAGAAGTAGATATACATGCCGGCGCCCTCGTAGAACCTTCTAAAGGTCATTTCGACGGGCATGCCGATTTTAATCTCCTTAGGGTCAAAGTCTGTCATTACGCAGTAAATTCTCGTATTTTCTAAATCCGATTCGATGACTGTTTGTGGTATCAGGGGGTCATCGCTTCTGCCAGCCAGATTGTCCAAAGAGAAGGTGAATACCTTTCCCCTTTTATCTGACAGCCTTACCTCATCGTAATTATCTTTAGACTGGCAGTTGTAACATACTCTCTGTATTGGGAATGTAGTCAGGCCGCAACTCTTGCATTTGCTGCCGTGAAGACGGATAGCCCAGTTGCGTTCTCGCCAGCTAACAGAGGCTGCCGGGAAGAGACGGAAAGGTTCTCCGGGCTGCAGTTCTAATAAACCGCGATAACTGAGGTATCGATCATAGGTAGGCAGCGCTTGTTTCGAAGCTAAAAAGCCTTTCACCCCGCGCCTACCGGTTTTGACTTTGTCCACCTGAGCTGTGACCTCGATGAAAAAGGCGTCGCTGCCGTCTCCGTAACTGGCAACGATGAATTTGTCACCTTCCTTGGCTGCCTCCAGAGCTGCCGCCAGCAGCAGCAATGCGTGGGCGCAGCCGCATACTCCCAGGTTGCTGTTCATCAAATCCTGAAGTTGTGTTTTCGGGTCGAAACCTAGCTGCCGGGCAAGCTGTTGCTGACTTCGGGCAGTAGGTGCGTAAAACGCGGCTTTGGTGATGTCTCCAGCCGCGAGATTCTGTTTTTTCATTAGAGCGGTGATTGCTTTAGACATGTTTTCAGTATAGCCGTGCTCGATTAGAAAGCGCTCTTCCCATGATTGCACGAAGGTGTCTTTATCCAACCTCCAGACATCGTACATCTCGTTGGATATCGAGTAACTGGCTTTAACATCGGCGATTGGTTTTCCGTTTTTGCCTATCAGCAGGGCTATGGCAGCGTCGCCGAAGTTCTGCTCATAATCCGAACGAGGATATCCCAGGCGACAGTCAGCGGCAACAACGATTATGTTCTGCGCCGAACCGCTGTTGACAGCATCTAATGCTGCTCTGAGGGCGGAAGTTCCGGCTCGTAGACTATTACCGAAGTCGGCGGTGATTATATCCGGTTTTAAGTCGGCGGCAGCTGCCACCAGGGCAGCACATTGCTTCTCCCGGAAAGGTGCCGTAGTTGAAGCGAAGTATAAGCCATCGATGCTATCGCGGTCGGTCCCGGCAAGGCAGTCGAGCACCGCCTCCACTGACATGGTGACCGTATCTTCGTCATTGTTGGCTACGCTCCGCTCGCCGCCCAAAGATGCCCTGCCCCAAGCAGCGCCTATAGCATCCCGACTCAGCCGCCACAGTGGCACATAAGCCCCGTAAGAGATGATTCCTGACATCAAAAAGCCTCCTTATATCCTGTCTGTTGAATCCTGACTTGTGCCTGTCTTTTGTGACAGGCTGTGCAAGCCGATTTATGATGAAAGGCGATCTTTTTAAGTTTGTAAATCCGGCTCAGCCGGAAGCTTCGCATATTATATCACATGGTTCGGGTTCCGCGAAAATCTAAATGGGGTCTTGACAATGGCCGTGCAGTGTAGGAAGATATGTCCCACTAATGTTTTAAAGGAGGTTTGTAATGTTTGACAGAAAATACAAATTCGCGGTGCTGCTTATCGCCGTGTTGCTTGTTCTGGGTCTGACCTTGCCGGCATGTACGTGCCAGAAACCGACTGAGACAGAGAAGCCGCCGGCTACACCCGGACAACAGGCTGAGACAGAGAAGCCGCCGGCTACACCCGGACAACAGGCTGAGACAGAGAAGCCGCCGGCTCTCTCGTTCGAGGCTGCCGAGTATGTGAATACAGACTATGGTTTCTCTGTGAAATATCCCAAGGATTGGAAAGAGACAACTGCAATCTCAGGACCAGGGGTCTTATTCGTCGCTCAAGCACCGGCCCAGGTTCCTGTATTGATTGTTAATGTTGCCGAGGGTGCTACTCTTACTGATGCAGTTACTGCAGCGGTGGAAGGAGCTGGCGGCTCAGACGTTACGATTAAGTCTCAGAGTGAGACAACTTTGGCAGATGGTACTAAAGCCACCCAGGGTACAGGCAAATACAAACATCCGATGGCTCCAATGGCAATTGATGCCTTTGTTCTTGGAGTGAAGAAGGACAACAAATGGATCATCGTTACGGTGGCTACTGTAGGGCTGCTGGCAAAGTTCGACGAAGCTAAGTTTTCAGAAATAGCGCACACGTTGGAATTCAAATAAGGATTACCTGAGCATTTTACAGCTTGGATGCAATCCCTATGGGTGAAATAGTGAAGGGGGCTGCGTAGAGCGCGTTTTAAATAGCGTCTTATTAACCTCATTTACTATCCTTATAATGACACTATTATAGTGCTACTAGTCTATCCGAGCGAGCTAATTGCTTTAACTGGTATGTTATTGTTTGCGATTTGAAGAAGCTTGATGCTACAATGTGTTCGAAGCTATGGTGCTTAGTGATAGGACAATTAAAGACGAGATTGCTAGAGGCAGGATTATTATTGAGCCTCTGAACCCAGATTGCATCCAGCCGGCTAGTATTGACCTTCATTTAGACAAAAAGCTCCTTGCCTTTAAACCACAGCGGCTTCCTACCTACATAGACGTCAGGCGCAATCTGGACCATTTGAATGAGCTTGTGGAGCTCGATGAGGATAATGCTTTCTTCCTTAATCCCGGTGAGTTTGTGCTGGTCAGCACTTTAGAGTCGATTACCCTGCCCGATGACATAGTTGGAAGGCTTGAGGGGAAAAGCTCTCTGGGGAGGATTGGGCTTCTAATCCACTCAACTGCTGGTTATGTCGACCCGGGTTGGCAGGGACATCTTACCATCGAGCTGTCCAATGTTGCCAAATTGCCGATTACTCTTTATTATAAGATGAAGATCGGGCAAATATCTTTTCTCAGGCTGACCACTCCTGCGGACAGGCTGTACGGAGCAGCCGAGTTGGGAAGCAAATATCAGGGTCAGACTGAGCCGACCGCCAGTAAGTATTATGAGGACATTGTGAGGGGGTCATAAGTGTTAGCTCGCCCTAAAGATTTTATGGAATGCGCTTTATCGTTGGCTGGTTTAGCCTTAGGTTATACCAGTCCTAATCCGGCGGTAGGTGCGGTGGTAATTAGAGATGGGGTTGTTGTGGGGTTGGGGCATACACAGCCGCCGGGTTCTGTTCATGGGGAGATAATGGCGCTTCGGCAGGCTGGACCGAGGGCTAAAGGTGCGACGATGTACGTTACACTAGAACCTTGTTGCCATCAGGGGCGTACACCACCATGTACCCAGGCCATAATCGATGCCGGCATTGCTGAAGTTCATATGGCATTGATTGACCCTAATCCCTTGGTTTCGGGCAAGGGATTAAAAATGCTGGAAAAAGCCGGAATAAAGACGTTTGTCGGTCAGTGTGAGGAGGAAGCTCAGGAAATAAATGAGGGTTACATTAAGTTCATCACTACCGGTATGCCATTTGTGATTGCTAAATTTGCTATGAGCCTTGACGGCAAAATTGCTACTCAAAATGGCGATTCTAAGTGGATAAGTGGAGAGGAATCCCGGAAGTTTGTGCATTACCTGCGTCATATAGTTGATGCCATTATGGTGGGAGCAAATACCGTAGTCGCTGATGACCCCCAGCTTTCAGCCAGGGGTTGTAGTGGTAAAGGCGGTAAGACTAAGCTGCAACCTTTGAGAGTGATTGTCGATGGTAAAGGTCGGACGCCGCTATCGGCTCGGGTTTTTGAGGAACCGGGAAAAACTCTTGTTGCTGTAGCTAAACCTCTTAATGCCAAAGCGGCGGAGGGTTTCAGGAAGACCGGGGCTGAGATTGTGGAATTACCGGCTGAGAAAGATTTAATAGATTTGGAAGAACTATTGAAGCTGCTTGGGAAGCGAGAGGTTACCAGTGTTCTGGTGGAAGGTGGGAGTGGTCTCTTCGGCTCGTTGTTTGACCGCGGTTTGGTGGATAAAGTTTTGGCTTTCATTTCACCCATCGTAATCGGTGGAGATGGAGCTAAGAGCGTTGTCGGTGGCAACGGTGTTAACACGGTTGCTGAGGCTCTCCGTCTGAGTCGGGTGAAGATAATCGAATTTGGTGACGACATCTTGATCAGTGGCTATGTAGGTGGCAAAAAGTAATGTTTACTGGAATAGTTGAAGAGATTGGAATAGTCAGAGGGATTAGCCCTGAGCGCTTGACTGTCGAGGCAAAAAAGGTGCTTGATGGTATCAAGCCAGGTGATAGCATAGCTGTAAACGGAGCTTGCTTAACAGTGACCTCGATAGGCAAGGATAACTTTTCTGTTGATGTTATGCCTGAGACGGTCCGGCGTACCAGTCTTGGCAGGCTTCATTACGGTAACCCGGTGAATTTGGAGAGAGCTATGCCGGCTGAGGGACGCTTCGGTGGTCATTTTGTACAAGGACACGTGGATGATGTCGGCAAAATCCTGTCATTGCAGCCTGAAGAGAAAGCTTTTATTGCCAGGATTTCGGCGCCGGCCCATTTGATGCCTTATGTGGTGAGCAAGGGCTTTATCGCCGTTGATGGCGTTAGCCTTACTGTTATCGACTGTGATGACTTTTCCCTTTCGGTTTCTTTGGTGACTTACACTCGAGAGCATACCACGTTGGGTAGCACAAAACCCGGAGATATAGTCAATCTTGAGGTGGATATTATCGCCAAGTATGTAGAGCGGTTCAGACAAAGGTATAATCATGGTGTTATGACGTTGGATTTCCTTGAGGAGCAGGGCTTCTTAAAAGCGAGGTAAAGTTTAATGGAATTCGCTACTATCCCTGAGGCAGTCAAAGATATAAAAGCCGGCAAGTTCTTAATTATTGTCGATGATGAGAACCGCGAGAATGAAGGCGACCTGGCGATTGCTGCGGATAAGGTAACTCCGGAGGCAATTAATTTTATGGCTAAACATGCTCGTGGTCTAATCTGCTTGCCTATGATCGGTCATCGCCTGGATGAATTAAGAGTGCCACTGATGGTTCAAGATAATACGGCGAAGTTTTCAACAGCCTTTGGCGTATCTGTTGAGGCTAAACATAAGACCTCCAGCGGTATTTCCGCGCATGACCGTGCGGCAACTGTAAAGGCTGTGCTCGACTCTAACACTAAGCCTGAGGATTTAGCTCGCCCCGGTCACATGTTCCCCATTCGAGCTAGAGAGGGTGGTGTGCTGGTGCGTGCCGGGCACACCGAGGCGATAGTGGATTTAGCCAGGTTTGCCGGGCTTTACCCGGCTGGAGTTATTTGTGAGATTATGAATGAAGACGGTACCATGGCCCGTTTGCCTCAGCTTGAAGTCATGGCGGATAAGTTCGGAATCAAAATTGTGAGTATAGCCGACTTGATAACCTATCGCCGTCGCAATGAGAAGCTGGTGGAAAGGGTGGCTGAAGCCAAAATGCCTACCAGATATGGCGGATTTGTCATTATTGCCTACAGGAGCAAGGTTGATACAGATGAGCACGTGGCATTGGTTAAAGGCGATATATCCGGTGACAAACCGGTGCTGGTCCGAGTCCACAGCGAATGCCTGACCGGTGACGTTTTCGGCAGTCTGCGCTGCGATTGTGGCGGCCAAATCGCATTGGCGATGGAGAAGATTGCTGCTGAAGGACGTGGGGTCTTTCTTTACATGCGACAGGAAGGTAGGGGCATAGGATTTCATAACAAACTGCGGGCTTATGCTCTCCAAGACCAGGGCTTGGATACCGTGGAAGCCAATATTGCCCTGGGTTTCGAAGCCGATTTGAGAGATTATGGCGTTGGAGCGCAGATTTTGGCTGACTTGGGTTTACATAAAATTCGCCTGCTGACCAACAACCCCAAGAAAGTAATCGGGCTGGAGAGCTATGGACTTCAAATAGTCGAGACTGTGGATTTGAGAACACAGCCAACTCCATACAACTTGGAATATTTGAAAACGAAACAGAAAAAGCTGGGACATCTATTACAGGTAGATGAAGATACTTAGGCTTAAGCTGTGAGTTAAGGAGGGTATTTATATGGCTAAGAACTATGAGGGCATGCTATTAGGGAAGGGGCTGAAATTCGGTGTGGTTGTTTCTCGCTTCAATGAAATCATAACGGCGAGGTTGCTTGACGGCGCAAAAGATGGTTTTCTGCGTCATGGCGTTAGCGAGCAGGATATAGATGTCGCCTGGACGCCAGGTGCTATGGAGATTCCTTTGGCAGCTAAGAGGCTACTGGAAAGAGGCAAGTACAATGCCATTATTTGCCTTGGAGCCGTGATTCGTGGCGGCACACCACATTTTGAGTATTTGGCTTCCGAAGTGAGCAGAGGCATTTCCCGAGTCAGCCTGGATAGCGGAGTGCCGGTCATTCAGGGCATAATAACTGCGGATACTCTGGAGCAGGCTATCGACCGAGCCGGAGCTAAAGAAGGCAATCGTGGCTTTATGGCAGCATCGGGTGCCATCGAAATGGCGAATCTGCTTAAGAGCATCGGAAGCTAAGAAGCTATCACGTAACCTTGTAAACATGGTCCCCGGCCCTTACGCGGTCGGTCACTTTAATACCAATAGCATCTCCGGTCTTGCCTTCGGTCACATTAATGTTGTTAATCTGCATGGACTCAACAATGAGTTCAATGTCTGTAGTGTGTCCTTTGATATGAATCTTGTCGCCGACTTTTAATGTGCCGGTTAGGGTTATGCCCGCTACCACAGGCCTGGCGAAGAAGTCGCTTACATTCCCAATCTCAACCTCTGGCATCTAAGGTCACCTCCTTTCTTATTTATTCCTCTTTAGTATATGTTTCTGTCTTAAATAAATCAATACCTTGTGCTCGTCCAGTGGATTAGTGACACCTGACCTCCCTTCTTTTGTTTTGTTGCCACTGTTCTAGAAATTGAAGTGGCGTCAGGTAATCCAGCGCTTGATGTGGCCTTACTGTATTATATATCCTTTCCCATCGTGATAGCTCATTTCTCAATTCATATAGTTGGAAAGAACTATCTGTCACCTCATAGAACTCTTCAGTATGAGTCCTATGAGCCCTTTCCACGCATCCGTTGAGTTTAGGTGAGCGAGGTGGTAAAACAAATAGCTTGATACCACGCTTTTGGCACTGCTCCTCAAACACTGCTTCAAACTCCGAGCCCCCGTCTACCTGAACAGCTCTTATTGGGAAAGGCATGCATCTTTCTAGTTTATCCAAAAAACAAGCTGCTGTAGTGGCTGTAGCCCGGCTATAGACCCCCAATACATCCC
>Ga0315282_10005538_pt1 | contig 21462 bp, 19 predicted proteins | sample YL17G07_20_MG_FD_203693 | JGI IMG/M metagenome (GOLD analysis project Ga0315282, IMG submission 203693) | Sediment microbial communities from Yellowstone Lake, YNP, Wyoming, USA - YL17G07_20 | ecosystem: Environmental > Aquatic > Freshwater > Lake > Sediment | place: USA: Wyoming | collected... | reverse complement strand
GACAACTCTGTCATCCATAGAAAGTCTAGAAATCAAACCCTGAATTCCTTCATGATTATTCTGGAAGGCAAATTCGTCCGAAATCCGCCCGTCAGAGTCCATCATCGCAACCGCACACTTCTGTTTCCCCACGTCTATGCCCACAAACTTCATTCTTTCATTCCACCTCCATTGTTCGGCTGGCAAAGGGCCGCATTCACTCATTCGGGCGCTAGGCCCAATTCTTTAGCAGCTCACGGGCATCGTCCAATCACATCCCCGGCCGCAAGGACCAGCATAAGGATTGGACCAGCCAGCCCACACAATATTCGTCGACGTTTTTCATAAAGTCACATCCAAACCGCAAACAAAAGCGCTCATAACATGGCCTGAGCGCTTCTTGCGTAAAACACTTCTCATACCATCGCGTTAGGGATCGCTGAAAAAAGTCAGCGGTTCAGCTTGTATTGTTCAGGGTTTATCTTGTTTCTCCCCAGTGGGCACCCATTATGCCTAAGTCGCTTGAGTCCACTGTACCACTGCCGTCTATATCTGCTTCCGAGACAAAATTCGGAACTCCCACCGATGCGCCCCAAGAACCGCCCAGTATGCCGAGGTCAATGCTGTCAACTGAACCGTCGCCATTTATGTCTCCTGAAATGTGACCTGTCATGACCTCCAGTATGAATGTTGTGCTGTTTGCCGCAAGATTCCCACCGCATGCACAACTAACGCATATTTCATAGGTACCTGGGATCGCGGTTGAGCCGAGTTTGAAGGTCGTGTAGTATTTGCCGGCAAGGTCTGTCAGAAAGGTTCTTGATATCAGAGAGTAATTGTTAGGGTCAACTACTTCCATGGCCACGAGAACATTTCCGACTAGTGATCCATTGTAGGTAAGATTCCCTTGAACGTCTATGGCTTCGTCGACTTGATAATAGGATTTGTTTGTCTCAACCGTCAGACTGGCCAGAGATGAAGAGAGTGCAAGTTTTACAGTGAGAAGCAATGAGATGAGAAAAATGTAGAACATGATTCTGGAATTCTTCACGTTATCATTCTCCCATAATTTAGGCTAAGGACAACTAATATTACTTCGCCAAGTTCTGCTCGACGCAACGTTGTCTTTAGCAATTCTCCTTCCCATAATTCTTTTTGACAATAGCGAAAGATAACATTTTCGCAAAAAGCTTCACGCATGCTAAGAATTGACGCCTTGCGCCACAATAGGAGCGGGTTTTCTCAAGGCTTGGTCTTACCTTTTAGTAGCAAACGCAGGCAACGCTAAGACCGTGAAAGATTGGATCCACTTTGGTCCATACAGAAAGTGGCAAACATTGACCGTTTACGCCAAGGAGTCCGCAACGCAGATTATTCCTTCATGTAATCACCTGACTTCTGGAGGAAATGAAAAAAATGGGAGGTAAGTTTATGTTTTTTTATGTTGTCTATATGGCAGGCTTTATTTCGAAGCTGACGGCTTCTTCTGGGCTGTATGGCAGTCCGCATTGGCTTGGGATTGCTGTGTAGGCGTTCATGAACACTGTGCCCACACCGACGTATGCCCACATTGGAATCTGGAAGTTGTAGGGTCCTATTGGTGTGACTACTATTGCTCCGTCTGGGTAGCTTGCTCTTCCGGGTACTATCATGTTGAAGGTCATGAAGCCGATTGGGTAGTTCTGTTCGTCGTAGAGTGTTGTTGCGAATTGTGCAAACACGTTTACGTAGGCGATGTTTATCACTGTGTCATTGACTGTGGCTACTTGGCCTTTGTTGATTGGGTCTGTGATGGTCAACCATGTTGGTCCTGGCGTGTATGCAGGGCCATAGAGACCCATTGTTGTCCAGTCGTTGTATGTGTCGATTATCCAGCCAACGAGGAAGGTCATGTTGTCGTATACCTTTACTTCTGCGATGTCGACGTCCGCGTATACGAACCATGTGCCGAACACTTTGTCAGCACCATCGCATGGGGCAGGTATTCTGAAGTCTACTTCCGCAACACCGTTGAGGTCTGTCATCGCTGTTCTTGTCAGAGCGGTGGTTCCGTTGGGGAAGTGAACTTCGAAGGTGACAAGTTTCTGTGCCACTATGTCGTTGTTGTATGTCACTTTAGCGTAGAGTTTCACTAGATCCTGTGATGTGTAAGCGTCTGCTGGTTGGGATGGACCTGTACCGTTGTATGGAGTCCAGTGGTCGTGGCCTGTGCCATCTGTGATGTAGGACCTGTAGTTTTGTGTGTATAGGTCTATGTTTGGTCCTGTTGGCTTTGCAAACACCTTTACCTGCTTTAAGTCGGTGCTGTATGGATTGACTGGTGTTGCTGCATGGACCGTTAGGTTGGCTGTCCATGTGCCTGCGGCGTATGTGTGAGTGGTTGTTGGAGTTGTTTGGACGACTATTGGAGACAAGTCTCCGAAGTCGAAGTAGTATGTGTCGATTGGTACTGGGTTTGTGCCGTCGAATCCTGGCGTAGATGTGCTACCGTCAAGTGTTACGAGCAAGGGTTCAGTGCCTGTGCTTGGTGTGACGGTTAGGTGTGCGGTTGGTCCGTATGGTGGTGGTGGTGGCATACCGACAAAGGTGCCATCAACCAGAGTGATTGGTGTGATTTCTTGGATTGTCGAGTCGACCTTCTCGTTCAGCTTTGTCTTGTAGAATTTATCCGGTGACGGGTTGCCTACCGCGCTTGTCAAGTTCAGGTCGACATTACCGTTGTAGTAGGTTAGAACCTTGAAGGTGTATTTTACGAATTCTCCATCGCCAGGTACTGGACTTGTGCTGTTCCAGCCAGGTTCTTCTCCAGCAGTACAACTCCAGCCGCTGAAGGATACGTAGCCTCCAGTATGATTGATAGTTCCTGATAGCCAAAGCCACGAGGCGTCAATGGCTGAGCCCTTTGTGAAGCTTGTGCAATCTAGAACAGCGGGGTTCCAGCCTATACCAATCTGTCCTGACCAAATGGATATGTCAGGGCTGTTGATCATCACGCTTACCGTGAAGGTTGAGAGTGGTGCTAGTGGTCCCACGCTTGCGGGGCTAACGTACACTGTTGGTTGAGTGACTGCTTTTGCACTGTTAATGAATGGTGCGACTAAGCCCATGATGAGCAAAATTGAGAACGACATTGCCGTATATTTAGTCTTCATACTGTTCCTTTCTCCTTTCCTCTTATTTTAATTCAGCAGATATAGAATGAGTCCGACGACTTTAAAAAAGTTTCTGGTATTATCTTCTATTTCCATAGAGAAAGGAAACTGCGGCTATTTCTGCACTTTTCGGCGTTTCCTGACCATGAAAACGGTAACTGCCACCAACACGACGGCCACGATTATGATGATCGCTGCAATTGTGTCCCATCCCAAAGTGAATCCTGCAGGAGGAGCTTCAACGGTTAAGTCAGACGTTCTAATGTTGTTTGAGTAGTTTTCTTCGCCTGGCAGGTAATCAATTTTTGCCGACACTTTGTAGACGTCGCCCGGCAAATCTCCAACGCTGTATCCGACCTGCACCGTTTTTGATTGCAGAGGTTGAAGGTTCGTCACGGTTTCCTTGTCCACTACTGCGGCTCCGAACTTTATCGTCAGACTGAAGTTCTCCGGAATTGATCCGTTGTTCAATATGGTCACGCTGATGGTTACTGATTGGTCTTGTTGAACTGTCTGTTTTGATAATGTAATGGATGAGATGGCAATATCATGAACCCTGTTGTCAAACTCTGTTCCTTGCACGGTGTGAAGCATTTCCTCTCCGTTTATGTTCTTAAGCGATGAGCCTGATATTTCGAAGCTGAAGGTTCCGCCAATCGTCACGTTGAACGTGAGCATGGCTAACACTCCGCTTCCATTGGCGCCTGTTCCAGCTGTCAAATTACAGCTCAATTGTACTAGTCCGGCTTGCTGGTCTGCAATGTGCGTGAACGTTGTCGTGCCTTGACTGCTCAAGAATGCGCCCTCAGAGGCTTCTGTTAAGCTTAAGATGGATGGATCCCATGTTAGGTTAGCACTCCATGTGTTCAGGTTTTCCACGTTTAACATCGTGAGGTTAAGGTGCACCGGCTGTCCTGGGAAAAGAGTCGTGTCAATCATGCTTGCTGGCTGAGTCATCATCTTCGGCATTGAAAAGAATTCACCAACGTAGACTTGAAGGACGTAAGGAGGATTTCCATCCTTGTTCAGCACGATCACGTCAGTCAGGTTCAAGCTAGATGAGCCTCTGGCCGCAACTGTGAAGTTTAATGTGATCAACGTTCTGTCTCCCGTTTCGCCAGCGGAAGCTTGGATCGAAGAGTTGAAACTAAGCGTGTCTCCGGCACTGTTGAGCGTGTAGTTGAATACCGTTAAGCCTGTAGTGTTCCATGGTCCTTCTTGCACTCCTTGCAGGCTTATGATTGTAGGGTCCCATGTGAAGTTCATTGCCCACGTGGTCACCTTGAAGAAATTGGTTGCAGAGATGTTCACAGTGAACGAGTCGCCTAGAACTTTGAAGATATTATTGGGTTGCACTCCGACCGTTGTCGGCGGGTACTGGAAAAATCCATCTGTCTGCGTTGGATACACCATTTCCCACACAGGACCTGGAAAATAGTGCTTTATCATCTGAGTGTTGTTCAGGTCCAGTGCAGTCAGGCCCGATTGTATGACTTGGAAGGTCACGTTTGCCATGAGTCCGTTTCCGGAGGCTGTGAACTGGCCTCTGATTCCGTCAGTGAGTCTGGCCAACCCGATCGTGTTGTTGATGTAATAGTCGAATTCCGTGACGTAGGTGCCGCCTTGGCTCGTCCACGTGCCTTCACGAGGCTTGCTGCAGTTCAGAACAGTCGGATCGAACAGAATATCTAATATCCATGACGTAATCCTGTCCGCATTTTGAATGTTTACGCTTACGTTGAATTTTTCGCCTGGTGCGTAACTGTTCGCTGTAGGAGAAAGATAAACGGTTGGCGGGGCGGCTTCTTGTGCCTGAGCGTTTTTTATCACGTTTTGGTTCAGGGTTACGGTTAGAGATGTGATTATCATGAGAGTTAATATTGTTGCGAGGGTTCTTGTTGACTTCATCCTTTCTCTTCCCTCTGAAATGGTGTTAATGACATTGTGGCGCTTATATATTAGTTTTGGCTTTCACATGTGTTTGTTTGCGCGCATGAAAACTTTGCGTGTTTACGCCATAATTTAGAGAATCTGCTTGCTTGTTCAAAACTAAAAAAAGGGGATATGGGTTTATAGTTTATGGCTTTTTATCCGGTACCCCAAGTGTCGTATGCGTTGAAGAATGCGATGGCTTGGCCGGGTACGTTGTTGTCCCAGGTGTTCCATTGGCTGGTTTCGCCTGGTACTGGGTCAACGTGTGCGTAGATGTTTGTGCTTGTTCCGGCAACGAGGCTCGAAGCAAATCCTGGCAAGTCTACTTCCAAGTATTGTCCTATGGTTATGTTCACGTATGCTTCAACCACCATAGGTCCAGTGTTTGAGCCTACGGAGAGCCAGACGTGAACGTTTGTTTCGTTGTAGATGCCATTGTTTGTGATGTCGACTGAGACGTTTACAAGGTCGCTTGACCCGTATGGTCCGTAGTAGTAGAGTGCGGTTGTTGATGGGAATGGCCCGTATGGGTGATAGTAGTCAACTGCGTCGTTGGTGTAGGTGCCTTCGATTCGTATGTCGTGGTCGAAGCCTGCGGTTAGGTTGAATGGTCCGAACCACAGGAAGTCGTTTGTCGCGTCTGTGTCACCCGCTACATGAGTGAGGTTCGCGTAGAAGTACAGGTCGTTCTCAGGTGCACGTCCAGCTGTGTCCCAGTAGTAGCCGTAGCCTACACCCACGACTGGAGCCCAATCATACGCAAAGTAAGCGTCAGCAAAGTTAGCATCTGGAAAGACGTAGTAGCGTCTCAGCTTTTTCCCAGCTCTGGTTGCAAGTAGCTCTGCAGTGGACATGTCTGGCACGCCACTGACTGAGTGGACCAGATATAGGTTGTAAGCTGTGGTGCTCGGGAAGTCTCCTTTGCTGTTGTCTGTGTATTCTGTTATGGTGCCAATGTTGGCCCATCTGCCGTACACGATGACGTATTTGCCAATCGGAATCGTTGTGTTGATTGATCCCTCGTAGTCTTCGTATGAGGGCCATATGCTGAACATGGCTAGGTCACGGTTGACTGTAATGTCTTTTTCCAAAGCGTAGCTGTAGCCGTAGCTGTCGGTGACTACAAGTGTAACGTTGTGTGGGATCTTGCTGTAGGAAGCAAACGAAGTGGTAAGAGTTTCGCTACCTGGTGGGTCGACACCGTCAATCCACCATTTGTAGCCAGTGATGTAGTTGCCATATTCGTTCCAGTGAGCGCCCAGGATGCCTAAGTCTGTGGAGTCTACCACACCGTCGCCGTTAAGGTCGCAGGCAGGGTTGTAGTTTAAGTCTCCTAGGAAGGCGTTCCAAGCTGAACCCATAGTGCCCAGGTCGGTAGAGTCTACTACACCGTCGCCGTTGAAGTCGCCTATGGCCATTTGTGTAGCCCTACTAGCTGATCCGTCGAAAGTTACTGTTTCTCCAGCTCTCGGAGCACTCGGTGTGTTGGTGAAGGCCACATAGGGCTCATATGTGTAGAAGTACCCGTTTGTAGCGGTGGTTGCTGGTTCAGTTAGGTCTGGATGCCAGTAAGTGTGGGCTGTCATGTTCAGGACGCATTCTCCACCAGAAAGCACGTTCCACGTAATCGTGGCCAGTATCTGGTTGGAACTGGACACAACTCCGGCGGGGTCTGTGAACCATTCGGCAGCTGTTATAGAGTTGCCCACTATGCTGACTGCGTAGTTGTTAGCAGTAGATCCTACTGTGTGCAGATATACGAAGGTGATGCTGCTGAATTTGAGGATCGTTTGGTCCCATCTGAACGTGAACTGGTAAGCATTCAGGTTAGTGAAAGCGTCCAGCTTCACATTGACGGAAGCAGTTGATGCAACGTGACCCGTCGTGGGTGTTGGATCGAAGTAGAAGTTGTCGCCCGTGGCTTTTGTAGTTGGAGCAGAATACAGCAAAGTCGGAACTAACAGAGCGGCTATGAGGATTAAACTCTTTATATTGATTTTCATCTTCTTCTCCTCCTTAACCCGCTAACTTGCCGTAGTTCGTTCGCGCTAGGTCAGCGTCAACCAAGTCCACGGCACCGTTGCTATCGAAGTCAGCGTAGCTCGCGTATGATCTGCCCAAGTCGGTTCGGTGGTTTCTAACGTACAGAGAGTCAATCGCGCTGATCACACCTATGTCACTTGGTGCTGGTGCCTTTGCACTCGCGTCGCCCTTGTACTGCCAGAACGAATTCACCATGAGGGTGTCATAGTCCGCTGCAGACAAGTAGTAGCCAGTGTTCTTGTTCAAGACTATTGATTCTCCTTTGGTCCATCCGTTTGCTGGGTATATGAACGGGCCTGTTCCGATAGCTTCTGTCAGGCCTGGGTGACCCGCTAATGGTGTTTCCCAAGCGTGGTAGGTTCGCACGTTCGCTGGGTTGAAGGTCAACGAATTGTTCCAATCTGGGAATCTTGCTTCCCAAACGTGTTTCGGTATGATTGGAAGACCGCCAGCCCACCATTTGGCGAACAAGCTCAGCACGTTGTACTTGATGCCCACGTGTGTAGAGTCAATGATGTACGAGCTGTTCATGTCAGCAATCATAGCGTAGTTCCAAGCAACACCTGCACCGCACGCCTTAGTGAATTGCCAAGAGAATATCACGTCGTCCGCAGTGAATGCCGCACCATCTTGCCAGGTGACTCCAGGTCTCAACGTGAAGTTGACTTCAGTCGCCAAGCCGTTAGGCCCATTCCATGTGCCAACTTGCCAGTCTGTGGCAAGGAAGAATTCAGGGTCAGCAAGGTTGTATGGGTTTCTGCCCACCAAACCGTCGTACATTAGACCCAGAACGTTCCAGTCCCACAGCCACTGCGAAGAGATCACATGGAGAGCTTCAGGTTCACTCTTGAAGCCATAGTCAATCGTGCCGACGCCATCCATCCTTATGAAGGTCTGGTAGTTGTCGATGCCGAAGCCGTCAAAGTTCACAACTCCTGTTGCGGCAGCTTTGTAGGCTTTGACAGCCGCAGCTGACCACAATGGAATTATTGGCTCGTACTCCCAGAAGATCTTCGTAGCATTGTACGTGGCATACAGCAGGTTCTGATCAGTGTCTGGATATTTCACCTTGGCTGCCCAGTAGTCATAGGTTGTGGGGTCATTGTTGACTCCTTCGTGACCGTAGCACCAGCCTGGATAGTTTGGAGCCCAGCCGACTGCAGGCGCACCCCACCCGAAGTACCAGATCGAGTGGTAGCCGTCGTACAGCCAGTCTGGCGTAGAACCAAGACTCCAGCCACCAGTGTAGATGTTAAAGTCGTACAACACCATCACGTACTGATAGCACACCGTGCGCTCAGTGATTTTGACGTCAAGCTGACCACCGAAGCCTATGGCCTGAAGCTCGCTTACAAGATATTGACCAGCAGTCAATCTGTTCGGATCGTCAATTCTCAAGTACATCTTCAAGTTAGGAAGAGCTGCATCATCTATTGCACTACTATCCTTGGTTGAGTTCCAGTGCCAAAGACTGTCACTAGCTCTGAGGTAGAAGCCTCCAGCCGCAAGCTCTGCAAGAGCCTTTGCTCGGCTGTACTGGTAGGCGTTTGCAGCTAAGTCTGGCCATTCGTACGCTGACAAGGATGCAGGCAAAGGCGTATCACGCCTGATGCCGTACCCTTTCAGAATGTCACTGACAATTTTCGGTTTGTCAGTCAAGTACGCAAGTGCCTTCCTGAAGTGCGTCGAAGCATTGTAGTGGATGTCACCTGATGGGTCAAAATAGCCTGGCCAGCCTGTAGGCCACTTCTGGTCGTTCAAGTCAAATTCCATCAAACCGTTTTCAACATAGGAAAGCAAATGAATCTGGTCCGGCGTCTTTGACCATGAGTTGATCCAAGTACTGGTCAAAGGCCAGTCGTTAATGTCCAGAATACCGCTGCCAAGATCCGCATTCTCAATGTCAGGGTTGTAATAGATGTGAATCAACATGTTGTTTCTCGGACCCATAGCATATGCAGGAATAGCAAACAGCATAAAAGTCACTGAAAGCAAAGCGATTATCGCAAATATCTTTTTAGATTTCATAAAGTTTTCTCCCTTTCCCTACTATATTTTCGGCACTTATAACTTGCGAACACCAGAATTTAAGTCTTTCCAGAACAATATTCTATACACAAAACGGTAAAAATCAAAACCTAAAACCTAAAATAGAACATCCAATCCCTACTTCTTTTCAAGGAAGGAGCCCGAATGGGCTTAAAATCATACATAGTGAAGAGAATCATAAAGTCCATAGTCCTCGTACTTTTCGTTCTTTTCTTAAACTTCGTGATATTCGAGCTCATGCCAGGAGACCCAATGCAGTTTTTCGTTTCAGCTGGCAGAATGAGACCAGAAATGGTCGCAGAAGTCAAAGCACGATTCGGCCTTGACCAACCTGTGCAGGTAAGACTTGTAAAGTACATGGGAAACATGCTAACATGGAACTTTGGCTACTCATTCTACACGACAACCCCCGTAAGCCAAGAAATCCTCGTCCGAATACCAAACACGCTTCTATTAATCGGACTTTCAACAGTCTTTTCGATCGTCATAGGAATAATACTCGGAGTCTTCGCCGCCCAAAGGAGAGGAAGCGTCTACGACTCCGTGTCTGTAGTCGGATCCTTAATCACATTCTCTTTACCATCATTCTGGATAGGAATGATTCTCATTCTAATATTCCATACATCCCTAGGATGGTTCCCAGGCGCAGGCGCATGGCCAAGAGAATGGGCGATCAGTCCCCCGCAAAACATACTCCAGGTAATAGCGGGCAGGGTGCAATATCTTTTCCTTCCACTCCTAACCCTCACGATATTCTCCTACGGCGGCTACGTACTGTTGACAAGGGCCACAATGTTAGAAGCCCTCACAGAAGACTACATAACAACCGCAAAAGCAAAGGGATTAAGCCAAAGAACAATCCTCTTCAAACACGCTCTCAAAAACGCCTCATTACCACTCATAACCAACATTGCTCTGGCCTTCGGCTATCTTTTCATGGGAGCTATAATAACGGAACAAGTATTTACATACCCAGGCCTCGGACAATACCTGTGGACAGGAATAACCTTCAAAGACTATCCAGTCATCCAAGCAATGTTTTACGTAATAGGTCTCTGCGTAATCATCGCGAACTTCCTCGCAGACTTGGCCTACGGAATAGTTGATCCCAGGATAAAATATGAATGAGTGATGCTGAATGGAGTCTCAGGCCCCTAAATCAAAAATGGCATTCAGACTGAACCAGTTCATAAACTTCATGAAGATTTTCATGAGAAACAAACGAGCAGTAGTAGGATTAGGGATAATAGTGATCTTTGCAATAATTGTCATAGGAGCTCCTTTAATCACTCCATACAGTCCATACGACCGCTACCTGTCCGGAGACTATGCCTTTCCAGTATGGTTGAAATACGTAATGGGGCATCCAGAACAGTATAACGAAAACTTTCAGTTATCATCAGATCCAGGTTTCAACAGCCTTGCTTCTCTGCAACCTAAGTACTGGACTTTCTACACTGACGACCCACGCATAGACCTCGTATGGAACGGCACAGTCGGAAGCGAAGCAAGCCGTCCCGGATGTGCAGCAATAGTGTTTGAGCGACCAACTACAATCCCACTCGGAACATTGACAGCAAACCTCTCGAAAAACTTCCAATTTCTGTCGACAGCCCCGCCAAGAAGATTCGTCGGCAGCGTGACCGTCAAGCTAGAAGGAATTGAAAACCTAGGCATCGTTCAGGTCACGACCTTTCTTACGCGAAACGATGAAAGATACAACATGTGGACCGTGTACGCGACAAACTCGTCAGACTGGTTCAAGCCAAGCCCAGCATTGGATTCTTATGATAGTGGTCTCAGAATGTTGATCTCCGGAAACTTAACTCAGGATGCGGCTGCTACCATATTCTCGGAGCCAGCAAACTACACTTATGGCGTTGAAGTAACATTCAGCGACACACAAGAGCAACCAGCAAAGGCAACAGTATTCATAGACGACCTTAACCTGAAACTTTACGGCAACACTTTTGGCTGGTTAGGAACAAACCAAGAAGGAAGAGACATATTCAGTCAACTAATATACGGCACCAGAATATCACTGTTCGTCGGCTTAATGTCAGCCATCATCTCAGTAGTTTTTGGGCTAATAATAGGCATAATTGCAGGCTACGTAGGAGGCTTAGTAGACGAGATTTCAATGAGAATAACAGACGCGTTACTGGTAATACCAAACCTGCCCCTGTTACTGGTGCTAGTCGCCGTGTTAGGCTCATCAATCTGGAATCTCATAATGGTCATAGGACTACTGGGATGGATGGGCTTCGCACGAACAGTCAGATCGCAAACTCTAAGCATAAAGGAGCGCCCGTTCATCGAGGCGGCCAAGGCAGCAGGGGCTGGAACAACACATATAATAACAACCCACATATTGCCCAACGTTATGACGCTTGTCTACGTGAGCCTTGCTCTTTCAGTCCCGAGCGCGATTCTAAGCGAAGCGGCACTCAGCTTTCTAGGACTGTTCGACCCACTCGTAATATCTTGGGGACGAATGCTCAATGAAGTTGAATTCAACCAGGGCATAGCCAAACCATGGTGGGTAGTTCCTCCAGGAGTCTTCATAATGCTAATTTCCTTATCCTTCATACTGCTAGGTTACGCACTTGACGAGGTGCTGAACCCGAAACTTAGACAAAGACGATAGCTTCCGACGGTCGCGAAACGAAGCGCGCTCAACTTTCTTTTCTTGAATAATCCAACGCCGTCTATTTCTCTGAAGCACCAGCGTACAAGAAACGTCCGTTGACAACGCTAAACTGAGTTCGTGAGTCTCGCTAAGCCATTAACAACGCAAGTCTCGAAATCAAACATCTAAATCGCAGGAAATAGAACGTACTCGCACCCGCCCATGGAAACTTGCGAACGATTTAGACTCTTTGGACAAGGCCTCGCTATATACCTATTCTGTCACCAATCATGGCGCCTATGGAACTCGCCAATAAGGTCAGAACAACGATGTTAGGGAAATAAGCCCTAAAAATCATTACAATCGCACCAGCATACAAATCCTCACCAAGAGTTAAATGCGGTACAAGCCCCAAATAAAGTGGAAGAACCAAAACCAACAGAACAACAAGCACAGACAGTATCAGGGAAGCGAACCAGCCAATCACGACATATCGCAAGTCCAGTATTACAAGGCCAGCAAAAAAGCTAACCAGAACCAGAAGAACCAAACTAGTAACATCGACAAGAGGATGCGAAAACAAATTCTGCAACAGAATAGACGCTACCACGATGCCCCAACACAAGACACTAACCAAAACACGAAATATCCTCAGATGGCTCATATTCACCTAAAAGCTTAACTAATAAAGCTCTAATTAAGCTTTTAGTGTATGAAAACCTATGAACCTTCCCAGCATACAAAGCATGAAGGTATACACTTTTGTGGTAATTACAATTATTTCAGTAGCGACGTTATTGGGACCCACAAGCAACTATGTGCAAGTCTACAAGGCGGTGGAAAAGCTCAACGTCACAGCGGCGAAAAGCCCGATCACTTTCATGCAGAACTATAGAACGCTCATTACGGTAAATGTGTCAGTCGAAAACCCAACAGGCTACAGCGGCATAGGAATCATCTCCATAATGTTTAATGTTTTTTATCTCGCGGCAAACGGTACGACGGAACAACTAAGCACGGGAACCAGAATCTGGTTCACGGACGAACCAGGCCAGCTCGTTGGACCTCACTCCGCAATCAGCAAAAGCTACGACCTAGTCTTGAACCTTGAAGACAAAAGAAGCACTTTCGCAGAGCTGCAAAACTTGCAGAATTCAGGTCAAAAGATTGAAATGTTGATGGAAAACGTAGGCGTCGACATCGACATGTTTATGGGCAGAATAATTGTCCCTGCAGAAACGGTAACACTCAATCATGCTTAGGCACACTTAGCTCTTCGATGGTTTTCTCAACGTAAGCCCAGAACTCTGGCTCCAACTTCTCAAAGAGCTCTTTTGATCTCAAAGCTATCAGAGAGAGACCACCACCTAAGAAAACTGAAAGGACAGAACCCATTATCTTAAAATCAGATCGTTCATCCAAAACAAAATCAACCTCAAAGTCACTCGGAAGGCCGATAACTTCCACGTAAATACCTAATGCTCTCTTCGACTGACTCAACAGAATCTTGAAATTGTCTCTGCTCGAGGTCTCCTCAGTATGCAGTCCTTTGGTCCTAAAGAAACACTCTAACCGCTTACTCAGCACAGCGAGATCTACGCTCGAATCTTTCCACTCACGAGAAACTCTCATTCTTCTCTCCTACTAGTTGCGTAGAATTGAACGTTAATAACCATTTTGTCCAAATGCAAAGGCTTAAATTAATCAAGTCAATACTTACAAACCCATAAAATTTGGTGAAAGCATGGTAACCCTCGACGTCCAAGGATTGACAACGTATTACTTTACCCTAAGCGGACCAGTGAAAGCTGTAGAAAACGTTAACTTCCAAATAGACAGGGGCGAAGCAATTGGACTTGCAGGGGAATCAGGCTGCGGAAAAACAACAGTTGCACTCTCCGTTCTTAGAATTCTTCCTTTGGGCGGGAAAATAATCGGGGGAAAGATACTGTTCAAAGGAAGAGACATTGTACCTTTGCCCGAAGAGGAAATGAGAAAAACCATAAGATGGAAAGGAATCGCCATAGTTTTCCAAGGTGCAATGAACGCGCTTAACCCTGTTTATAAGGTTGGAGATCAGATTATCGAAGCAATCGTGACGCATGAGCCTAATACCACTAAAAATGAAGCAGCAGAAAGGACAGCGAAGTTACTAGAACTAGTGAACATTGACCCCTCACGCGCCGACAATTATCCCCATGAATTTAGCGGAGGAATGCGGCAAAGAGCTCTAATAGCAATGTCTTTGGCTTGCAACCCTGAACTGTTGATAACCGATGAACCTGCAACGGCATTGGACGTCATCGTTGCCGCTCATGTGCTTAAACTTCTCAACGAGTTAAAGAAAAAATTCAACCTTGCCATGATCCTGATCACTCATGATTTGTCTATTATTGCTGAAACATGCGAGAAGACCGCGATAATGTACGCCGGCAGAATAGCCGAGTATGGAAGCGTTGTAGATATATTCAAGGAGCCCATACATCCATACACCCAAGGGTTGTTGAGCGTGTTTCCAGGAATCAAGTCTCCTAAGGCAAGACTTATGTCTATTCCAGGCCTTCCGCCAGACTTGCTGGAACCACCGCATGGATGCAGGTTTAACCCAAGATGCAAATATGCGATGGATATATGCCACAAGGTGGAACCTAAACTGACAGACTTAGGGCATAATCATTACGTTTCATGTCATTTAGTTACGAAAAGGTGAAGGGAGAGAATGAGCGAGAAGCTTATAGAAGTTCAGAATCTGAAGAAGTGGTTCCCTCTGAGACTTGCATTTTTCCAAACGATGATTTCCAGAAAACAGTTGTTTGTCAGGGCAGTAGATGGGATAACATTCGATATTAAAAAAGGCGAAGTTTTCGGTCTGGCTGGAGAGAGCGGCAGTGGAAAGACAACTACCGGAAGACTTCTTCTCAAGCTGATACAACCTACCGACGGAAAGGTGATCTTTGAGGGGAAAGATATAGCAAAGCTTTCTGATGACGAAATGAAGCCGCTAAGGAGAAAAATGCAGATAATATTCCAAGATCCATATGAATCGTTGAATCCCAGAATGCTCGTTGGCGATATTATCAGCGAACCGCTGCGAGTCCTGGGTTTGGGACATGAAACAGAGAAAGTGAGAGATAGGGTTGATAGGGTGTTAGAGGATGTAGAGCTTGTTCCACCTGAGGAATTTTACTTTAGATTTCCACACGAGTTGAGTGGAGGTCAAAGACAGAGAGTGGGTGTAGCTAGAGCCTTGGTTGTTGACCCTAGATTCATCGTGGCTGATGAGCCAGTTTCCATGCTGGACGTGTCTATTAGAGCTGAAGTTCTCGAGCTTATGATGACCCTCGTTGAGAAGGTTGGTGCCTCCCTATTATACATCACCCATGACCTTGCATTGGCAAGACATCTTTGCGACCGTATTGCAGTGATGTACTTAGGCAGCATCGCAGAAATGGGCGCAACAGAACAGATTATTTATGAACCTGCACATCCGTACACCAACGCATTAATTAACGCCGTGCCTGTGCCTGATCCAGAATCAAAACGCACGGATGTTGTGGTCAAAGGAGAGATTCCAAGTCCAGTTAATCCCCCATCAGGCTGCAAGTTTCACACCCGTTGCCCGTCATACATTGGAGATATATGCAAGAGGGTTGAACCAAAACTCATCGACATGGGAAATGGACATTTAGTGGCCTGTCACTTGTTCGGATCAAAAAAAGATTGAGGGAAATTAGGCAGGTTACTCGAGTTCTCTGAAAGGTTCTCTTCCGGCTGAAGTACTTTTTGCATGTCTCCTCTGCGGACTAGATGTCAGAAAATGCTCTGAGCCCAGCATCCTGAAGATTACAATGGCAGCTGCTACTGTCACAGCAGTGGCGCTAGCACTTGCTCCTATTTGCAGCAATGCTCCAACTAGGTCGTATGCATATTGGTTTGGTCTTGCACATATACCACCCAAATAGGCGCCTCTAAAGAACACACTGTCCTGAGCTATGTTCTCACCAGATGACAAGCTCAATTTCGCGCTGAACCAATATGAGCCAGTCGGTACGTTTGCAGTATTCCACATAAAGAGTAGAGCTTCTGAGCTCTTAGGTTTCAGTTGGTCAACGTGAACGATGCCAATGACATATTCATCAAAGATTACGTTTATGTCCTTGTCTGCATAAAGGGTCACATCAAAATCCTCGGTGAAGTCACCTTTGTTCTCTACGCCCACTTCTATGCTGACTGGGTCGCCAACATACACTGATGTTTGATAGCAGTGAATGTATGTTATTACCACATCATGCTTCGGTGAGGGTAGGGGCAGCTGACCGTTATCAAAATATCCATCGTTGAGTGTTATCGGTGTGATTTCAGTGATTGTCTTGTCAACGTTCCCGTTGAGTTTCGTTCTGTAGTACTTGTCTAAACCGTTGTCTGCCACAGTCAAATCTAGAGCAGTGCTGCCGGCACCCTTAACGCGGAAGGTATAGGTCATGAAGGTGTCGGTTCCTGTCCAGCCGGGTTCTTGTCCAGCAATTGCACTCCATCCGCTAGGGGTTACGTATCCCTGGTCGTTGTTGATGGTTCCTAGCAGCCAGATCCATGCAGGGTCAGCCGCGGGTCCTTTTTCGAAGCTTAAGCATTCCAGAACGAGTGGGTTGTATCCTATTCCTATCTGTCCTGACCATATCGGCATGTCAGGGCTTGAAATAGATACTTCCACGGAAAATGTTTCGCCTATCGATTTTCCAGACCAGTCGATTGTCGATGGAATGACACTGACTACGGGATTGGTCGTTGCCTTTGCAGTCTTCAGTAATATTCCTGAATAGGCTGCAATTATAGCAAGCAGAATTGTTACCAAGATTCTTGGTTTCATACAAGCTCGTATTATAAACATCCCTTTACGATTTATTTAAGGTTTGGCAGAATGGGCTTTGGCTCAAAATCCGTAGCTTCCTCTGATTGTCCAGATGAGGTTGTAGCAGATGATTTTTGACCAGATTTCCGTTTTTATGGTTTGTTTTGTTCTGTTTCTTATTACATCGCCTACGATGCTTTTGAGCGAGTGCCATCCTGCTTCAACTCTTTGGCGTAGCTTGTAGAAGCGGTTGAATACGTGTGGGTGCTCCCTGTAGAGGGTTACCATGTTTTTCCATATCCAACAGCCTTTAGCCTTCATCAGGCTGTTCTTTTTCGGTTTTATGTATGGTGTGCCTCCCTTTTCCGCGGTGAGTTGGCAGTTTCTGCGAGATAGGTAGCCTGGATCAGCCACCAAGCATTCAATGTTCTCCAACTTGTCTGAGTTTCCCTAGATGCTTGCATTCATGCTCTGTTCCTCGCGTTGCAATAAAAGCCTCAACGGTTCTTGTTTCAAGGTTGAATAGGGCGTGGAGCTTAACGTATCCTCTTCTGCCGTCTTCGCTTGTTGAAGACCAGACGCAGTCTCGCTTGGACTGACGCATTCCAGTGGCGTCTGCACCCACCTTCCTGGCAGGCTTAAGCCTTTCAAGGATCTTCATGTTCAGCTTTTCCATGTACTCTTCAGAAAGCCTCTTCCTAGTTCTGTATAGGGCTGTTCTGTGGGGAGCATGCTCCAAACCCAGCATGTGCAGGCGCTTCTTGTCCCTTTCAAGGTCTGCCGTGTAAGCCCTTTCAGGCTTGCCCTCGATCTCCTGCCAGATTGTAAGCACAGCCAATGCTCTAGCGTTGTAAGGCTTACGCCCAATCCCCTTCCACCCGCTATCCCAAGGCGGTGGAAGCGAATCCACAGCCCACTTCAACAAGCGAAAAGCCTCGTTACGCTCAATCTTGCAAAGATTCTCGTATAAAGCCCAATTAAACACTTTTTTCCGCCTTTTCATACATAAAACTGAACCCTTCAACCAAAATAAACCTTATCGTCATTTTGCGCCAAAACCGCAGAATGTTTACTAAACCTTAAACAAAGGATTAATATTTCGCTGCACATTTCTATTGTAAATGCGGTTGGAAAGAGCATGGAAAAAGTATTAGTGCTGTTCTTGACAGCGATTCTCTTAGGTCTGTACACTGTGACTCCGTCTCTGCTGGACGCAAAGGCGCAGGCTGTAGAAGTCTGGGTGCCCAATGATTATCCGACGATTCAAGGTGCGATCAACGGCGTCGAGAATGGCTCAATCATACATATAAGATCCGGAGTTTATATGGAAAACGTTCGTCTGAACAAGTCTGTGAATCTGATTGGCGAAAACGCAGACACAACCATCATAGACGGAAACTATACTGCGAACGTAATAGACATCTCAAACATAGTAGGCATAGGTCTGGAGATCCAGAATCTGACAGTTCGAAATGCTGGACCAAATGCACTAACAGGAATGTCAGGTTTTAGAGTTGCAAATTCCATTAATATTGGGATCTATGGATGTACCGCGAGGAACTGTACTGATGGTATTCAAGAGATGTCGGGCGATGTTGACGTAGGATACAATACGATCACAAATAACACCTATGGCATCGTCATTTCATCTGGTGGCACTTCAAGGATTTACGCGAATATGGTCTCTTACAATGGGGCAGGCATATTAATCACTTCTGCGACAAGCCACAACACAGTCTACAGAAACAGTTTTGTTCAAAACGTCAATTCACAAGCAAACAGTGGAGGCTTCACCACCTGGGATAATGGGGCCGAGGGAAACTACTGGAGCGATTACCTAGGGCAAGACTTGGATGGAGATGGTATAGGTGATACTGATACTCCACATTTGGGGCTGGATTATCATCCGTTAATGGAGCCTTGGAGCCTAAACAGGACTTTCAATGTTACTGTCGGTGCTGGAACCTACATGCTAGCCACGTTCAGCAACACAACAATAGCATCTTTTGCTTTCAATGAAACACTCAAGCAGATAAGCTTCAACTCGACTGGTCCCAACATGGCCATTGGCTTTTGCAATGTTACGGTACCTAAGAACTCCATGTGGGGCAATTTTAGTGTCTCAACGCAAAACCAGCAACCCAGTCTTATTATTTCAGAAAATGGCACTCACAATTTTCTGTCTTTCACCTTTAATCTTTCCAGCACTCAGATGATAAAGATTAATTCTACTTATGCCGTTCCGGAACTTCCTTTGGTTACCCAAATTCTGATATTATTACTAGCAGCTTTATCAGCATTGGGATTCAAGAGATTTAGAAAGTAAGATCATTTCTTTTTCTTGCGGAGAAGAGAAACGTATTCTTGAACTAGCTGTTCACAATCCTTGTCAATGCGAGAAGGGTACAGGAACATCTTCAGAACATTCAATGCCCGTTCTATCATTATTCTAAGCACTGCCACGAAGAATACCAGAACGACGCCTGCCACAACGATTAAGTTGATTGGGAAGGGGAATGTTAGGAGAAGTATGAAATTCAGATAGCACTCGGCTATCAAGATTATAGGGAGAATGATTACCCAAAACAGCCCTTGCATAACGGCTGGAAGATTTTCAAGACTGAGCTTGGGTAATCTGAGAATTATTCTGTAGAACACTCCTAGTCTTTCGGGTTTGTCTTCAGTCACTTGAGCTTCGTCCCTGTCTATCCTAGAAATCAGAAAGAGTATATTAGTCTTAGCGAGCGAGCATGCTCAATGACCTGTTGCTCTGGCGTGAATTTCTCGACTTCAGTTGGAGCATTACTCTTCAAGACCCTTGATCTTCCTCTTTCTCTTGTCTAATACCCAGTCTTTGCATCCTCCAGCCACTCCCATAACACCAAAATTATGAAGGTCGATGCGATGTTTAGAGGAGGCGGAAGCAATAGCAACAAGTACATTAAACAAATGGACCGACCAAAATCATTATCAGAAGGAAAATTATGATCCATAGTCAGATCTCCTTCAACATAAATAGCAAACCATCACCAATTAGTGTAGTAGGTGAAACCGTCACTTTAGTTTTTAGAAAAAAGGATTGCGAGTTTATTGTTGTGGGCTTATGGGGTGAATTCGTTCCAGTGAGCGCCCATGATGCCTAAGTCTGCTGAGTCTACCACACCGTCTCCGTTAAGGTCGCAGGCAGGGTTGTAGTTTAAGTCTCCTAGGAAGGCGTTCCAAGCTGAACCCATAGTGCCCAGGTCGGTAGAGTCTACTACACCGTCGCCGTTGATGTCGCCTGGGATACATACTCTAAGAGTACCGCCTATGAATATGTTGTCTGCCGTGTCTGTTTCGCCTGGAACTGTGTCTGCAATAGCCTTTATGGTGTAGTTGCCTTTGGCAAAGCCTGTAGTGTTCCACGTGAAGGTTAGGGTTGTGAAGTTTCCGCTTGTTAGGGTGACGTTTTGTGACGCAACAGAAGTTGTGTTGGCGTAGACTGTGGTGTCAAAGGCTTCGTTGAAAACTCCATAGTTTTTCACGGTAGCGGCTATGAACATGCAGTAACCTTGCCCAACAACAGTTTTTGAAGGCTTAACATTGGTGACGGCTACATCGTGACCGGCGTAAAGCACGGTCACTGGGGTGGAAGAGGTTTTATTGTTATTTGACGTGTCAACTTCGCCTGGAACAATGCTTGCTGAGGCTGATATTGTGTAGTCCCCCTTCCCGAGGCCGCTGGTGTCCCATGCGAATATGACGGTTACCGAAGAGCCAATGTTTAACGAAACGGGCTGCACTCCAACAGTTTCCGAGTTGGCATACACTGTGACGTTGAAGGTTTCAGCGAAGCCCCCTTGATTCTCAACAGTGACGTTAATGTTTACAACATCGCCTGGAAGCACTGTTGATGGTGAAACATCCACGGCTGTGACTGCCACGTCATGCGCAGCGGTGAAGTATCCATACCCGCTCGTGGCCTGACATGGAATAGATATCTCGAGGGAGTTAAGCAGGACCACATCATATAAGTTAAGGGCGGATTCACCAACGTTTTTAACATTAAATGTTACAGTCGCCAAAGTTCCACCCCCACTCACGCCTGCAACGTTGCCAAGCAAAGTGCAGTCTACAACCATACGACCTTCCGTCGCATTTACATCCCAGCTGAAAAAAGTGCTCCCACTCGCGTTCAAAAAAGGACCCTGAGCCACGTCAACTGCGCCTAAGAGAGTCGCACTCCAATTTAGCCTTAGCTCCCAGCCATAAAGATCTAAAACGCCTGAAATTGTTATGTTGATACTGAAGTTTTGACCTAACACTGCCGTAACGGTAGAGGGCGAAACGCCAACGGTTGCCGTGGATGCTGCAGATGCGGTTTGCCGTTCATAATCCCTATGAATGGAGCCAGAAATTAACATCAAGACCAGAAGCAGCATAAGGCAGAAATGGTAGACGTAGCCTAGAGCTTTTGTCCGCATCTTGCCACACCATCATAATTAGTGTTGCAAACGCCATTAATTTCCTTTATTCCAATTCTAAATAAAAAGGGGAGAAGGGAGATTGTTGCCCTTCTAAGCTTTTATGTTAGCGGCTACAGTTGCCAAATCTCCCACGTCTATCTGGAAGTCGAAGTTGAAGTCCATTTCGAAGCTGTAGTTTCCTATCCCAGGCTTGCATCCATACGCATGAGCAACATGCACAAGATCCTTTATGTTGACCGCACCATCCTCGTCGACATCGCCTATTTCAATCTCCACAGTTCCAACAAAGTAATGGTGCACAGAACCACTCACCAAGTCTAAGCCAGCTATGCTAAGGTCAAATTTCGTCCAACCCTCAAACAC
>Ga0315282_10005537_pt1 | contig 21463 bp, 25 predicted proteins | sample YL17G07_20_MG_FD_203693 | JGI IMG/M metagenome (GOLD analysis project Ga0315282, IMG submission 203693) | Sediment microbial communities from Yellowstone Lake, YNP, Wyoming, USA - YL17G07_20 | ecosystem: Environmental > Aquatic > Freshwater > Lake > Sediment | place: USA: Wyoming | collected... | reverse complement strand
TTCAAAATTCGCTACGCAGATACCAAACGAGATTAAGGGAGCGGTAGGAAATATAGTGGGCAAGACGTTGGAACCATTGATTACTTATTCAATAATTATTCTCGTTGCAGGTGTTGTGTTGATTATTATCGGGTATTTTCTAGCCAAGAAAGAAAGAAAAGTTGAGAGAGGAAAATCAAAGAGTAGCTAGAATTTTTTAGAAATCATCCTATATAGCTCAAGTCTTTTTCGTGTTCCTTGTGAATCCTGAGGTATTTTTCCATTTGCTTTTCTATAAATCTTTCAATTTTTTTGATTCTTGATACATGAGAAATCCTTTTTACACGTTTCTTCATAAATATTTTTTGTTTTTAACATTAAAGAAGCTTGCGAATACTCTGTGGAGGAAAAAATCGTTGGTTTTTTATACTTTCTACACAAAATCTTTATTAAGATAAGCATGGTTCTTGTAAGAAATGTAATGAGGAGAGAAGTTGTGACTGCAAAACCTGACATAACGCTGAAAGAGGCGTCAAAGGTCATGACTTCTCTCAAAATAGGATCTCTGATTGTTGCGAAAGAGGACAAAATACTTGGCATATTGACTGGAACCGATGTTCTGAAAGCCGTTGCTGCAGAAAAAAATGTAGACTCCACGCTAGCTGAAGAAATAATGTGTAAGGATGTTGTTGTAATTGACCCTGACGAAAAAATAGAAGCAGCAGCAGACCTGATGGTAAAAAACAGGATAAAGAAACTTCCCGTTGTCGAAAGTGACAAGCTAATCGGGATAATTTCTGCAAGTGACATAATAGCTGTCGAGCCAAAGTTGGTGCAAAGTCTGTCTTCTCTGATATCCATAAAAGTTCCAGGCTACAGCGGCGGGTAAAATAAAATCAGATAAAAATGAAATGTCCTAGATGTAAAAAAGATGCAATGAAATTCGTGCCCTGGTTGGGTCTGATTTATGTTTGTCAGAACTGCGGATTAAGAACTCCTCTGAAAATAGAGAAGAAAAAGAAATAATTTCCTAATTTTTCCAGATTCCGATTTGCTTTTTTCTGGCATCGGTTTCTGCCTTCATCAAAATATCAGCATACTTCATGTCAGGAACTCTTATCACTACCCTCGCATAGCCTCCTTTCACCATCTCAAGATTCACAAAAATATCGTCGCACAAAACATATCTGAGATATCTGCCGTAATTGTCTTTGTTTGTCACATCTTTTTCGAGAATTACTTTCTTACCTGAAACCAAATCGTCAAGAAAATTCTTTGCCTCATCATAATAATACTGTCCTTTTTCTGGAGTGTCTATACCTAAGAGTCTTACTTCTTTATCGTTAGAAAGTTTTATCGTATCACCATCTATGACTTTCGTCACTAAAAATTCATTTGAATTAGCATTGTTTGTCCTGTCCCAGAAGAAAGCGAAGGTAATCAAAACAACTATAGCTGAGATTAGCAAAACCTTTCTTATCATGAGCTAAAGTCTAATTTAAAAGTAGAATATGAAAATAGAACTCTAGAAAGTTGTAATTTTTAAGTAACAATGTCTATACAAACTTTGTATTTACTAGGCGCATAGGGCAGGACAATTCTTTTATTTAAAATTTTGAAATTCTTTATTCTTTTCTTGATCTTCTCAATCACGTCGTTAAAATCTTTTTCAGAACTAATAGAATAAAAATTAATTATACCATTCTTCTTCAAACATTTCACAGCAATGTCCAAAAAATTTTCTGCTTCCAAAGGTAAAGGCATGATTACCCTATCACACTTTCCAAAAAAATCTCTCGCTTTTTCTCTTACATCTCCTTCTATCGGCAGAACGAGATGAGAAATCTTGTTGATTCTAATGTTCTCTTTCATGTATTGAACTCCTTCTGGGTTTAGTTCTATTGCGATTATTTTTTTTACATTAGGTTGCTTCTTCGCTATAGCAACTGCATAGGCTCCGATGCCTGCAAACATCAACATTATGATTTCATTTTCCTTAACCTGAGAAGCAATTCTCTGCCTTTCTGTTCCCTCCCTTGGAGAGAAGTAAACTTTTCTCGGATTGATTTTGAGAAGATAGCCATGCTCTTTGTGAATAACTTCAGTGTTCTCATCTCCCTCAACCAGCTCAAGTTTCCAAAGTCTGTAGTCGCTCGTCCTCTCGGAAGATTTTTTAAGAACAGACTTTATGTTTTTGTTCTTTTTCATTATTTTTCTTGCTATCTCTTTTCCATTCTTGTTTTCTGGAATCTCAACTATGGCTACGGCCTTATCTGTTGAGCCGACTACGTCAAAATTTACCATGAAATCACTCACTCTTTTAAACTTTAGATTGTTGTATCTTTATTTATGTTGACGCTGATAGGTCTTGGGCTTTTCGACGAGAAGGACTTGACTCTCAGAGGTGTAGAGGAAGCCAAGAAGGCAGACAAAGTCTACATAGAAAACTACACCAGCAAATGGTTTGGAAAAATTGAAAAATTGGAGAAGATAATCGGTAAAAAAATTTTCGAGCTGGGAAGAAAAGACCTTGAAGAAAATTCTGAGAAAATTTTAGACGAAGCCAAAACAAAAAATGTTGTAGTCTTTGTTATAGGAGATCCACTTGTCGCAACAACTCATTCTTCTCTTCTGATGGACGCGAAACGAAAAAAAATAAAAATAAAAATCATCCACAATGCATCGATATTTTCGTCGATAGCTGAGACAGGTCTTCACCTCAACAAATTCGGTCCTTGTGTTACAATACCTTTCCCTGAAAAAACTAAAGGCAGGATGCCTGAGTCTGTTTATGAAATAATCAAGATGAACAGAAGTAGGGGTCTACACACTCTCTGTCTTCTTGACATAATCGAAGAAAGGAGGATGAGCTCGAAGGAGGCTGTGAAAATTTTGATGGAATTGGAAAATCAGAGAAAGGAGAATGTTCTGAAAGATGATTTGGGGATTGTTGTTTTTTCAAAGGCTGGAAGTGATGAGACCAAAATATTTTTTGACAGTATGAAAAATTTGTTGAATAGAGAAACCGAAACTCCTGCTGTTTTGATAATTCCTGGAATTTTGCATTTCACTGAGAAAGATTATCTGAGTCTGCTGTAAAGATTTTGGGTTGATGGTCGGTTGGTTGGATTTTATGTAAACTATCGAGATATTTACTTTAAAATATATTTTACAAAATATATATTAGAAAATATAATGATAGAAAAAATAAAAACTACCACAATAACTCAAACAAAAAATTCAAGTCGACTTTTTACCGCCACCAGGCAGACCGACTATCAGTAAAACTCCTAATACAAGAATAATCATAACAACTGCTGTCATGACGACGTCAGAGGATAGCGAAGCTGTCAGAGATGCTGGGAAGAAAGCGTTTATCAAACCACTGGAAATGAGAAGTAGTATTGCCACGATTATACCAAAAACTACTCCTATCCCTACCTTACCACCGAGCTTGTCCGATAAACTTTTTCCGAAAGAAGTCTCTGGAGGAAGAAACATCCCTCCTATGAGAATTGCCACAATAACTGTCATCATTGCCACCATGCCGTTGAAAAAGAATGATGCGAGCTGCGTCTCGACATTCACGCCACCGAGTATCGGGTACGCCCACACCATGAACGCTGCGATTAGTGCGACTACTCCGTTCACAGCAACGTTTTCATTTGGTTCGCCGAAAAGTTTTGATCTTCTTAAAAGTCCGTAAAATAGAGCCGCTGTAATCATAAAGGGAAAAAGGAACTGGAAAGCCCCCATTTTCTGAAGGTTCAAAATCACTGTTTCAAATGGACTTACCATGATTACATCCCCCTCGCAATTGCTACTGCAATTATTATGAGTACAATAAATATTACGACAGCTGCAGCAATTAAAATAACATCTGTAGGTGTGCCCGCTGGAGTACCAGGCGTTGTCGCTTTAGCTGGTGGAAAGAAAATGTTAACCATGCCTGAAGTTATGAAAAACGCTATAGCAATCGCAATCATTACATACATCGAAGACCTTCTTGTAACCTGTTTGAGTAGCATTCCTGTCAAGTCTGGGTAGAAGAAGCTCGCTAACAGAAGGCCCATTACAAATACTAAGACAAAAACTGTTATCTGTGTGAAATATGTTGAAAACGGAGATGCTAGACTGACACCAACTATTACAGGAAAGCCAAAAATCATGAAAGCTATCGATAGGGAGACAACTCCATTTATGACCCAAGATTCACTCAAAATTTTCGATTTTTTCAAAAGCCCGAACACTATCGTTGCTGTTATTATAAATGGGAATAGAAAGTCGTAAAAACCGAGTGAAAGAAGCTGTCTTACAACTAATTCGAAAGGATTTGTCATCTTTCTCTTAAAATATTTTCGTTTTGTAAAAATTTAAATTACTAGATGTTCGCTGTTCTACTGGGGTGGCTGAGTTCTTGATCTTGGCTCTTCTGGCGGTTTTGGTTCCTTAGTTGCATAGTATGCAAGTAACAGGAAAAATATGATTATTATCAGCCCTATCATGCTTTCTAACGACATTCCTGGAACATTCACTTGACTGACAGTTATTCCGAATATTCCAAGCCCTCCGGACGTGATGAAAAGTGCCACTGCTGCAGCTGCACCGAAACCTAGAAGTATGAGCTGTAGGCGCCTCTGATATTTCTCATTAAATGCCTGATCTCTCTCTTTGTTTAATGTGACGAAAAGTGATGTAGCGAAAATCATTCCGAAAATAATTACCGTAACCAGTATCATCGCTGCTCCTCCGAACATATTTGATAAAAATCCGCTTACTGTAAAACCAACTGGTGTATAGACCATTATGTAGAACGCTGCTACTAAAGCAAGGAGCGCATTTATCCTCTTTCCCAGACCTTCCTCCCCGAAAATTTTTGCCCTAGCCAGCAAACCGTAGAATATCGCAAAAGTCACCAAGAAAGGTAAGTAGAAATCGAAAAATCCAATGTTCTGCAAAATGGCTATTACATTATCGAATGGTGTTACCATCACTATCTTCTCATTTTAAAATTTGTGTTTGAAATGATTTATCTATTTGGAGATCTCTTTTTCTGCCATTATTCTCCTGTCTATTTCTTCCAAAATTTTATCTATCTTAACAATTTTTTCAGTATCATTTTTCTTGACTGCTTCTTCTCTTTCTTTCCACAAATCTCTCTTCATTCTTTCTAAATCTTCAATGTAGGGTTTTCTCTCTATAATTTTGCCTTTCTTGTAAACTTGAGTACTGATTCCGAGTACGAAAATAGCAACGAATATTCCGACGATGAACATGGTAGACAGCTGTGTCATGTATCCAGCAAAAAAACCGAAGGTGGTAGTGGAAGCGAAAAGAACAGAAATTGCCAGAGAAAGAAATAGGTCAATCCTACTGTTCCTAAAGAAATCAAACCTCCTGAAAATGCCGTAGGAAAGAACGAAAACTAGAAGAAAAGGTATGATGAAGCCGTAAAGATAATTCGTAAAATCTACACCAAAAAATTCTAATGCCATTGAATAAAGATTTGGTTTTCTTTTATTTTAGCTTTAGCGTAGCTCTTCGCGAAGTTGACTTCTCAATGCGTCTCTTCTCATCCTCATTTTCATCAAAGCATCTTCTGCCTTTGCGACATCCGAAACTTCACCAGTTTTTACAGCTTTTTCTAACTGGGCTATCTGCCTGTTCAAATCGTTTATGTCGCTGTCAATGCTTCTAACCAAATCGGCTTCACTGTATTTTCTTCGAACTCCACCATAAGCCATGAAAAATGCGCCCAGTATGAACATCGCTGCGAAAAGACCTACAGCATATAATCCGATAAATACAGCGAAAATAACTGTTATGAATTTTGCAAAAAATCCGAACGGGACAGTGAGGAAGGTTATCAGGAATGCAAGAGTCCTTGGTATATTTTTAGATGTTGGGAAGATGTTCATCTCTTTGAGGAAAGCATAGACAATTATGAATATAACGGAGAAAGGTATCAGGATTAAGTATAGAAATGCTGGCATGTAAAGCCAGAGAGAAGGAAAACCGATTATAGATAGAACATCGATAACTATCTGTGGGAATGGATAAACCTGCCAGTCTGACGGTACTTCAAAAGCCACACCTGTTAACCAGGGTAAGAAGAAAATCAACACTATGAAAAGAGCAAACAATATTATTCCTATTGGGAATTTTGTTCCTCCGAATTTGACACCTACAAACATGAAAATGACTATAAGGGCGAAAATTATGAGAGTTAAAACAGCAATACTAATCTCGATTCCGCCAATAGTTACTGTTTGAGCAAAAGCTATCTGAGGAATCAATAACAAAGCCAGAGTGAAAAATAAAAGTGCTAATTTTTTCATATCCTATCTTAAAAATAATTTGTTTCTAAACTATAAAAGTATTAAAAAAAACCTAAACTATTTTTTACAATTTAGTTATCACTACAGGGTGATTAAGCATTTAAATATTACCTCTGATAATAGTATCTAGAGCTTGAGAACAATGAGTTTAAATGAAATCTGCAAAACCACTAAATACTGGTCTAAAGTCGCATATAACGTTGGTAGAGACACATATGATTTTTGTAAAAATGTTGAAAGGTATCTATTTGGCCCATTCGAAGTAAAAGAAACACCTACAGTGGATAGAACAAAAATACGGGCAAGTTTAGAGGCAGATTGTGTTTCAGCTTTTATTTATGATTTACGGGTAAGTGAAAATAAAGGGAATAAATTTCTTGAAACAATTTTTTTCCCAAAAGGAGAAGTTCTTTATGACAGACTTGTCAAAGGTAATAAAAGAGCTTATGGTGAGTTTGAAGATGATGAATTAGTAAAAAGGATCTCTGAAAGCTGGTTTTATTTGTACTTTACAAGACTTTCTGACCACAGTCTGATTTTGAAGCATGATAAAGAAGATGAAGTTATCTTACATCCTTTTTTGGAATGGTATTTTAGAAACAATTGTGGTAAATCACCATCTGATTTTTTAATTAAAAGTAACGCCCCTGGCGCTACACCGTATATTTTAAAAACAATAAAAGAAGAACATCCTAAAACAAGAGAATTATACATAAAACTTCATCCAGAAACAGCTCGTAAAGTTTTAGGATTGGGGGAAGAAGAATATAAAGAATTAGAATCAAAAGGTGCTATAAGAAAGCAGTATGAAATGGAACCTCAATTCAAATCAAGAGTAGAAGAATAAAGACCAATAACAATAATACAACCAACTCCTCCTATATCTGCCGAGAGCAAAGAACAACTTGAAATGCCTAATCAACAAATAAAACAAGAAATTAAACCACAAAAACCAACAAGAGCGACAACATCTTAAGTGTAAATGAAAATTTTATAATCAAGAAAATCGGTGTTTTTTTGAATGATTACAAATTAAAGTATTTCAAAGTCAAAATAATTATTAGTAATTATGGCAACAGTGGCACAATGGCTTGGAATTTTCATAGTTGTGACTTTTATACTACTCGTCTTACCAGCAATTTTGGTAGAATTTTTACCTCCATCAATGAATCAACAACTTGAAACAATTAGAACTTTTACTCTAGTAAACGTTATGGGATATTCTGAAGCTGCAGCGAAATTTCCAACTGTTATTTTTGACGTCTTAGTGCCTTTCGGGATTTCTTTAGCAGCAATTTTAATATTAATGTCTTGGATGCAAAAGTCTATCTTTCCGAACGTCACAGAATCAATTTTCTTTGTGATAGGCTGGTTGATGGCGCTACTTACTACCAGATTCTTTGGACCAGTTATATCTGTATATTACACTCAGTTGGGCCTGTATGGGACCATAGCTTTTGGTACAATGTTCATAATTTCGATAGCTCTAGCCATGAGAAGAAGAAGAGCAGGTCTTTGGACAATGTTTATTACATGGGGTGTTTCTTTTGTTTTGATGCTTGTTGGACTTTTTGTAGTTAATTTTATAGGTGTGGCAACGCTTGATTATCTGACTATTGTTGGATTAAGTCTTGTCTCTTCGGGTTTCATGCTTTTATTAGTTATTTCTTATGCTCGTGAAGCCTTGCCATCTGTCCAGTCTTATTATAACGTTGCGCAAAAAACTTTGAAGAGCATAGAAGATGAAATAGCACATCTTCAAGAAAAGGAAAAAGAAGCTGCAGAACATGGAAAGACTGATTTAGTGATTGATTATGGGAAAAAAATAAGAAGATTGCAAACGGAAGCAGCTAGAATAGAAGAAAGGGAAAGGAAAGTATATATCGAAGGAGGCTGAATTTTTTCCGACTTTTACAAAAATCTAACTTTCTTTCTTAATATGCTGAACAACATCATTCAAAGAATGTATGCTCTCTGTTATGATAGGTAAAGTCTCTTTTATTATTTTTTCTAATCCCCCCAGCCTAGCGTTTATGTCATTGTAATTTTTGTTTAATTCTTCAATTTTTTCTCTGATGCCCTTTTGCTCTGTCCCGCCCAATGACGAGATCTGACTTATTTTCTGCGAGATATCCCTCACTCTTTTTGACAGCTCGTTATGCATCTCTTCTATTTGCTCAATCTTCTGCTCTATTTCTTCAGACTTCAATTGAATTAAATAATCAATATACTCCTCTGCGCTGTAACTCTCTTGATAATAGCTTTCGGGTAATGAAGTTTCAGGTATTTCCACTGGTGCTTGCGACTGCTTTTGTGAGAATATCTCTTGTAAAGTCGGGATTTTCTCTTGACTTTCATCTTTCTTCGGCTCTGGGGCTGGCGCTGGTTGCTCTATTTGTTGCGAAGGTCCTGATACACCCAACCTTAAAACTTGAGTTAATGCTCTGTCGATTTCGTCTGCAGAAAATCCTTCCCTTCTGAGAGTGTCAATAATTTCTGGCTCAGTAAATCCGCGAGAAGACATGTCTCTTACTTTGTCTACAGGTGGAAACCCCTTGCCTACAATAACAGGCTGTTCTTTCTTTTTTAGGAAAGGCAATTCTACCATGACTTCACTTATTAAATTTTACTTTTATAATAATAAATTCCTCGTTAGGCTTAGTCACTCTCTTCTTTCAATTTTTTCCTCAATAATTCTTTCAACATCTTCCCTTGTTGTAAACTTCGACTTGAGGGGGTTGAACATCTCGATGTAAGCCTGTAGCTCTTTAACCTCAGATTTGTTCGCCGTCTTCTCCAGCTCTTTCGATATCTTCGACAGTTTTGATTCTATTTCGCTAATTTTTCCGTTGACTTCCCCTATCTGCTCTTGAAAGGACTCGAAACTCCTTTTTATATCTTTGCTCAAAGACAAAATAGTTTCCTGTAGTGAGTCCATACTACTCTCTAATTTTTCCGCGCTCTGCTCCAAAAATCTTATTCTCCTAGAATCTTCGTTCATCCTTCTGACAAGCTCGTTTGCAAGGATTTTTATGTTCTCTTCTTCGGGCATTAATAACAAATTAGTTTTAGGAAACTATAAATTATATAGGAAATCATGCCTGTAGAATACGAAATTGTTGACGGCGCCCTGAGAATCAATGCTTTAAATTGGGCAATTCCTCCAAGCATAGAAGATTCAGAAGGAACTATGGCAATTGTTCTAGATAAGCTTCTGGAAGCCAAACAGGCTGATAGGGTCATTCTCGCTGAAGCTAGAGAAAACGAGTACAACTTCGAGCAGACAAGGATGCTCAGGGAAATTTCAAATGTTTACGACAAATTGCTAAATACTGATAAAATTTTAGGAATAAAAAACCTTGGTTGCGAAAGGCACATACCCGAAAGGTTGGCTGAGCTACAGTTCTTAATTTTAGAAGTTCTGAGAAAAGATCCGATAGGAGCATATGTGAAAATCAACACGATGATAAACAAGACCACAAAAGAAATGGAGATGCAGATAGAGGCAGAACAGTCGTGCAGTTACCATTATCTCACTTATGCATTGTATCCTATTAAACAGGCTTTAGAAGATACTACACTCATTCAGAAAGTCAAGCCTATAATTTCCAAATTCAAACTCGGAGACAGAAGCCTCTATAGGGAGATTTTTTCACCGACAATAAAACCTAACTTCATGCTCACACGATACATGATCGAGACACCAAAGCATACCCAGCTGGTGGAAAAATATTACGTTCACGAAAACATCCTCATCCAGATATTCAAAAATCCAGAAAGTACGAGATACATTTATCATATAACGCCAAAAGAGTTTGTCCTATCAGAGGAGAAATACGCCATACTGGACGCTGCGAGAAGATATTTGTCAGCGCACAAACCTTCTGAAGCCGAACTGACAGACACGGAAAAGGCGAGAGAAATTTTCATGGATATAGGAAGAGATTTGATAAAAGACATATCCAGAAACTTTGGTGTAGAGCTTTCTGCTGAGGAAATAGAAGAGTTGGCCATTATCCTAACGAGATATACTGCAGGTTTTGGTGTACTGGAGCTGATTCTGTCGGACGACAAGATACAGGACATTTATATAAACTCTCCAATAGGATCATCACCAATTTATGTTTTCCATTCGGATTATGAAGAGTGCGAGACCAATTTAATTCCCACTAAGGAGGACGCTGAATCTTGGGCAACTAGATTTAGATTATATTCTGGTAGACCGTTGGACGAGGTCAACCCTATTTTGGATACTGAGTTAAATCTTCCTTGGGGGAGGGCAAGAGTAGCTGCTATCACAAAAACTCTCTCACCTTACGGTCTAGCTTTTGCTTTCAGAAGGCATAGGGAGAAACCATGGACTTTGCCTCTTTTCATGAAGTCGAAATATTTTGACCCTCTGTACGCAGGTCTCATGAGCTTTATCGTCGACGGAGGAAGAGCCATGCTAATAGCCGGGGGGAGATCTTCTGGTAAAACATCTTTGCTAAATGCTTTGATGCTTGAGATAATGAGAAAGTACAGGATTTGCGTCCAAGAAGATACCCTGGAGCTGAGTGTACCACTGATGATCAATTTAGGGTACAACATACAAAGATTGAAATCAAGATCTGTTATAACTAAAGTTGAAATCGAACTTCCTCCCGACGAGGCGTTGAGAACAGCACTGCGCCTTGGTGATTCAGTTTTGATTCTTGGTGAAGTGAGAAGTGTTGAATCAGTCGCGCTCTTCGAGGCCATGAGAATCGGTGCATTGGCAAATATGGTAGCTGGGACAATACACGGTGAATCTGCGTATGGTGTTTATGATAGAATTGTTAATGATCTTGGTGTGAAGCCTACAAGTTTCAAAGCAGTCGACCTTATAACAATTGCTAATATACTCCATTCTCCTGACGGACTTCATAGGTTCAAAAGGGTTGTAGAACTGACGGAAGTAAGAAAAAAATGGAAATTGGATCCACAAGATGAAGGTGCCTTTGTTCCGCTCATGCAATATTCTTCCAAAGAGGATAAATTGAAACCTACAGACACTCTGATAGACGGTGAATCCGAAGTTCTGAACGAGATTGCTAAGCGTGTTAAGGAATGGCACGGCGCGTGGGATTTGGTTTGGGACAACATACTCTTGAGAGCTAAAACAAAGCAGACTCTTCTTGACTATGCTGATAATTTGAACAGACCGGAAATACTCGAGGCCGACTGGATTGTAGTGAGCAACGAAGCATTCCACTTAATTTCAGACCAAGTGTTACGGGAAGTCGGTTCGCTAGACTCTAAAATAATCTACGAAAGATGGTCGAACTGGCTCAAGGAAAAGTTAAAACGATAGAATTACGAATTTTATTTCAAAGGTAGTTTATGGTCTTTTATTCAGAAGAGTACAAAAAATTTCTTGAAGAGTCTTATGTAAACAGAAAGCTTTCATTGTACGAGAATTTCTGTAAATTTTTCTCTTTTCTTCCTATACCAGTCCCGCAGGGTACTGCAGAAAGACTGTCAAACGAGACGGAATTTCTCCATCTAAGACTTTCACCTAAAGAGATTTTCAGCTCAGCAATAACATCACCAGCTTTAATCGTAATCATTGCTCTTGTCCTGTTCATTTTCAAAATAATAGATGGTACTCTCCTTTTTTCCTTCGCGATGTTGGGTGGAATTTTGTTTTATTTCTTTTTCTACTACACAAAATACCTTTCTTTCTACCATAGGACAAAGGCCACTTCAGAGATGCTACAGGCAATACTTTACATGAGTATTTCCCTCCAAGTAAGACCGAACCTTGAAAACGCAGTTAGCTATGCTGCAGAAAATCTAACAGGACCTCTGGGATTAGATTTCAAAAAAGGTGTATGGGAACTTTTTTCTAAAAAGAAATTAAGTGGGATTGAGGTTTTGGACGATCTATCTAAAAAATGGAAAGTGGAAAGCAGTGAGTTCGTCAATGCTTTGGAGATGTTGAAAGGCAGCTTGATAAACCCGAAAGAAAAGGAAAGTAATCTGAGTAAAGCGATAGAGGTTATGATAGAGGGAACTAGAGGTAGGATGGAAACATACGCTCACAAAATGAAATCTCCGTTGACTCTTATCAATACGTTTGGTGTGACGCTGCCCCTCATGGTCATGATATTGTTCCCAGTTCTATTTCTGATAGCTCCAGAATTAGGAAAGCCCGCATTTCTTGCAATCATCTACGACTTGATTTTGTTTTTGATAGTCTACATACTGATATTCCAAAATCTTTTTGTCAGACCATATTCTTATCATCAGCCAGAAACAGGCAACATTAGTGGTCTAAAAAAATGGAGAAAATTTTCTCTGATAGTGGCGTTGGCTTCAGGTATAGTCTGTTCTTCTGTATTCACATATATTCTTTTTTCAGAAACAGTTTTAGTATTTTTAGAAAAGCAATTTTTTGCATCGTTAGGATTAATCTTTTCCCTCTCACTCCCATTCATAATTTTTAACTTTTTGATGAATCTCAAGATGTCAAAAATGAACAAAGTCATCATACAAATAGAAGAAGATTTGCCAACTGCCCTTTCCATACTCTCTTTCAACCTGAAGTTCGGCAAGCCAATAGAAAAAAGCATCAGCGACTCGATTGAAAAAATGAAAGAACTTAAAATAAAAGAATTTTTTCAAGAAATTTTAGACAGAATAAAGTTTGGTTCGACTCTCCAAATAGCCTTGTTCGACAAAAAAGACGGTTTGATTTGGAAATATCCGTCTAGAGTACTTAAGATGACGATGGGTATTATTTCTGAAGTATCGAAAGAAAGTTCTGTATATCTTGCCAAGAGTTTGGAAAACGTATCAAAATATCTGAGAGATGCTGCTACTCTTGACTTGAAAACGAAAGATATACTCTCAGACACGATGTACGATGTTCAGATGCAGTCCCTTGTCGTGGCACCACTAACTTCAGGTATAGTTGTAGGTCTGACTGTTCTGATACTTGCGATTTTCTCGTTTTTCCAAGGATCTTTCGCGCAGATGAACGAATTTTTCCAGAATTACGGAAGTGCAGGTTCTTTCATGCAAGGGGGCTTTTTCTTTATAATAAACTTCACGGAAATAATTCCAGCACCGTACTTCCAGCTCATAGTCGGAATTTATTTGATAGAGTTGACTTACCTACTTAGTTATTTCTACAACGGAATAATGTATGGTGAGGATGAGGCATCAAAAAAATATAACACGTTCAAGATGTTCACGATAATCATGTTATTCTACGTTTTTGTTGTTTTGCTAATGTATTTCGGAACGAAATCCGTAATTAATTTTGAGGAGATAGGTAAGTTGGCAGGATGAGGGATATGAAAAAAGGGATGGAAAGGCTTGGGATGATGATTGTTATATTGCTAATCATGGCATTTATTATAGCTCTATACGTCTATCTGGCAAGGGACATGTGGGTAAAGTTTTTCATAGGATAAGATAATTATGGAATGGCAGGTTGTTGCACTAATACTTCTTGTGATAGGGGGAGTACTGATTATCGTACTCTCAACCAATCTGCTTCAAGGCGCCCCGAAATTCATAAGTGCAGGTATGACTGAAATGAAGAAGGTATTCTGTTGCGATTTTCTCGGATGTAAAGAGTATTGGGGAGTGAAATCATGGTGCTGGGTTGCGTGCTCAGGAGTATGCTGAATCTTATTTACAGTGACTGTTAATAAATTAAAAAACAAAATAAAATTATGAATAATCTTGGAGTAGAGAGTAGTATTGTCAAGCTTATTGTTGTAGTTATTCTTGCTGTGGTATTGCTCTATCTACTTGTCCCATCATTCACTAGAGCTTACAATATGATAATGGAATATTTCGGTTTGGCAGCTCCGAAAACTTTGTTGGAAAAAGCTGTACTTTGTAGTTATTATCGATGTGTGAATGGTTGTTATTCTACTGAAGCAAAGACCTATTGTAAAGACTTGAAGGCATATGATACTCAACAAAAAGAGTTCAATGATGGTGGTGGAACTGGCATTCTATGCGACTTCAAGGATAGTAATTATGAAAGAGGAGATAATCAAGCCATATGTGGAGAGAATGCCAAAGCATATCCTGTAGTTTTTGAATCGAGTAAAACAGAAGATAAAGTGATAAATAGAGATGACCTTCTTAGTAATTTTCAAAATAATCTTTGTATGGTTAGGGATGATTTTAGCTATCCTATTGGATTGGAAACAATCAATAATTTTATTTTTGCCAGTTCTACTGATATTTCATATGATAAAACAGTATATTGTGCTGGTACTTTTTATGGAGTAACTACAGTAAGTATGCAAAGTATTAACAAAGGGACTGTGAATGGAAATAAGTTCTATATTTACACTTTAACTAATAATATACCACCTATTCAAGGTCCTGGAATGCCTGTACCTCTCGGTGACATAACGACTTATATCAATTCTACAATTCCTACACCAGAATGCAAGTGTCAAAATGGTCAGTGTGCTGGCTCATGCGGACCGTCTACTGGTAGTAATTGTGGTTACACATCACCTAGCACGTATTCTATGTATTCACAAATTTACACAGGGTGTTGTGGTGAAACTATAAAAGAAGGAATAAACGCTGGTCAAACCTGCCTTCCAACGTACAGAGCTGAAGGAGGCATAACGGGTGGTGGGGCTGGTGGTGGTAGTGCTCAAACAATTATCAATTGTGTGTATGATCCTACTTGTATTTCGGAGTGTGGCGGAGAAAATTCTGTCGGATGTGACAGCATGTCAGTTACTCAATGTCTTCTTAAAACTTATTGTTGTAGAGTGAATTCGGAAAACAAATGTGAGAAGATACCTTGTGCTGATATACCTCCTACTTACTGTGCAGAATGTGGCTGCTCGGGTGGTGTTCCGTCTTCCACAACAACTACGACATTACCTGAATGTGATGGTGGTAAGGTTTGTATGGATATAAATGACTGTGCAAACTTGGGTCATGGTAGTATGTGCAGTGGTTATTGTGGAGGTGGAATAACAAAGTGTTGTTGTATAATTATGACTTCTACAACAACCACTTCCTCATCTACCACATCTTCAACCACTACTCTACCTACTCAGTGTACATGTGGTTGGTACGGTTATTCTTATCCTACTTGCAGTGCAGCCTGTAGCAATCCTATTGGCACTATCTGTAATTTAGGAACTGGAATTCCCTGTACTTCATAGTATTGAAACAATTGTTTAGATCTTTATTTTTTCGTAAACAAATTAATTATCATGAACAAAGGCATAGGTACATACATAATTTTCATAATTCTAATGATTACCATATCTACGTTTGCCATACTCCTTATTTTTTGGAACTTTCTTGGTATAGGTGGTGATGTTGCTAATCAGGCGTCCTGCCAGATGAAATATATGAACTACTGCTTTAGATGGGTGAAGGACGGTCAGAATTACAAACCCAATGATTGGACAACAGTATCACCAAAAGAAGGTTGTGATAAATTTAATATCAATGAGCCTGGTTGGGAAGACTGTAAAAAACTTTACCCTTACTAAGCTTTTAAATAAATAGAAACATAAAAAATAATTATGGTTGAAACAAGAACTATAGTTCTAATTGCAGCTATAATTTTCATAGCAATTCTTCTTTGGTATGCTATGTCAAAAGGAATTATACCTTTGTCATGGACTATTACTGAATCAGGATGCAGGACTGATATGATAAGGGCCTGTAATGATGCCGCAACTGATGCAATAAAATATTCTCAAGTCGGTCAGCTTGCATCTAGGTGTAGCGCATACTTCGATACGAGTAGTTGTAACACGGAAAATGGAGATCAAGAGCACTGTCAGTTGCTCTGTCAGACCGTCTTGACCGGAACCACAACGACTTAAAAAATTGAAGTAAAAATTAGCTTTGATATTTGAAATTCTGAGAAATAAAGACTTAATAAATTTTTGACAATTAAGGGGCCCATGTACATCCACATGTTACCGGACAAGTCGATTGAGTAATAAATCTAGAACAGTCTGAGAATTTTTGAACACACCCTTCAACACCCGACACACAACAAGTAGATAGGCACGAAGTAGAACCTTCACAAGTATAAGTGTTCGTTCCACTACAACCATGAGGCAGAGTTGTTGTTGAAGAACTAGTTGTAGATGATGTTGAGGATGATGAAGTAGTTGTTGTCGGGCAGGAAGAATCTGCTTGACAATACCCACCACCTCCTGGAGTAGATATGCATTTCTCTCCTTGAACACAATTAACAATGTTACATTTGCATGGTCCACAGTAAGAATTATCAATAGAACATAATGGAATAGTCGTAGTTGTGGTTGGAGGTAATGTTGTGGATGGAGTTGTGGTTGGAACGGTTGTTGTCTCTTCAAACAAACCTTTCAAGCAAGTTTCTGTTCCTCTGAAAATATTTAATGGTTGAGACATGTCTGTATATGACCTAGTATAATTAACTAATATCATCACGTTGATTGTTCTTTGTATTTCATCTAATTGTTTCTCAATGAAAGTGAGTTTGTCTGGATTCGTTTGCTTCTTATTATTTACATCCTCTATCAGTTTGCAGAGTTCGCTATTACCAATTAACTTGACCAGTCCTTTCGCCTTCGCCTTGAATTCCTCGGAAGCCTGTTTCTCTGTAATCGTTTCCAAATTTTTCTCGAAATCTCCACTACAATATTTCTGCATATCTTCGTAGGGGGTGCCCATCTCCTCTGAGATGTTTAGTACCTTAGTCTCCTTTATAGTAGTCTTGATGGTTGGGGGTGAGAACACACACAACTTTTTGAAGTATTTGATATTTTGCTCCATTTTCAAATCACTAATCGTCTCGCAGCTTTTCAACGAAAGTCCTAACTCTTCTTCTATCGTAACATTGACAAACTCATCAATTTCACTGCTGTAGCCTATCAAACTAGTTCTTATAATTGTGTTAACAGGTGTCACGCTTATCGAGCTTACCGTTGCCTCTCCGCTCGAAATGCCCATTTCTGCATAAAGTGTAACACTATCTTTTGTGGGATTGTAAATTTTCTCTATCCAAGGATTTGGTAATAGAACAGGTTGGAGGTATATTGGACCTTGTACGAATTTTTGAAGAGTGATTGTTTTGTAAAATTCTTTGTAGTAATATAAAATAGCTTTGCCCAAAAGATAACCAGTATGATTAACGTCCATCCCGAGCCTCGCTGATGTTCCGTTACATGTAGCATCAAACCAATTTATACATTTACACATAAATGATCCTATGTTTGCACAAACTGATTTTTCAGGACACGACAACTTATTACTTGCACACTCTACATCGGATTCGTTTATATTATTGTAATATGCTATAACGCCCTTTGAATAAAAGCAGTACGACTTTCCTGCTTCCGTAGTCATGTCTTCGGGGTTGTAGAGAATTTCATCTTGATATGCTTTTCCAGATTGTATTACAATGTCTTTTTTTGATGCAGAGGGATTAAGGAATTTTATTTCTGCTGAACCGTACGTAACTTTGATGAATGGTGCGAAGTTCACTTTCTCGGTATCGTTGTAGTTGTTTTTGATGGAATAATAATAAATGTAAGGCTCTCCTGCAAGCATAGTAGCTGGCTTGCCTCCTGTGGCCTCAGTCCCGTATAGAACATTAATTCCTCCTCCCACAGGAATTGTAACAGTTGGAAATGCTTGTGATAGACTGACTTCTTTTCTCAGTGGAGTTATTAGAGGCAACACTTCTCCGAAAACGTAAGGCAGTATGAAAAACATAGTTGCAAAAAGAACGATTAAAAACACAATGAATAAGAGATTTCCAGAAATTTTCCATGCTAAAACTGAAGTCACTAAGAATGTTATAAGAAACGATACCAATGCAAATATTTCTCCACCTATTTCAAACCCACCATAATTAGGTACGGAGAAGACGAATCCTTTGGTCAATGCCTTAAAGTAGTTTGGTGAACCGAAGGACTGAACAAAACCAATAACCATTAAAACTACGATAATCGAAATTACTATTTTAAAAATGATATTGGCTGCACCCCAGAAAACACCTGTTAATGCTGCTATGACTATTCCAATACCTATTCCAATCAATAATAATGAAAACGGTATGGTGATGTTTGTGTATAGCCAGAATGGAAAAAATGCCTGGATTACAATAATTGCCGATAAGAATATCCTGACATACCATGGAATGCTAGATTTACTCTTTGTTTTTTTAAACCAGTCTTTTGTTTTTCCAGGCCAAGCCCCCATATCTGTTTCGAATATGGTTTTGGACCGACCTCCCGACGTCTTTGTGACTTTTCCCTCTTCTTCAAAAAGAGCCCTGAAACCGGCCAATGACTCTTGTTCTCTCAACTCTTTCTCTTTCTTTAGCAGTTCTCTGACCTCTTTTCTACCCATGCTCTCTTAACTATATTTTGTTTTAAAGAGAAAAAAAGACTAGATTTTTGTTTTATTTTATCTCAAAAGACAAAAATTTAATTGATGAAAGGGCAATCCAAGATTCCTGAGATAGTTGGAATAATAATTCTGTTTGCAGTAACAGTATTTTTCGCTGCAGTTATCCTTCCTAAGTATATGGAAAATTTGATAGTAATGCTGACATATGGCTCAGGTGAGTTTGTGTCAAGGGACATGTCAGGCATAATAACCTTGCTTAACGCGACAAGACATTCCGAGATAAACTATGGATTTCTCTCCAAAGAGATCAGTTACGACATAACGATTAAGGATAGGGTACTCAGCGTTAAGCCAAATTCCAAAGTATCGTACGTAGCGAAATTAACTGGCTTCGACTATATCGGCATAGAAGTTGGAAATCATGTGTTGAATGAGGTAAAAGGAGTTTTGTCTTTCACTTACCCGCCTTTGAAATTTAATCAATAGTGATGAAGTATGAGTTTGCTAAAAAAAGGTACTATAAAGAAAAGAGGAATAAGCAAACTTCTGGAAGCTGCTTTGATAGCGCTAATAGCAATAGGCGTATCATTATTTCTCTATCAGTTCATGATCTCAATTTTCATGCAAATAGTGATTCTTTTCAAGGAAAGTAAGATAGAGAGAATGTCTGTAGATATAGCCAACGTTATGCTCAGCAATCCCAACTTTGTTGCGTACAATTCCTTGTGGAGATTTTCTGATAGAAGTGTTTTTGAGGAAAGCAAGTTAAACTCTTTAGCTCATAGAAAAACCGGAAACGATCCGTCAGCTTATACAGATGCTCTACATGATGTTAAAAAACTGGACATAGGATACCCCAACTCTGTAACTTTTTATATGGTTCTAGACTTGGAAGATAACGGTTGTGTGAAAAGAGGAGATATGAGTCAGTGCAATGGCTGGGTGGGAGCTTTTAGTGGCGACATAAGTAGTTTGCAATTTGGATTCTCAAGCTTTGTAGAATGTCTAGCAGGAAACATCAACCCGAATCTAGACATATTTACTTCGCTATCTGTCAACAGCATCAGATGTAATTCGCTCTCTTATGGGGGGATTAAAGAAGTTCAGATTTATCGTTCCGGAGGAGGTCTGTTAGAGCAAGGATTTCCTATTTTGATAAAAAGTGATTCTGGTCTGCACGTAGGTAGGCTTTACACTTATACGATTGTCTGGAGTTGGATAGAAGAATGAGAAAAGGAATAGCTCCAATTGCAATAGCTGTTATAGGAGCGGTGGCTATTGGTGTTACTCTTCTCTTTCCTCTTATAATTTTCATATTCATCAGACAAAACATTAGTGCAACTGTAAATTTGATTTTCGATTACAGCAACATGGACTTGAATTTGATATCTCTATTGAAATCAAACAAAACGTCTTTCATCCAAGAATGTTATTACAGCTCCGAACGGTTGTCACCAAGTTGCACGTATGAAAAGGCAAATTTCGATATCTACTCTCTGTTGGCCGAGAGGAACTTAGTAGGATTCGCTAGCGAAAGTACTGGAGGGCATTACTATGATCAAGTCAACTACGATTCTACTGGCATATACTCATTCACAAAATTGGATATAAACCAAGTTTTAAAAGACAAACTTATACTAATCACTCTGTCCAACTTTATTCTCAAGAGTGGAGATGCTGTAATTACCAGTCATGGAGAGTTGAAGAATTTCGATGAGTCTAATTATATGATTGTTGACCCATCCCTGTCGACTGAAAAAATAAGTTTAGAGGTAGAAAAAAAATGAAAGGAATAGTTGGCATAATGGATGTTATTCTTGTTCTCACCGTAGTATGCATTATAATCTCTGGGATGTTCACATATCTTGGCTTAAGCACTTATCATGAGTTCACAGAATTTTTGAAAGAAAGAGAGATAACTATTGCGGCAGATCAAATTGAGTACGTAAAAATGGCAATCCAGCATGCTTTGAATTACGGTTTCTATGATGCAAGTATTTATGAAGCTGAAAATGGGTTTGAGAAAACTTACTGGTTTGACTTCGCTCCCACGCTTCCAGAACCTGATACTGCTTTGAAAAATAGAATGGCAGATAAGCTTAGTCCGTTTTTGTACACATTATCATCGTTCTATGGAATAGACATACCTCAAATAAGTAGTAGCGACATTAAAACAAGTTGGAAAGATTTCACTATAGATCAGGCTTCTATGAGCAGTGTTGAAGATTGCGTTGAATCAGAACAGAGCAACGGATGTGCTGACCTGCATAGAGATCTTGTCCAAGTGAGAATAGATTCTGGTAAAGAAATCACTAAAACTCTTAGTTTTGGGAGAATTTCTGACTTACTCGACATGAACAGCAGTGTGATGCGCACAAACATTTTCAAGATGTTCGAGTGGGGAAAAGAAACATTTGTTGATGATGACAAAATTGGGAAAGCAGTTCAAAATGCCATGAACAATCTCCCAGATTATTGCTTCAGCAAAAGTAAAAGTTATTGTGTTTCTTGCGGTTGTGAATCCCTCGAACCAACTGAGTGTAAAAATTATATAAGAACTAAAATCATGGAAGACAGAAATCTGAACAAATATTTTTCTGGCTTAGCTAAGCAGGGCACAGACTTTTCCATGAAGATTGAAGTGAACAATATAAATTACTTCTACGAATCGAAATGCCACGCCACATCTTGCGAAGAAACTACATCATGTGGATGTAAGACCAGAGACCTAAATAATTGTGTGAGGGAAGTATGCGTACAATATAATACCAGTC
>Ga0315282_10005536_pt1 | contig 21465 bp, 19 predicted proteins | sample YL17G07_20_MG_FD_203693 | JGI IMG/M metagenome (GOLD analysis project Ga0315282, IMG submission 203693) | Sediment microbial communities from Yellowstone Lake, YNP, Wyoming, USA - YL17G07_20 | ecosystem: Environmental > Aquatic > Freshwater > Lake > Sediment | place: USA: Wyoming | collected... | reverse complement strand
ACGCCCATCAGGAGGCCTGCCAGACACCGCATGACGCCGCTTGGCCCTCCGTGGAACTCGGCCCCAATGTGCCCTTTCCTGCCGCCGAGTCCTGGTGCAGCCCAACGCAACCTGCACCATTTCTTAAGCCGAGGCCCTGGAGACAAGTATCTGTTGTTCCGCGCCCTGACGGCGCCGTGTTCAGCCCCGCGTCCTTTGCATCGGCCAGCGCATGCTCGTCCGCGGCGGCAAGTGCCTCTACTGCCTGGCCGCGCCGGCGGGAAAACAGAGGTGACGCGTGAGGCGCGAGGAATCCCTGCCGCGAAGGTCACGTAATCGCCGCCGGGCGCAAGAGGCAAGGCTAGGTGGGGAAGGCGACGATAGCTCTCGGAGGTCACCCATGCCGCATAACGAGCGGAGCGGCCCTCTGACCGGCGAAAAAAAGAAGGCCGGGTGGCCAGCAGGATTGTGCGCGGCCCTGGTCGTCGTTGTGGGTTCGGATGGCGCTCTGGGCCGGTCTTGGCCCACCGTCGAGCAACCCGAGTTGCGCCAGGCGCTCGAGAGCGCGCCGGCCCTGAGGACCGAGTCGCTGGGCGAGCCGGCGCGCGGGGTCAACACCTGGGAGCACTGGCTGGTGCCGAACCCCGACGGCAGGACCTGGGACGTGCTTCAGGTGTACTTCAAGGAGTACTATGGGCCGACGTGGCTCTACGCCATTGACCTGGGCACAGGCGACGTGAAGAAGCAGCGGTTGCCGGACAAGCGCCAGTTCTACCTGTCAGGCCGAGCGCTCGGATTCGACGGCAAGTACTACATCGTCACCCCGGGGCCGAGCACGAAGGGTCCCGCGTGGGGCATGTTCCTGCACGTTTATGATCCGGCGACGAATACGCTGGAGGACCGTGGCGAGATCGTTCCCAACCTGAGCGGCGAAGTGCGCCCGATCGTCGTCGGCCCCGACGGCCGGCTGTACGGCACGGGCTCCCGCGACAAGGGCAGGCTGGGCCTCTACATCTACGATCCGAAACTGAACCAAGTGGTGAAGGATTTCGGCCCCATCGGGCCGACCCATCCCAACGGCGCCTGGAGCGGCTACGTGATGGGCGTCGACGATACGCACGTCTACCTCGTCAGCGGGATGATCCCCTCCTGGTACCTGGTGGCGGTCAGCATGGAGACGGGCCAGCAGAAGGTGCTTCTGGAGATGCCGACGGATGTCAGGATGGAAATCGTGGAGAGTTTTCCCGGCGCGTGGTTGCAGGTGCCACAGCATGGCGACGTGCCGCAGAAGGACTACTGGCTCTACCACGGGGAGATGATTGCGAAGGCGAACGATACGCCGCCCTGGCCCAGGAAAGCCTCGCCCTGGGACAAGGCGGTAACGAAGCCGGAACTCTACTGGGACCAGATACATCCGGATGCCGAAGGCCACGCCAAACTCTGGTACCGGTCGGCGGAGAATGCCCAGAGGGCGAAGGAAAGAAGAAAGGGGGCGGAAGGCGCCGCCGCAGACATGACGGTGGAGGAACTGGGCTGGAAGTCGGTGTTGCTGGAGGGCGTTGAGACGTACGCCGTGCCCATTTGCCCCCTTGTGCTCATGCATGACGGCCGGCTGTATGGCACGGGCGGGTACCACGGCAACTTCATCTTCGATCCCAAGACCGGCCAGACTGTGCCGCTCGGGCGCAACAATGGGTTGTGGGCTTACACGAACATCGCCTGTGGCGACAAGGTCGTTTCCTCCGGCTACCCCGCGGGGCCGATCGTCGTGTTCGATCCCCAACGGCCCTGGACCGTGACCAAGGGCGGCCCGCCCAATCGTCCGGCGCCGTGGCGGACGCATCCGGCCAGTAATCCCAGGGAAATGGGATCGCTGGGAAAGGACACGCGCGTGGCGATCGCGCACTCGTCGGCGATGGGCGCTGACGGCAGGATCTACTTCGGCGGATTCGGCGAGCGCAGTTACACCGCCGGCGGCTTCGGGTGGTATGACCCGAAGACGGAGAAGATCGGGGGGTTCTGGAAACCGTTGAGCGGGCACTCCGTGTTCTGGCTCGCCTCCTTGCAGGGAGGCCGCCTGATCGCCATGTCCACCCGGGCGGCGCCGGATGAAACGCAGGGCAGCCGCACGCCGGACGAGGCCAGGCTTTTCTTCTACGACGTAAACGAAGGCCGCATCGTGCGCGAGGTGGTCCCCGTGCCCAAGGCCCCCGGCACCGGCCTTATCTTCGGCGCCGCGCCCGATCGCCTGCTCGGATTGACGGTCGACCCGCAGCACCCCGACGGCAGCCTCCTCTATGGCGTGGATGCGGCCACGGGCGACGTGCTGTTCCGGAAGGCCCTGCCGTGGCCGGTCTCGTCGCAGCGCGAGCGCTGGTACGGGTGCTGGGTAGACTCCCAGGAGGAGTACTATGACCTCGTGCGCGGCCCCGACGGATTCGCATGGACCTGGCTGAGGAATGTGCTGGTGCGCATCGATCCGAAGGATGCGAGCGTCCACGTCGTGGGGAAGATCGACCGCCTCGGGCTGCCGACGTTCGTGGGCAACGACGTCTACTTTTCCGGAATCGAGCAGTTGCGGCGGGTCCGCAGCATTGTCCCGGTCCGGTAGCCGAGACAAGAGTGCAAACCGGATTCGCGCACGAGGCGGCCATGGTCATTGTCGAACGCGCCTTGGATGAACTACTCCACGGCGGGGTAGACCTCGTGAACCGATAGGGGGCCTGAGGGTAGGACCTGCGGCGGTACGGCCCCGCCGCGCGGGACCTCAAGGGGACCGCCGGGCCATCAGAGAGATCACCATGAACCGACGGCTTTGCGCCTTCGCGCTTGGCGCGAGTCTGCTTCCCGCTCTCCTGGGCCTCGTCGGGTCTCCGGCGTCGGGGGCCGATTGGCCGCAGTTCCGCGGTCGGAACCATGATGGAACCAGCTCGGAACAGGCGGCGCTCGACAAATGGCCTGAAGGCGGCCCCAGAGTGCTGTGGAAGACCAACGTGGGCCAGGGCTTTTCCGGGGTCGCCATCTCCGGAGGCCGGCTCTTCACGATGGGCCACGCCAAGCAGGCCGCGGCCGGCGGCCCCGAAGAACACGTCGACCAGGTCTGGTGCCTCGATGCCGCAACCGGCCAGAACGTCTGGAAGCACGGTTACCCCTGCCCGGAGGGGTCCTACTGGGGTCCCTACACCACGCCCGCCGTCGATGCCGGGCTGGTCATCACGCTGAGCCAGTTCGGACAACTACATTGCTTCGAGGCGGCCTCGGGCAAGGTGATCTGGCACAGGAACCTCGTGGCGGATCTCACCGGCAAGAAGCCGTACTATGGGTACGCCTGCTCGCCGCTGATCGTCGGCGACGTGGCGGTGTTTGAAGCGGGCGGCGACCAGGCCTCCTTGGTCGCGCTGGGCAAGAAGACCGGCGAACTGGCCTGGCGCTATGGCAAGGGCGAGGCCGGGTACTCCAGCCCCGTGAGCGCCGCGCTGGACGGCCGGTGGTGCGTCGTCGCGCTGACTCCCGCCGCGGCCTTCGGCGTGGAGGCCGCGACCGGCCGCGAAGTCTGGCGGCATCCCTGGAAGGCGTCGCCCCAATCCTCGGCCACTGCGCCGCTGGTCTCAGGCCGGCACGTCTTCGTCAGCGCCTCGGAGTCGAAGAAGACCGGGATCCTCCTGCGCGTAGGCGAGGGCACGGCGGTCGTCGTCTGGGAAAACCAGAACATGATGAATTACTTCAACGCCTCCGTGTTCCACGGCGGGCACCTGTACGGGATCCATAGCCTGGACCACATTCCGAAGAACTCGTCCCTGCGGTGCGTCGACCTCCTGACCGCCAGAGTGAAGTGGGAGAAGCCGGGCGTCGGCCTGGGAGGACTCATCCTCGCCGGCCAGAGGCTCCTCATTCTGACGGACACGGGCGATCTGGTGGTCGCCGAGGCATCCCCCGAGGCCTACAAGGAGATCGGCCGCGCGAAGGTCCTCGACGGGAACTGCTGGCACGCTCCCGTGCTCTCGGAGGGCCGGATCTACTGCCGCAACCATCGCGGGGACATTGTCTGCCTGGCGCTCGGCGACTCGAAATGAATGCCGGAAGGGGGCCTCCATGATCAGGTTGAGCAGAGGAACTTTGGCGCTGACGTTGTGGTGCGCTGGTCTTGCCTCGGCGGCTGCCGCGGGCCCGGGGCTGGAGGTCTCGCGATCGGGCGGGCCGCCGGATATGAAGATTGCCGTCACCTCCCCGGGCGTCTACCGGGCGGTCGTCTGCCAGCACTCGGGCGGGGGGATCATGGAGTTCTACGACCTCGCGGCCGACCCCGAGGCGAAAGTGAACCTCGCCAAGGACACGGCCGGGCGCGGCCTCTTCGAGATCGGCTGGCACGGCGCTGAATTCAAGAGCCCGCCCGCCAAGGAGGACTGCTGCCTCAAACACGTCCTCGACGCCAAGGCCGGCAAGGCCAAGGAGGGCAACTGCTATGACGGCTGCCGGGACTGGCCATCGGTCGCCCACAAGGAACTCAAGGCCGAGGGGGCAATCGACGTGATCCGGCAGAGTCCGGCTTGCGTCCGCGTGCGGGCGAGATCCTGGTTTACCTGGTGGTCGAAGTACACGGACAAGGACCTTCCCGTGGAGGCCGTTTACACGTTCTACCCCTCCGGGCGAATCGTTGTCCAGGTCCACGTCCGCCGGACGGGTGACTCGCCCATGCACTGGAGCAACGAGTACGGCCCGCACCTCATGCTTCCAGGGCACGATAGGCTGCCCGACGACGATCTGGGCTTCACCTGGAACACGCCGAAACAGCAGCGGCTCGACGCGGCCCCTCGGCAGCCCGAGGAACTCATGCTCGCGGTGAGCGAGAAGGTCAAGACGAGACTCATGCTGACCATTCCGCCAGAGGAGGAGCGCCTCTTCGACCGCCATATGCGGCACAACGGCCGGTCGATCGGCTGGGACCGCTGTGGCTGGGGCTCGGGCGGCATCGTCATGGAGCCCGGCTACGACAGCACGTGGGCGTGCGCGATTCAGATGGGCACTTCGGGGAGCCGCGTGGCGCCGGAGTTGAGGACCCCCGCCGAGGCGCTGCCTCTGGCGACCGAGTACCGCCACCCGCCCAGGCTCACCGCCGAAGGTGCCGCCCTGGTGACCGACGACCCTGGCGATCTGAACAAGGACGGTTTCAACGAGTCCGAGGGCTGCTACGTCCTGCGCGGCCCAGGGCCTGTGGAGTTGGTCTGCGAAACGGGCGCGGTTCTCCATCAGCCCGCCTTCAAGATCATCGGACCCAAGCGCCCGGCGCCGGAGAAGGTCACCGTGGGCGGCGACGAAGCGGCCTTCGTCGCCGGCGCGGCCAACGGAGAGACTGTGGTTCAGGTGCTCGCGACTGTGAAGGGCGGAGCGAAGATCGTCATCGGGAAGTAGGAATCCACCGCGGCTGCTTTCCCATGTATGCCAGCCCCATTATCCTGCGGGCGTTCACTCCGTGAGCACTGCCTTGACGATCCGTTGATTGCCGGCATCGTACACGGCGAGGCGGTTGCCGCTCAGGCCGAGGCAGGTGGGCCGGTCGAATGTGCCGAGGCCGGCGCCAGGCCTGTCCGTGTCGCCAAGGTGCCCCCCGACCTGCCGGTTCTCGGCGTGAAACCAGAGCACGCGGTGGCGCTCCGTATCCGCGACGGCAAGATTGGGGCCGTCGGCGGCGATGTGGATCTCCCTGCCGAAGGACTGGTCCGACGCCTCGCCCCACTTGTCGAGGCGCGCGGCGAACTCCGGCTTTCCGTCGGCCTCTCGCAGGAAGACCACTCCGCCGCCATCCGCGACCGCCATGCCCCCGCCCTCGAGCATGGCGATCTCGCCGGGATCGGCGAAGGCGACACCGGCCGTAGGAATCCTTTTCCACTGGTCTCTTCCGGCCGCTTTCCAGGTAAACACGTCGATCGGGCAGCGCCAGAGGCCCTTGTCGTCGCGGTTGGTGGCGTAGGCGAAGGCGACCTTCACCTCGCGGGCATTGGCGCCGGCGCCGAGCACCTGGGTGCCTTGCCGCACGCCGAAGCCGCCGGGCTCGAACGGCACGAGGTTGTCGGGATGGACGTCGGCGCTGTGCGTCGCCGTGATCGGGGAGAAGACGCCGGTGGTCCACGTCTTCGCATGGTGGCTGGGAGCGAGGCAGCACAGGCGGCCCCTCCTCGTCGAAGGCGCCGCCGGACGCGCCCACGGCCAGGTTCGCGAACCGGTGCGGCGCGTCGCGGATGTCCACGTCGACGCGGTCAAGCCTTACGTGTCCCGCCACGTGTGGGCGATGATCGAGTTGCAGCGGCTCACCGGGATGAGGTCGGGAGAGGTCATTCGGATGCGGGCGTGCGACCTCGACATGGCCGGCTCTGTCTGGTTCTACACGCCCGTCACACATGAGACCATTCATCACGGGCGCACCCGGGTGGTTCCCCTCGGGCCGAATGCGCAGCAGGTCGTCCGGGCCTTTCTCGGGCAAAGCCTCTCCGCCTTCCTCTTCAGCCCCGCCGAGGCGGAAGCCGAGCGGAGAGCGGTGAAGTACGCCTTGCGCCGGGCGAAGATGACACCGAGCGCCTTACGGCGACAAGAAGTTGCCCGGAGGCGGCGGCCGGGAAAAGCGCCGCGCGATTGTCACACGCCCGACTCTTACGGGCGGGCCATTCACCGGGCCTGTGAGCGGGCGGGCGTCCCCGAATGGCATCCGCACCATCTGCGGCACACCTTCGCGACGCGCGTCCGCCGTGACTTCGGCCTGGAGGCGGCGCGGCTGATGTTAGGGCACTCCTCGATGGTCGTGACGCAGGTTTACGCGGAACAGGACACGCAGGTGGCCAGCCAGATCGCGGCGAAGGTTGGCTGAAAAGGAATTCTCGGAATGCCCCGGGGTGACCCCAAGGCACCGGGGCGTAACAGAGCAGTCGCCCCGACCGCGGCGTCGAGGACGGTCATATCCCTCAGGCCCTTGGCGGCCCGTTTCGCCTTGGGGGCGGCGGGGGTAGGAATCTTCCGGCCGCTTTCATTTTGCGCGTCGAGACGGCGTGATTCAAAATCCGTAGGAGATCGGCCGTGCGGCCGGTTCCTCTTGTTCTGTGACAGACGCATGGGCATCTGGAATATCAGGGCTGGATGCGATACCGGCAGGCGTGGCGCTCGCCTTCATCGTAGATGTCCATGACGGCGGGAACAGGGATGACCTCGACAAGTTCGGCGCCCAGAATCCGGGCGGTCCTGCGGGATGCCGTGTTCTCGGCGTTACAGGCGATCCACACAGGATCGAGGCCGTGGCGCTTGGCAAGCGGCAGGAGGATCACCGTGGCCTTTGCAGCGTAGCGGTGGCCGCGGTGTTCGGGATGGACCGCGCAACTGATGTGACCGGCGAACTTGAGGACGTGTTCCGTGTTGCCGACCCGGAGTTTGATGGCGCCGACCTCGGCGCCGGTACCCACATGGACCATCCTGAAGCGGTACTCCGGAACGTAGTTCCTGGAGGGGTCCCCAGGAAACCTCTCTTGGAGGACGAGCCGGAGTTCTCCGTCGGTCAACTCCCCCGGGTCCACGAACCGAAACTCATCCGGCTCGTTGTCGGGTCTGTAGGCCGTAGGGTGCGATGATGCGCGACCACTTCAAGCAAGTCAAGTCCGACGACCCACTGCGGATGCCAGCCGCGACGTTCAACACCTTCATCGACGCTGCGGGTCATTACCTGGAGCGCCAGGCCAGAGAGGTCGATGTCACGGTCAAGCCATCACAGCGAGCATCGCCCTGGCGAACCTGCCGCTGCTGAACGAGTGGTTGACGCAACCGCGGCAACGGAAGGAGCCGTTGAGGAAGGACCGTGCCGCCGCCCTGGTCTTCGCCTCGCGGCCGGACGAGGCTCTCCTGGGCAAGTGGGTACGCGAGCGAACCACAGGCTTGGCCGACGCGATGAACGGCCGCCGGGACGCGAAGGTCCGCGACGTGCTGGCGGCCTACGTCGAGTGAATCGTGGTTACGCCACCCACGAAGAACGGCATCCTGGTGGTCAGCGCCGCGGTGTGGGGGGGCCGAGTACTGACGACGCGAGTGGATACACATGAAACGACCGCCCCGAGGGCTAGTCGTGGGTGGATAGGGTAGCGGGGGCCCGCCATGTACCCCTTCACATCAGGGCGGCATTCTGGCAAAGGTTCCCAGTCGCCGCCTGACCTCCTGTGTCTTGCGAGATGCCCATGAGCGTCCGGACGAGCGGAAGGTCCATGAAGGCTTCTACGGCGGCACTCCCCACTCCCTTGAAGAAGCCGACGACCCACGAGAACACGCCCTTGATGATGCCCCAAGTCCCCTGAACGATGTCGATCACCCGCCGAAACGGCGTCAGGAGGAAGTCAAGGACGGCCATGCCGATCTTCTTCAGGCCGTCGAGGACAGAGATGTCCCCGATCAGCACCTGCCAGAGCGTGCAGGGGATCTTCACGACGGCCACGATGGCCACGATGGCTTGCTTCAGTGTAGCCTGGGTGGTAGAACGCATGAAAGTGGTGCTCGGCACAAAATGCCTCATTGATGCTGCTGATCCAGCCTCCCACGCTCACGCCCCCGTTCAGAAGATTCTCGGTGTTGCGGCCTCCGGGCGGCTGGACTTGTTTGTGAGTCGCCAAAGCCTCTCGGAACTCGTCCAGAACGACCCTGTCACAGTGTGCGCCCATGCAATTGCCGACACGCTGGGCGTATTGCCGCACTTCCCGGTAGGCGCGTGGAAGGACCAGGTCTGCACATGGGATCAGGTTAGCGGCACGTGGGGCGACATGAGGCGAAACGATGGCATTCAGAGCGTGATTGCAGATCCCGCGACAGCAGGAAACGACATCAGGGATCGCGGTGCCTACATCGACGCGCTCCACAACAAAGCCGATATGTTCGTGACCTCGGATAAGCATCTGGGCGGGAGCGGGCCAGCCGACCGGCTGGAGAAGCGATTTGGCTTGAGGGTATGCTCTCCAAGCGATTTGGTTTCGGAACTCGGCTTATGAACCGTCTTGAGCAAGGCGCCCAAGCAGGGCGGTTCCCTGTTTCCGCATGTGGCCCGGCACCGCGCAACGGCCTTGGCTACGGCCAGTTGAGTTTTTTCGTGTCGAGTTTTCTCGTTGACTCCGGGACCGGCCCGTCGATAGGCTATAGTCAGGGCTGCCGCCAACGTTTCTGCTGGGGGGCTTCATGAGGCGCTTCACCGGGCTTTGCATGGCGTGCGCGGTCGTCGGGCTCCTGGCCACGGCGGCCCGGGCCCAGCGGGCCGAGGGGTTCTTCCAGAGGTCGCTCTTCTTCGAGCGAGACACCCGCGAGCGCCTCGAGGCCGTGACGCCGCCAGAGCAGAAGACCCTCATCGAGTGGGGCGGCTTCTACATCCCCTCCTACACGTACTTCACCGACATGGGCGGTCATAACGGAAACATGACGTTCCAAGACCTGCGCCTGTGGACGCAGATCCGGGTGGACGACGTGCATCGCATCTACGCCCGCATGCGGCTCGACTACATGGACTTTGCGGCCGGCGACGCCCCGCCGACCATGAGGTCGCACGACCTCATCGGGCCGAACCTCGAGATGGGATTCTATGAAGTGGACATCTCGCGCGCCGTCGAGAAATACGGCGGGGGCGGCCAGTGGCCCGTTCGGGTCACCGCGCGCGGCGGACGGCAGTATATCGAGGTTGGGCGGGGGATCGCCCTCGCGAGGATCCTCGACGCGGGATTGTTCCTCGTGGAGTCGAAGGACTTTGCGTTCAAGGGCTTTGCCGGACGCACCGAGCCCGGCGAGGACAACATCGACCTGCTGGCGCCGAACTTCACGAACAGCCGCCGCAACTTCTACGGCGGCGAATTCCGCTACCGAGGCATCGAGCGGCACGAGCCCTACGCCTTCTTCGTCATCCAGCGCGACTGGTCCCAGGAGAAGCCCGACAACCCGTTCCAGGACTTCCGGTACGATTCGCAGTACTACGGCATCGGGAGCCGGGGCGCCCTGACCAAGGACCTGCGGTACGAGGTGGAGAGTCTGTGGGAGTTCGGCCGCAGTTACGCCTCCCTCCAGGAGGAGGGGCCGGAACCCATCCGGGCCTACGCCTTCGATGCCGAGGTCGGTTACTACGTGCCGAATCAGGCCGCCAAACCGGTTCTCTCGGCCGAGTACGCCTATGCCTCCGGCGACCAGAACCGCCGGAGTGCCATCAGCGCCCTCGGCGGGAACCGGATTGGCACGCCGGACCGGCTGTTCCAGGGCTTCGGGTTCGTCAACAGCGGCCTGGCGCTGGCGTCGCGGTTCTCGAACCTCCAGTTCGTCCGCCTCGGCGGGCGCGTGACGCCGTACGAGGACAAGGCGAGGTTCGGCCGCCTGGATGTCGGGGTTGACTACTACTTTCAGTTCAAGGCGAGCGCCGAAGGCGCCATGAGCGACACGCGGGCCGGCCGCGACTCGGCCAACGTGGGGCAGGAAGTGGACGTCTTCATGGAGTGGCGGATACTGAGCGACCTGGCAATCTCGGTCCGGTACGCCCGCTTCTTCCCCGGCCGGGCCTACAGCGACCGCGACCCGCGCGACTTCCTCTACACGGCCCTGAACTTCAGTTTCTGAGCGGCCCGACACAAACCACGCATAGGCCGGCGTACTCTTGCGTCGGGAGGCACTGGCGACGCCTGGGACGCCACCCACACTCGCGCTCTGCCTGATGTTGTCGAAAGGCCGCCTATCTGCGCCTACGGCGGCCGAGGAGCGCGGCCAGCCCGCCCAGCGCGAGGAGGGCCGCCGTGGCCGGCTCCGGCAGCGTCGACGGCAGTGGGGCTTCGATGAAAAACGTGTAGGAGGGCGCCGAGCGGTCCCAACCGGGTTGGCCCGCGCGCGGCTCGTAGGTGGCGCGGAGGTCGCCGTCCGACTGGGCCTCGTCGACCTGGGCGGCGTTCATGGCTCCCGGGGGCCACGCATTCTGCGGCGGGGTGGGAGTGTCGGCCGGTTCATCGAGGCCGTCGACGTTGTTGGAGTAGAAGATCATCTGGCTGAGGCCCGTGAAGCGGATGATGTGCGCCAATTTCCTGCCGTTTCGCTGCTCGTAGATCTGGAGGTCCCCCGGCGTCCCTTTGAAGGGAAGGTTGTAGAGCAACACATCCCAGTTGCGGACCCCGCCTGTCGGATCGGCGTCCAGAACGCCCGGTCCGGTCGTCCCGGCGCCGTGGCCCCACTCATCAACGTAAATGAAGATCGTCGGGGCGGCCAGAACCTCGCCGCACAGGCCCACCCCGAGCAGGAAAGCCGCCAGCATCCTGCTGCTCATGGCATCCCCCGTGGAGAATCCGGCGCCGGGTCCCCGGCCTGCCGCGCGATAACACAGCGTGGCATTCCTCACGCCTGTGTCTGCGGCCGCGCCGCCTTCTGCGCTCCCTCCGCGGGGCAGAGCGGCGCAGAAAATAGTGGCATGGTCCGTCCTTCAGTGGACCGACTTACGGGGACCCACAACCCCCTTCTCCCGCTGGATTATAATACAAATAATCGCAGAGTCAAATAAGTGTCGGGCAAACTGTGTCGGGCAAACCGCCACAGGCCACAGGTGCCGCCGCCATCAGGACCGCCGCAGGAGTGTGAGTGGTTTCGCAATAAGGTTCTCAGGCGAGTTTCTGGCGCAGCGGGAAGCCTACGGCCGCCAGCCTGCTGTCGCCTGCTGTGGCAGCGCCTTGCGTTCGATTCGTTCATGGTGTAGAATACTGCGGTCGAGTCCCATAAGACGTTTCACCCCGAGCAAAGGAGGAACGCATGCGTGGCCGCGTATGGACGTCCGTTGCTCTGGTCCTTCTGGCCGCGGGGTGGGCATCGGCCGCCGTGCCGTCGGCCCCCGCCCCCGCCGCTCTGCCGGCAGCCCCGGCTGCCTCGTCCGACGCCCAGTTCTTCGGCGAACTCGCCTACAAGGATGTCGCCACCGCCGCCGACACCGCGCGGGCGCTCGCGATCCTCGTCTCCGCCGGCAAGGAGACCGGCGCGGACTTCGCGGCCGCCAAGGCGTATCTGTCGAAGCAGGGGGTCATGCCCGACGGGTGGCTCGACAAGGCTGCCGCCGATACGCCGACCGACAAGGGGCATCTGGCGAGTCTCATCTGCCGGGCCCTTAAGATCCAGGGCGGCCTGGGGATGCGCCTCTTCGGCCCCGTGCCGCGCCTCGCGCTTCGCGAGTGCGCGTATCTGGAACTCATGGCGATGGGTGCCGAGTACCGCCACGTGACGGGCGGCGAACTGGCCGGTGTCATCGACCGGGCCGACCGCTGGCGCACCCGGCACGCCGCACTTGCCGCGGCGGAGGTGAAAAAATGATCCGGCTTGGTCTGGCCATTCTGACGGCCGCCACCATGACGTGGACGGGCGCAGCCCTCGCCTCCGCCGAGCAAACATCGGCGCCGGCGGCGCCTGCTGCACCGGCCCCTGCCCCGGCGGCGCCTGCGGCCGCTGTTCCTGCCGCACCCGCGCCGGCCGCCCCGGCGCCTGCCGCTCCCGCGGCTCAGAAGATTCCGGCGGTCGTCAAGAGCGTCGAAGGCACCGTCGAGTCCCGCCCCGCCATCGGGCAGCCGTGGACGGCGGTCAAGGACGGGATGCAACTGGCCGAAGGCGCGGACCTCAGGACCGGCTTCCGCGCCAAGTGCGTCCTCGACATGACCGACGGCCTGGTGCAGGTGGGGCCGCTGACGGTCATCCGCATCGGCGAACTCCGCCAGGAGGGCGGCAACATGCACGCTCGCATCCTGATGAAACAGGGGTCCGCCCAGGCCGAGGTCGCCAAGAAGGCGGTCGCGAGCGATTTCGCCATCGTCACGCCGTCCGTCACCCTGTCGGTACGCGGCACCCGCGGCATCCGGTGCTCCTATTTCCCCGACTTGGGCGGCCAGTACGACCTGACGCAGTCGGGCCTGATCCAGGTGACCTCCGCCACCCTCGGCAACTCGATGGGCGTGCACCCCGGGGAAGGGACGAACGATTCCGCCACGCTGCCCGTGCGGCTGGTGGCGCTGTGGCACGAGCCGCCGGTCCTCGACCTCTGGGGCCTGACGCCCGGCGAACGGTGGGCCGCCATGCGGTGGAACACCTCGACGCCGTCGCCTGCGGCGCTGAACGGTCCGAGCGGGTCGCCGGGCCTGCTGGTGCTTCAGTCGCTGCCGAATGAGCATCCCTATCCGCCGGTCTGGCCCAAGTAGTGCTGATCCAGGCGGCCCGCATGGCGGGCCTCGTCGCCGGGCGCTTGGAGTTCGGCGCCCACCCGGCCGTGCTGCGGCGGGGCCATGGAGTGCCGCCGGCAGTTCGGCGAGATGTTGAGGCAGGGCTTCCGGAGGCCCATGGGATGGTCGGCTGGACTACGGGGCAGTACGGGATCATGACGGAGCCGCGACAGGGCGCGGATACGGGCGGTTGAGGCCAGGGGCGGGACAATGCCCATCGAGACATCACACCCCTGCGGCAGGAAAGGCGTTGTGCTTGGCACGGTGGCCCCGATCGGGTATGAGGGCTTTCCGTCGCCCGCCTGGTTGGGGCACCTGCGGCGCCTGGGGTGCTCGGTGGTGCAGGCGTATCGCCATGAAGGAATCCCAATAACGACGCGTGACATGGTCGAGCATATTCGCGCCAGCGGGATGCCGTGCGACAGCCTTCACGGCGTGTACGGGGGGCGGCTCGATCCTTCATCCCCGAACGAGGACGACCGCGAGTACACCGTTCAAACGCTCAAGGGAGAAGCCACGCTGGTGCGTGAACTCGGGGGCTCGACGGTCGTGGTTCATTGCTCCCCCCTGTGGCACGAGGCCGCCTGCGTGTCGGCGGAGGAGTACGCCGCGCGCGACCGCCAACTCCGCAAGTCCATCGCCGAACTCGGGCGGTACGGCGCCGCCCGGGCCGTGTGGTACGCCTTCGAGAACCTGCCCGGCTATCACCCGATCGGCTCCGACGTGGGCCGCCTGGCCGAGATGCTGCGGGAGGTCGGCGCGCCGCATACAGGCATGTGCTTTGACACCGGGCACGCCAACATGACCGGAGACGCGGCCCGGGCCATCGAGGCGGCGCGAGAGCAGATTTTATATGTGCACTTGTGTGACAACGATGGCCTGGCAGACCAGCACCTGATGCCGGGCCGGGGGACCCTCAAGATGGATGAGGTCGCGGCCGGCCTGTGGGCGGTCGGCTACTCAGGCACGGTCATGCTGGAGGTCTTCCAGCCCGTGGAGGCCATGGCGGAGTATGTGCGCGACGGCTACGCCGGCCGGCTCGCGCGGTTCCTTCGCATCGCCAACGAAGGCGGCGAACCGGGAGGGGCCGGCCGGCCTCCGCCCCGCCCGTGACCGGACGGCTCGCGCGCCGGCGTCGAGGCGTGCGGACCGCCGCCCTTTTCGCTTGTGACCTCCGCCTTGGCGGCCTTATCATCGTGAGGGGGAGGCCCAAGAGCGTGATCCATGGACGGCCCGGACGATACGCACGCCGCCTGCCGACGGGAACTCGAAATCATTCTCGGGGTTGCGCGGCGGTTGGCCAGCGAGCCCATGCTGGACCCCCTCCTGAAATCCATAGCCGAGGAGACCTGCAACCTCCTGGACGCCGAACGGGCCACGCTTTTCCTGTACGATGCCAGGGCTGACGAACTCTTCAGCCGCATCGCCACCAAGAGTGAGATCGAGGTCATCCGGTTCCCAGCGGGGCGCGGGATCGCCGGCTTTGTGGCGCGACAGAGAACCTGCCTGATCGTCCCGGACACCTATGCCGACCCGCGGTTCAGCCCGGAGGTGGACCGCAAGACCGGCTGGCGGACGCGCAACATGCTGGCCGTCCCGATGATGAACCTCGAAGGACAACTGGTTGGGGTGTTGGAGGCCCTTAACAAGCGCCGCGGCGCGTTCACGGATCAGGACGCACAGTTTGGGTCGGCCTTGGCGGCCCAGGCTGGTGTGGCGCTGGAGCGGGCGCGGCTGCTGGACGAGTTCCTGGCCAAGCGGCGCCTGGAGCACGAAATGGAACTGGCCCGCGACATCCAGGCGGGCCTCCTGCCTCGGACCCCTCCGCGACTGCCAGGATTCGATCTGGCTGGTTGGAGCCGTCCCTCCGAGTATGCCGGCGGCGACTTCTTCGACCTCTTCTCCTGGGGCGAGGGGCGGGTCGGCATGATGCTGGGCGACGCGGTCGGCCACGGCGTCGGGCCGGCCTTGCTGGCGGCCGAGACACGGGCGCTCGTCCGGGCCCTGGCCCTGCACGAGACACGGCCCGCTTGCGTCCTGCGTGACGCCAACCGCCTCCTGGCCGGCGATGTGACCGAAGGCCGTTTCGTCACGCTGGCCCTGGCGACCGTGGACGGTCCGGCGGGCACGGCGACCTTCGCCAGCGCCGGTCAGGGGCCCCTTCTGCTGCTGCGCCGAAGCGGCGAGTCCCGCCGGTTGGAATCCACCGGCCTGCCGCTCGGTGTTATGCCGGACGGCGACTTCGGCAGCGGAGAGTCAATTCAACTGGCCCCGGGCGATGCCCTCCTCCTTGTATCTGACGGCATCTTCGAGTGCGACATGCGGGAAGGCGGCGTGGTGGGCATTGACCGGGTCATCCGGACCGCCTGCGGACGGCTGGACGGGACCGCTGCAACCATGCTGGCGGCGCTGGCCGGCCTGACGGAGTCCGCCAACCCGAACGGGCGATTCAGCGACGACCGCACGGCTGTCGTTGCCAAGCGGCTTGAGTAGCCGCCGCGCGGACCGCGAAAGCCAAAGCACTGTGCCCTTCTCACTGCCCGCGGATCCGCTGTCCCACCAACAAGGGCCGATTGGGCCGCCCCCCTCGTGACCACGGTGGTTACTTGGATCGGGCGAGGTTCCAGGGTTCATCGTGTCGCAGGCGGCCCGCCCGGACGGCCGCAATCCGCTCTTTCAAGACCTGGCCCGGGCCATCGTCGGGCCGCGATGCCAGGAGGTTCGCCATGGTCGCCTCTGCCGCTGCGAGGTCCCCGGCAGCCACAGCGTCGACGGCTCGTCCGAAGGCGTCCGCGACAGCCTTGGGATCAGCCGGGGCCGGTTCCAGGGCCAGTGGCTCATAAAGAAGCATCGGCTCGGCCTTGCCTCGCAGAAGGGCCCGGCCGAACCGGCGGAAAAGGACTGACCCCGCGCAGGCCGCGCGCGTCGATTCCGGCACGAGAATGCGGCTCGCCAGGTACCGGTTTGCTTCTTCCAGCCGACCGCCGATGTTCACCGTGTCGCCCATCGCGGTGTAGTCGAACCGGCGCTCGGAACCGAAGTTCCCGACGATCGCCGGTCCTGTGGCGCAGCCGATCCGCATCGCCAGCCGCTTGTCCGGCGGCAGGAGGCCGCGTGCGACCAACTCATCCATGACACGCGGCAAGGCCGCCTGCATTGCCAGTGCCGCCCGCACCGCACGCCGAGCATGGTCCGGCACCGCCACGGGGGCGCCGAAGAAGGCAAGAATGCCGTCGCCCTCGTATTTGTCGAGCGTGGCCTGCTCTGCCAGCAGTACTTCCGTCATGGCCGACAGGTAATGGTTCAACAGGGCAACCAGCCGCTCGGGCGGCAGTTGCTCCGAGAGCGACGTAAACCCCGCCAGGTCGCTGAAAAGGACCGTGACCTCGCGCCGCTCGCCGCCCAGCCTCAGGCGCTCGGGGTGCCGAAGAATCTCCTCGACGTGCTCCGCGCTGGTGTACTGTTGGAAGACCCGCGTGATCCAGCGGCGGCTGCTTACTTCAGTTAGTTGTCGATATCCAGATACACCGGCGAAGGCGACGACGACCGCCAGGACCGGCCCGGCCACGGGCAGCAGGAGCGCGGCCTTGGCTGCCGCCACAGCGGCGGCTACCACGGCCGCCGCAATCAGCAGCGCCCCCGCCGCGCCGCGCCCGGTGGACAGCCGGACGGTCGCGGCCACCAGGGCGGCCGCCAGAAGGGCGAGGAACCACTCCTGCCTTCCTGCCAGGCGACCGAAGGCTACGCCCGAAAGGATTGTCCGGATCACGGCCGGATAGACGGTCACGCCCGGCTGGGCCTTTCCAGTCGGCGTCGTATGGAGATCGGTCGAGGCCGTGGCATAAAGGCCCACGATGCAGAGGTGGTCGGCGATGTGCGGCCAGAGTCGGGCCTCCAGTCCGCGCAGGCTTTCTTCCGCCCGCGAGCGCGGCTCGACCTTCGCAGCCCGCTGCCGGGCCAGGTCGAGGATCGGAGCAACCGGCAGGACGTCAATGGACTCCGGACCTTTCGGCCAGCGCAACTCCATTCGAGCGCCCTCGTCCACGGGCACGCTCACGCCCTCTTTCCCGTCGGCCGACGTGAGAGTGAGTCGGCCGCCCGCCAATTGCACATGGTAACCAGGCCCTAGTCGTCCCTGCGCCGCCGCCGCGAGTGCGAGGTGCGGAAATGCTTTCGGACCGCAGCCGATCAGGAGCGGGATGCGCCGGACCACCCCATCTTCAGGGTCGCGCACGACGCTCGTATAGCCCGACCCGGCGCATGCCTCTGCCAGCGCCGGGATCATGGCCAGATATCCTGTTGGCTGCAAAGAAATGGATGTCGGCTCTGGTCCGCTTTCCAGCGCGAAACGCTGGAGCACGGACGGGGGCGTGCTTACGACCCTGGGCCGATACGGTATCCCCGACTGGCCTTCCGGATTCAGGGTGTTCGGTTCGTGCGGCAGTTCGTCGGCCCCGCGCCCTGTGCCGATGTAGAGGCTGAACGGCACCAGTACGTTGCCCGCCGAACGGACGCTCTCAACGAAGCGCGGCACCGTCTCGACGATCTGCCGCAGGGGCTTCCCGTCCGGCCCGGTCACTTCCACGACATGCGGCGGGTCGGGCTCCGGGAACTCGATGTCCAATACGATCAGCCGCGCGCCTAGGTCCTTCAGCGTGTCAACGAGGTCGGCCAGCCGGTCCCAGGGCCACGGCCAGTGGCCAAACTGCCTGATGGAAGGATCATCGATGGCGATGACGGTGATGGGGATCGCCGCGGATGACGGATCCTCATCTGGCAAAGCATTCAGGGTCCGCAGCGCGTCCGAGACCTTGAGTTCCAGCGCGCGACCGATTGGCGTCAGGGTTGTGAAACTGGCTGCGACCGCCCCGAGCAGCGCGGCAATGAGCAGGGCGACCCACAGCCGGGCGTGGCGGAACGCCTTGGATTGAACGCTCGCCGGTTTTGCCAATCGTCAATCTCCACGCCCGCCGGGTGATAGTCTGCGTGGCAGGTCCCCTCTCCCCTGGCTTGCCCGTCGAGAGCCTCGGGCCCGAAGGAGGGCGACACAAGCCGTTACGAGGCGGCTGCACATGAGGCGCTCCTCCATCGGCTGGAGACCGGAAAACGGAACTTGAAATCTCAAATCTCAGATTCGAGATTCCAGACCTATGCCGCCATTTCTCACACAGGCTCTGGCCCACGACTGCCCGGGGCCGTCTCGTGCTGATTGTACCGCGTCCCCAGGTTGTGACAAGTCTTTTGCACCTCCCTCGCCCCATTCCCACAAGCGGTCTTCACGCAACAAGCACCTCGGCCGGCTTTACAGGGCTGGCCTTGCCCCAAAGCCTGGACAATGAGGGGAAAAGCGGGGTCAACTGGCAGGCGCGGTTAGATCACGCCGCCTTCAGGGCCGGATGGTGAAACTTCCCGGCAGAGGCAGCACTGTCGCCCCAATGATTTTTCGCCGTCCTGTTCGGCCAGCCTCTGGTTCTACAGATCCATAGGTGGTCGTCGGGCTTCTGCACGGGTAGGAGGGTCTTATGCTGTCGCGCGCTGTTGGATCGAGTCGAGGTACCCGACGGCGTGGGGCCCGATTTGGGCGGCGTTGGCCTCGTCCGTGTCGATGTGCATGTCAAGCCGGAACTGGGCGTGGACGCGGACAACGACATCGCCGAAGATGAGCGACCTTTCACCCGCGACGCGGATCCGTACGATGTCGCGAACACGGACCGCAAACGCCATTGCATCTTCCGGGTACATGTGTATATGCCTCATGGCACAGATGACGCCGCGCTCCGGCCGGACCTGCCCGGCAGGTCCTTCAAGCGTGATGCCGGGAGTGCCATCCAGATCCCCGGACTGGCGGACCGGCGCGTCGATTCCAAGTCTGTATTCCTCGGTTCGGGCGATCTCGACCTGGCTCTCGGGCCGCACCGGCCCCAGGACCCGCACCCGCTCGATCCGCCCCTTCGGCCCGACGAGGTTCACCTGTTCCTTGCAGGCGTACTGGCCGGGCTGCGTCAAATCGCCGTGCCACGTGAGGGCGTGGGCAGGTCCGAAGAGGACTTCCACGTGCTGCTGCGAGAGGTGCACGTGATGGGCCGAGATGTTTATCGGGACGGTCCGTTCCCGCTGCCGCATGACGTGCGTCACGCGGGCATGCGAGAGAGCCCGCGCGGCGTGCCGCGCGATCGTCCGCTCCTCGTCGCTGCCGACGACCAGCACCCGGACACGGCCGTGCGGCGCCGATATCTCAGCGACTTGGCCGCGGCCAACCTGCAAGGTGATGCGCAAGGCGTCGAAGCCGGCGCCGAGGAAAGCAGCGGCCGCACGACCGGCGCCCTCATGCGAAATGCCGTGAGACCCAAAACGGCGGAGCCCACGGTCGTGCGCCAAGTCGTGCGGCAGGGCATAGCGACACGCGGCCTGCGGCATTGTGAGATGAAAGGCTGTGTCGAACACCGCCACTTCAGGGACCCGGGGCGCCAGCCGCTCGCACGCTTCAATCCCGGCGAGGTTATAGGGGTTGTCCAGCGGCGCCAGGCCGGCGAAGCGTCGAATCTGGGCTTTGGTTTGCAGATCGATGATTACCGGGCCGTTGAACTCGGCGCCTCCGTGCCGGACGCAGTGGCCAATGACCGAGAGGTCGCCGGGGTGGTCGATCCCGCCGTCGCCGCGGGTCGTCACGGCTGCCACGGCGGCTTCGAGGGCGGCTTCGTGCAGGGCCGGAGAGACGGCGGACCGCTTCTCCCCCTTCCTCGTCCTGACGACATGCACGGCCTCGGACGACCCTATGCCGCCGATCTGGCCCCACAGCAGGGCCGTCTCGGAGGTCGTGTCGAAATAGGCGTACCGGACGTCGTCCTGGCGGCAAATGACGGCGAGGATCCGCATCGGTTCGATGGCCCCGAGGGCGTACTTCGGTGCTTGGGGCGGCGTGACGCGCGGCCGGGCATGTTCCATCCCGAGGCGCCGCGCGATCAACTTCCCAAGGAACCGAAAGGCGTCCAGATTCATCGCGATGACGGGGCTGATCGCCTCCTGCAGGAAGATGACCGCCTCTGACGCCTCGCAAGCCACGACGCGGGCCGTGGTCGGGTTGCCAGTCAGCATCGACATCTCGCCGAAGCATTCACCCGGCTCGATATAGCCGAGGCGCTCGGCCGAGGGTGTGCCCCCCCCTCGCACCGCCTCCAGACGGCCGGAGACCAAGACACCGAAGACCTCGCCCGCCTCATCGTAACGTATGCAGACATCGCCCGGCCCATACGTAACGGCCGTCCCCAACCGAACCGCCTGGGCCGGGGCCTCGGGCGTGAACGTGGCAAACAGAGGGTGAGACTGCAATTGTCCTGAGAGGTCCATGCGGCTCCTCGACGATCCTGCGAGAGTGTACCCCCATCGCCTTCAACAATAACATGCCGGCGGGCGGCTGTAAAGCGGCGTTAGCGAGGGACGCCACGGACAAAGTCTGCGCACCGAATCTCCGAACCCGCCTCGCTATGAGGCGCTGTAGCGCTAGGTACGGTAAAGGCGGCGGCCGAACCGGGCTCAGGCGCTGGCGGCGACCTTCTGCACGGTGCGCTTGAAGATCTCGGGGTCGATGGGCTTCTCGACGTAGGCATCGGGCTCCTTGCCGAGGAAGTCGCCCATGTCCTTCCCGGAGAATCGGAGGCCGGTTCGTTCCGCCACGCCGGTCAGCATGACGACCTTGATATTCTGCAAGGCGGGGTCCTGAATGAGTTCACTGAAAATCTGGAAGCCGTCCTTGCGCGGCATCTGAACGTCCAGGACCATGAGGTCGGGCTTGAGGGACTTGGCCTGCTTGAGGCCGTCGACGCCGTCGAAGGCTTCCTCTACCTGCCAGCCGTCCGGTTCCAGGATGGCCCGGACAAAGGCTCGGGCATCGCTCTCGTCGTCCACCACCAGCACTTTCTTGCTTACCTTGCTCATCGTTAGCCCGTCTCCTTGTCGTTCTGGCCTGCGGCGCTCCGGCCGCGGGTGGGATTCCTGTGCTATTGCGGCGGTTCCTCCGCCGGCCGGGCGGGCAACAGGAGCGTGAACTCCGTGCCGCGCCCAGGCGCGGACGCAACGTGGATGCTTCCCCCGTGCTCTTCGACGAGTTTTTTTGCGACGGGCAGCCCGAGGCCCGTCCCCTTGTTTCCCTTGGTGGAGAAGAATGGGGCAAACAGTTTCTGCTTCGCGGCCGCAGGCGCACGAGGCGCGGCAGCGAGTGCCGCGCGGCCACGTCGCAGTTGGCCGGCCGGGACCACCAGTCCAT
>Ga0315282_10005535_pt1 | contig 21466 bp, 17 predicted proteins | sample YL17G07_20_MG_FD_203693 | JGI IMG/M metagenome (GOLD analysis project Ga0315282, IMG submission 203693) | Sediment microbial communities from Yellowstone Lake, YNP, Wyoming, USA - YL17G07_20 | ecosystem: Environmental > Aquatic > Freshwater > Lake > Sediment | place: USA: Wyoming | collected... | reverse complement strand
GATTTCGATATGAGTGAAAGGCTTGTAGAGTTTTCGGTCCTCTCCGCGACCAATCGCCTCCCACTCAGCGTCGTATGGGCTTAACGGCAGGTGTTTCTCAATAGCGTGAATGACCTTAAACTTCCCAGTGTTCAGGTCGCGGTACGAACGAATGAGCCGATACCACAGGTACGAGAGTATCATCCCTGCGGCGGCCAGAAGCCACAGATAGTCGGTCATGTCGCCTTTCGTCGCGTAACTGACGAAACCGACAAGAGCCGTATTGATAGTTAGAAAGTACGAATTTGCAGACTGCCGACGCATGCTAATTCGATCAGCCATCTCAACGTAAAGCTTGCTTGTACTGATCGAGGAGATGCGCTTGGTAGAGCTCGGGCTTTGACCGATAGACGTGGTCTTCGGAAAACTGCGGGAACAATTTCTCGTCGAATGCTCCAAGGCGGTCTGACATTGGCTTACGCGGCTCCACCGATCAGATCAATTTCTTCAAGCTCTCCCAAGTCCATGGATTTATCGTGTCCGTGTACTTCGCGGCCTTGGGCTTCTTGCAGGTTTTATCCGCACGGCCTCGCAAGAGGAAGTAACGCATCTTGTTTTCTTGTGCGATTGCCAATTCAGCACTGACGCCGGCGGCTGTATCGGTATGTTCGCCGCAGATCACTATCACCAGGTCAGTGCTCTTGATCCGAGTGCGTACCTTCTCTTTCCAGTTCCCAGTCATCGGCTCCTTAATAGACGAGTCTGTGAAATCAAATGGGGAGTCCGGCTTCTTCGCCTGTTCTGCAAGCAAGGTTTTCAGGTCTGCATCATGGTCGAAGTCGAAGCTCGTAAACACACGTTTCTTAGCCACTGTACACGTTCCTTTCAGCCTTGGAGTGTCCGACGAGAAATTGTTCCCGCTGATGAAGTGGGTTCTGAGCCAAATCCGCCTGAAATGGCCCGCATACGACGCGAGGTAATCATCTCTACCACGCCGTACCGGTCACAATCCCAGCCGTCTAGTGGATCATGGCGAGGATACCGCACCCGACGACGGGTCCACAGATGTTACACTACTCGGCACAAACAGCAGCGAGCCACGCGATCAGTTTTCCGTCCCTTGTAACATTGGGATGATACCTATTCAAAGTCAAGGGCCGTAGAAATTCCCTGAAGCATCAACGATCACTGGCGGATTAGATGCGTACGGATTGCACGCACCGTATTGCGAGTACTTCGAGCCGAACTTCCCGTAATGGTTTCGAATGCTGCTTTGTGAATAGGCGCTCCCGTAGGTCCCATAGTCATTGAAGACTGACTCGGAGTCGTATTCGTTGCAAGAAAGGCAGCCCAAATAGGTGCTGTTCCCGGGTCCTCCAAACAACATCATCTTTCGCGAAGGTATCTGATATTGCGCCTGATCGTGGGCGACGATTCCCTCACCCACCGCTTGCCACAGCGCTGGCGAACACTCGCAAAGCGTGGCAATCGCGGTAAGTATCAACGAAGAGCGGAAAACACGATAACGTATCCTGTCGCCTCTTGGCGCGGGAGGAGAGGCACCGTGGAGGGATTATCTCCCCCGCCCTCACCTCAACATCGCGGCGGTCGGGTCGTAGAACAGGCGATCTTCTCTCCAGTTCCATCGCCACGCGCCCGTCGGTCCGTCTTCCATGACGGCTTGCCAGAACGTGGGGCGGCGCGGGTAAGGCACGATCTCCGCCTCGTCCTTGATCCCGGCCATGTGCATCGCGGCCTGGATGGCGTCCTCAAGGCCACCGATCCGGTCAATGAGTCCCCGGTCGATGCCCCGCTCGCCGGAGTAGATGCGCCCGCGCCCGATGGAATCCACCTCGGCGACGGTCATGCCCCGTCCCTCGGCGACGCGGTTGATGAACATCTCGTAGCCCTGTTCCACGTCGGCCTGCATCTTGGCGCGCTGCTCCGGGGTGAACGGACGGGTTGAGGAGTAGATGTCCGCGTTCTCGCCGCGCTTGAGCACGGTGAAGTCGATGCCGAGCTTGTAGTAGAGGCTGTCGAGCGCGAGCTTCCCGCTGAAGATGCCGATGCTCCCGACGATGGCGCCGGGGTTCGAGATGATCGAGTCGCCCGGAGAGGCGATGTAGTATCCCCCCGAAGCCGCGAGGTCGCCAACCGAGATGACGAGCGGCTTGTCACTCTCGCGCAGCTTGTTCACCTCGGACCCGATCATGTCGCTCGCAAGGGCGGAGCCGCCGGGCGAATCCACCCGCAGCACGACCCCCTTGATGCTGTCGTCTTCCCGCACCATCCGGAGCGCCTCGACCATGGTCTCGGAGCCGATGAATTGCCCGCCGGTGATGAAATCGACGCCACCCTCTCCGCTGATGATGTCGCCCGATGCGAACACGACGGCGATCTTCGGACGTGGCCCCCAGCGTTCGTCGTACGGGCGACGCTTGGCCATGTTGACCCGATCTCCCGCCCGACCGGTCTGGCGGCGGGCGAGCGCTTTCGCCGACTCGAACGCCTGCTCCTCATGTCCAACGCTGTCGACGAGGCCGCGCGCACGGGCGTCGTTCGCCGTGTACGGACCGTTGTCGATGAGCGTCCTCGCGCTGTCGGTGGTGATGTCTCGGGCCTTCGCGATGGCGTCCAGAAGCTGGTCGTAGCAGTCGTCGAGCAACTCCTCCACCTGCTCTCGGTCCGGCCGGGACATCGTGCTGTCGGTGAACATTTCCGTGGCCGACTTGTACTCGCCGACCCGGACGAACTCCGGCTCCACGCCGAGCTTGTTGAGCGCGCGGCGGAGGAACACGACGTGCGCGGCATAGCCGATGAGGTCGAGGTGGCCGAGCGGCTCCAGGTAGATGGAGTCCGCCACCGAAGCGATGTAGTATTCCCGCACGTCGGCGCTCGCAAGATATGCTGCGATGGGCTTGTCCGACTGTTCCTTGAACTGGACGAGCGCCGCGCGCAGTTCGTCGGCCATGCCCTGCCCGATCTCGAGCCCCTCAAAGCGGAGATAGAGTGCCCCCACGTCCGGCGCGGCGGCGGCACGTTTGATCTGGGTGATGATGCCGTTGAGGGACGCCGTGCCGCCGCCGAGGAGGCTGAAGCCCGTCCCCACGTCGCGAATGGTTCCCTTCAACCGGATTTCCGCGACGTTGCCGCGCCGGGAAAGCCGCGTCGCCCGATAGTCCTGGTTGAACCGTACGACCGCCCATCCAGGACCGTAGCCCCCGTCCCGATCCCGCTGCGCGGTTCCGCCGAGGGCTCCCTTCCCGAAGATGAATCGCAACCCCGCCTGCACCATGCGGTCCTGATTGACCCCGACGCCGATCTCCACGCCGGGTCCGAGGTTGGCCAGCGCACCGACCTGCCAGCCCGACGGATTGTCGGCAGGATCGTCCTGACCCCAGATTACACCTCCCGCCAGCGTGAGGGTCTTCCCGAACGGACGTAGCCCAAGCCCCGTCTCAAGGGACCGTGGATGCCCAGCCGGTGCGCCAAGCTGCCGGGCGACGAACCCCGCCGAAAGCCACTGGAACGGACGCGCAAGGATGCCAAGGTCGACTGACCAGTATCGCCCGAACGCCAGACGATCCGGATCGGCAAGCTGGACCGCCATGCCACCCGTGATGCCGTGCGCCCGATCTCCCCCGGCCATGGCGAACCGCCAACGATCCATACGCGCACCCGTGCCGAAGCGCACGCGCTGCCAGCCGAACCCACCGCTGTTCCAGCCGAGCAGGACGTTGGTATACCTGGTGTCCTCGCCAAACGACTGGGACAGGAAGAACGTGCTCGACCTCCGGACGCTAAGACCGGCGGGGTTGGTCCAGACCGCCGATGCCTCATCGGCAAGGGCGACATTCTCGAGGATGCCGAGCTGGCTGCGGCACGAGTCCTCCGCGGTGATGAACTGCCCGTTCACGGACGGTGGCAATATGAGGAATCCGAGGGCGAGAAGCGGAGGGATAAGTTTCGCAAGGCGCACGCTAGACTTCCTTTCGCAGGCGAGCGGATGAGATACGGAGGTGGTCGCGGTACTTCGCGACGGTGCGGCGGGCGATGTCGATACCGTCTTCGGCGGTGAGGCGGTCTGCAATCGCCTGATCGCTCAAGGGGTTGCGCTTGTCCTCATCTTCGATCATGCGGCGGATCTTGTCCTTCACTGCCTTCGAGGCCATGTCCTCGCCGTCGGCGACGCCGAGCTTCCCGTCGAAGAAGAACTTCAGTTCGAATACCCCGTGCGGTGACTGGACGTACTTCCCGTTCGACACCCGGCTCACCGTCGAGACGTGCATGCCGATCTCGTCGGCGATTTCCTGAAGGACCATCGGCTTGAGGTGGGTGATCCCGTCGTCGAAGAACCCTCGCTGGTGCTTCACGATGGCGTTCATCACCTTGAGCATCGTCGTGCGCCGCTGCTCGATGGACTTGATGAGCCACTTCGCGCTGTTGAGCCGGTCCACCACGTACTTCTTCGCCTCGTCGGAACCGCTGTTGTTCAGGAGCTCTCGGTAACCTCGGTTGATGCGCAGGTGAGGGATGGAGCGGTCGTTCAGCATGACGACGTATTCCCCGTCCACCTGTTCGATGATGAGATCGGGGATGACCGCCCGTCCACCTTCCCCGTGCATGGGCGACGCAGGCTTCGGGTTGAGCATGGCGATGATGTCGAGCGACTCGGCGACATCGTCCTTGTCGAGGTGGAGCTTGCGCATGATCTCCTTGGTGCGCTTGTGCATCAACTCCTCGAAGCACCCCTCGACGATCCGGTACGCCGCGTGATCCTCATATCCCTTGTCATGCAGCTGAAGGAGGAGCGCCTCCCGAAGGTCGCGCGCTCCCACCCCCGGCGGGTCGAGCATCTGAACAACCGCAAGCACCTTCTCGACCCGGTCAGCGGGTTGGCCGAGCGCCTCGGCCATCTCTTCGATTGTCGCCACGAGATATCCGCTCTCGTCCAAGCTCCCGATGATGTATTCCCCGATCTCCCGATCCGTCTCGTCGCTCACGAGCAGCCGCAACTGGTCCATGAGGTCGTCGGCGAAGCTCTCTTCGTACACTGCGACCGGTTCATACACTTCCGCGGAGTAGTCGCGCTCTTCCCTCGTGCCGCTGTTCATGTCGTGGGCGGCGTTCAGATATACCGACCAGTCCTCCGCGTCGAAGTTGTCGGAAAGCTCCTTCTCAGGCCCTTGCTCCTCCGCCGAACGTTCCTCCCTCTGCTCCAATTCCATCTGCGGCACTTCTTCGAGCAGCGGATTCTGCTCCAACTCCTGCCGGACGAGTTGTTCAAGGTCCAGCGCGGGCAGTTGGAGCAGGTGGAGCGACTGGATGAGCTGGGGGGCCAGCCGCTGCTGCATCCGCAGTTCTTGCCTCAGACCTAACACGGCGAAGAACTCCCTGAATAGATCACCGTCGCCTCACAACCTATCGGGTCTTCAACATCCATGTTGTGGGTTCTTCCATGGTAGGCGGGACACTCTTGTCCCACACCGTTGCCCGACAGGAGGGCTTCGGGCCTACCCACAGTTCAAAGGTTGAAAGCTCACTATCATGTTCAGAAACTCGGCAGACCGTCCGCCGCGAACATCGTTTCGCTCCCCGAACGATCTACAATCATCACTCGGTACAGTCGTCACGGCAACCTGAACCGCGAACCAAGATAGAGCTTCCGGGCGACCGGGTTCTCCGAAAGCTCCGCCGGAGTGCCCGAACACAAGAGGCCACCTTCGTTCATGATGTACGCGTGGTCCGTGATCGCCAGCGTGCCGTGCACGTTGTGATCGGTGATCAGGATGCCGAGCCCCTTCTGTTTCAGTCGTGCGACGATGGACTGGATGTCCTCGACCGCAACCGGATCGACCCCGGTAAACGGTTCATCGAGGAGGAGGAATTTCGGCTCGATCACGAGTGCACGGGCAATCTCGGTGCGACGGCGTTCGCCGCCGGAAAGGGCATCGCCCTTCGTCTTCCTCACCCGCTCGATGTCGAGCTCGCGGAGCAACTCCTCAAGCCGCACTTTCCGTTCGCTCTTCGTCAGCGGCAACCGTTCGAGGATCGCCATGATGTTCTGCTCCACGGTGAGCCGCCGAAAGACCGATTTCTCCTGACTGAGGTACCCAATGCCGAGCCGCGCCCGCCTGTACATGGGCAGATTGGTGATGTCCCGCCCCGCAAGCAGCACGCGGCCACTCTGCGGGACCACCATCCCCAGTACAACATAAAACGTCGTCGTCTTTCCGGCGCCGTTCGGACCGAGCAAGCCCACAATTTCCCCGCGTCTTACAACCAGCGAAATGTCGTTCACCACAAGGCGCGCGCCGTACCGCTTCGAGAGATGCTCGGCGCCGAGGAAAGAAGCGGGCTCCTGCCGCACAGATCCGCCGGTCGGCACATCTGAGCCGAACGGTTCCGTGGTGTGCTGATCACGTTCCACCCGATTCTCCCTGCGATCTCTGATGCTGCCCGCTCTCCCCGGCGCGAGGGCCCAGCCGTTCTGTACCGGCGGTTCGCGTACTGTCCGACGGCGGCCAGTAGACACCCTGCACTCCGCCCAGCAACACGACCTTCTTCATGCGGCTGCCGCTGAAGCTGATCCGAATCGTGTCTCCCGACGCCTCGTTGATCCCTTCCGCCTGTCTCTGTGCCACCGTCGGCACGTAGCGGCTCCGCGCCTGCCCGAACACCTCGACCTCGGTGACGCGCTCGCCGTCGATGTGGAAGACGATCTTCCGCCCCACGATCCACTGCTCGCCGAGAGGGCCGCCGGTTGAATCCACCTCCGTCGCAACTCCGCGCGCGGAGCGTTCGACCTCAATCCGCCGGACGTTCGTCCCGTCGAGAAAGAGCATGATCTCGTCGCCGTAGAGCGTGCTCACCGTCGCGGTGGAATCCGACTCGGTGCGCTGCGTCGCCTGCGGGGTGCCGTAAAGCACGAGCTGTTCGGCCCGTTCATCGTACGCCACCGAATCGCATTCCGCCTTGAGAGCGCCGCGCTCGATCCGGACGTTCCCCCATGCGACCGCCCGGCGACGATCCTGCTCGAGGCGCATCGAGTCGGCAAAGACGGTGACGGCGGTGTCTCCTTGCCCTTTCGTGAGCATCGGCTCTCGCGCCACGACGGCGAAGCTATCCCGCCCCTCGTATCGGTACCACCCGGCGCGGATGCTCATGTCCTCGGTGCTATCGACGATCCTGACGTTTCCCGCCGCCATCATGCCCCGGTTCTTCGCGTCGAACAGAAGCGTGTCGGCGAGGAGAAAGCCGTGTGCTTGCCGCGCCCGTACGCGCCCATACGCTGTGACGCTGTCCGCTTCTGGCCGGTAGGCGACCACTGCCGCATCGAGGGCGCGGCTGCTGTCTTCGAGCCTGACTCGACCCCGCAGCCACACGAGCGGGCGACCACCGGCCTGTTGATGCTCCTTGAAGAGATACGTGATCCGGTCCGCCCGCAACGTGCGCCCCGAATCCACGATCGTCACCTGCGCTGTGCGCGTGCCGGTCAGGACCGTTTCGTGGTCGATGCCGTTGTACGTCGCCTCATTGGCGGTCAGCCATACTTCCGGGTTCACCCGGGCCACGACGTTGCCGACGTATCGCTTGACGAACAGGCTGTCGCGCCTGTTCACCTCGGTGCGGTCGGCGGTGAAGGTGACGGTCACCTCGCCTTCGCAAGTCCGCCCGGGCGATACGCGCAGGCACATGACGCACAGGCCGACAAGGAACATCCACCTCGGCGCACGCCATGAACGCGAGAAGGCACGGCGCTCTCGCCCATGTTCGCGTAAGCAGCCTCTCATCACTGCAATCCAGACGTGCGAGAACACGCAGCGCTTGCGTCCAAGTCCGCGCCCAAGTTCGCGCTAGCGAACTCAGGCTATCGCCCCGTCTCCCCGCGAAGCTTCGACTCGACCTCTTCGCGGGGGCGCGTGCTTCTTCCCCGGACGCGCACCATGGTCCATTCGCTCAGATCGGCGTTCGCGTCGAGTCCTTCACCCTCCTCGACTTCCGTGCCGTTCGTGATGCGCACGAAGCCGGGTGCGAGAAAGCGCCGCGTGCGCCCATCCCAGATGAGTTCCTCCGTCGTCAGAGTGACGCCGCTTTCGCTCACGATCCTGATGCTGCCCGTCGTGACCACCCGCCTCGTGTTCTCGTCGGCATGCGCCCGTCGTGCCGTGAGGGTCGAGGCGCGATATTCGTCCGTTCCCAAGAACCGGACCGTGATGCCGCTATCCACCCGCGCCGTGCGGCGGCGGTCGTCGATGACACCCTGCTCTCCGGTGACGATCGCCGCGAGCTTGCCGCCTTCGTCATAGAGATCGACCTGCACCGAATCGCGGAGGGTGATCTCGTCGCGCTGTTGATAGCGGATGAGTTCCTTCGCCTGAATTACCGCGCTCTTCTGGCCCTTTTCCGACCAGATGATGCGCGTGCGCTCGATGGTCTGCGACGGCTCGTCCCGCTCGAACGGCGGACCACGGTCCGGACCAAGCTCCTCGCAGCCGAAGCTCGTGAGCACCGCGATGGTGGGGAGGATCGTGATGAACACGCACCTCATGATCGAACCTCCCGCGCTCGCTCGCTTAGCGCTCGTAGAGGTGCCGCGTTCCCGCTCTCAGCGGAAACGCCCTCAACGGCAGACTGATGTGCAGTCGCAGACCGCCATCTGTCGTGCATCCACACCCACGCATGGGGTGCCTGTCGTATCCATCTCTCGATGTGGCGCGTCCACATCCCGGTGAGCGCCACCGGGTCGTCCCGCTCCCATACCTCACCGACGAGGGGCGGCTCGAACACCCCGATATACGTCCCGTTCGGACCGTCGACACAATGAACGGGAACGACCGGAACCCCGGTCCTGATAGCAATCCTCGCTGGTCCCGTCGGGGTATGCGCCGCTCTGCCGAAGAACGGCACACCCTCTCCGTTCCCCGTCGCCTGATCGATCAAGACTCCAACCGCCCTACCAGCCCGGAGCGCACGGAGGATCGGACGCGGGCCGTCGTCCCGCCAGAGCGACTCGATGCCCCATCTTTCCCGCAACGCTTCGAGGCGTCGAGCGAGGACCGGGTCTCTAGGCTGCCGGGCGACGACGCTGAACGGGATACCAGCGGCAGCGATTGCTGCCGCCAGTATCTCCCAATTGCCGATATGCGCGCTCAAGATGAATACCCCGTCCCCCGGCGACATCGCCCGCCGAGGGTGATGCAACCCGTCGAGTCTGATCACCCGACGCAGTTCCTCAGGCGACCAGACTTCGAGCCGCACCGCATCCGCGAGATACGCGCCCATCGTCATGCTGCATCGCCGTGCAAGACTTGCGCTCTCCGCCTCCGAATGGCGGAGCGCCGCGCGGATGCGTTCCACTGCTCGTTCCCGCTCGGTGCGCATGAGGAGCCAGACGAGACATCCGACCGCCTTTCCGCACCCGCGAGCAACTGGGCGCGGAAGCTGGTTGCCGAGGTTGACGACGCCGAGCCAGAAATCTCGCCGAATACCTCGCCATCGGTCGCGCGAACGCTGCCTTCGATGGGGTTTCTCAGGGTTCGTTCCTGCGACGCCTGCGGTGAGTGGACGCGACTTCATGTTCCCTCATCCAGCGAACGCTTCGCGTTCATTACGCTTCGCGTTCGTTGCGCTTCTACCCGTTCTACGACGCACCCCTTCTGCCGTTTCTGCTGGCGGGCAAACGCCGCCCGGACAAAACCAAGGAACAGGGGCGCGGGCCGCTCCAGCCGCGAGCGGAACTCCGGATGCGCCTGCGTGGCGACGAAGAACGGATGATTCGGCAGCTCGATGAACTCCATGAGCCGGGTGCCATCCGCCTGCTCATGATAGCCGCTGAAGACCAGGCCGCCTTCTTCCAGTTGCCTGACATACGCCGGGGACACTTCGTAGCGGTGGCGATGGCGTTCGAGCACCATCGGCGCATTCTCGGCGATGCGTCCGAGGCGGAAAGCCTGCGTGCGTTGCTGCCGGAGCCGTTCCATCAGGGCGCGGTCCTCCTCGATCCGCCCCATCTCTTTGTAGAGCGCGTGAACCACCGTGCCCTCGATGAGCCGCGCCGCGTACGCGCCGAGGCGCATCGAGCCGCCGATCTGATGCTGCGGACCGTCATTGTAGCTGGCGGCGACCACGTCGATCTGCTGGCTGACCTCGCGCCATGCCTTCCACACGTCCGGGTCGATGACCGCGCGCTGCATGTCCATGATGTCAATGACCGGATGCGGGGTCTTGGCATCAATCTCCCTCGAATTGGCGCCCTCTAGTCCGCAGACGTTGCGTGCGAATTCCACGACCGCCATGTGGAGGCCGTAGCACAGGCCGAGGTAGGGCATACCGGTCTCCCGCGCGAACCGGATCGCCTGCACCATCCCCTCGGCGCCGGAGGAGCCGAACGCACCGGGAACGAGGATGCCGTCGTACTCGGCGAGCGTCTCAACAGGCCGCCCGTCCTGGTTCTCGAAATCGGCGGCGGTGACCCAGTCGATTTCCACCTTCGCGCCGATGGACGCCCCGGCATGTTCGAGCGCCTGATTCACCGAGATGTAGGCGTCGGTGAGGGCGAAGTCGCCGCTCACGACGTACTTCCCAACCATGGCGATTCTGAGCGTATGTTCCGGATGCAGAATGCGGTCCACCAGCGTGCTGTACAAAGTCCAGTCTGGCGTCCGGCGCGGCTCCAGATCGAACATCGCCATGATCTTCTGCCCGACGTTCTCCTTCTCGAAGTTGAGCGGAATGCTGTAGACGGTGTCCACGTCGGGCGCGCTCACGATGTGATCCATGTCGATATTGGCGTACGTCTCGATCTTCCGTTTCCTGATCTGGTCGAGGGGAAGGGGTGCGCGGCAGAGGATGAAGTCGGGAAAGATGCCCTGTTCGCTCAAGAGTTTGATCGAGTGCTGCGTCGGCTTGGTCTTCATCTCATGGATATGGGTCGGCACGGGCAGGTAGGTGACGAGCACGTAGAGGATGTTCTGCCTGCCGATCTCCCGCTCGAGGCTCTTGAGCGCGAAGAAGAACGGCACGTTCTCGTAGTCGCCGATGGTCCCCCCCACCTCGATGAGAGCGAAGTCATGCCCCGCCGAGGCCTCGGTGATACGCTGCTTGATCTCGTTGGTGATGTGCGGGATCGGCTGCACGGTCTGGCCGAGGTATTCGCCGTGTCGCTCCTTGTCGATGACCGCCTTGTAGATCTGGCCGGTCGTGAGGTTGTTCCAGCGGGAAAGCTCCTTGCCGAGGAACCGCTCGTAGTGGCCGAGGTCCTGATCGATCTCGCCACCGTCGTCGGTAACCCACACCTCGCCGTGCTCCGTCGGACGCATCGTCCCGGCGTCGTAGTTGAGGTAAGGGTCGATCTTGATGGCGGTGCACTCGAAGCCGTAATTGCCGAGGATCTTGCCGATAGACGCCGTCGCCAATCCCTTGCCGACGCCGCTCATGACGCCACCGGCAACCACGATGAACTTTGGAAACGTCTGCTCACGCGGTCGCACCAAGTTCTCCTTCCCTCGTCAAGCGTGCTATGAGCCTTGAAGAAAACCCTCCTGTTCGATCACTCGATTCTTCGCTTCGCTCAGCCTGACGGCTTCCTCGGAGTGTCATGCTGAGCGGCGAACTCGCTTCGAGCGAGTTCGTTTCCGAGTTCGCTCCCCGAACTCGCCGGAGCATCTCGTGCGAGCCTCAACGCCTTCCACGTCTCTCAGAACTCGAGTCCCCGCCGTGCATCCTCCGGACGATCATAACTCCGTGCCCGAGACCGCACGCGGACCACACCGACCTTCCATCCGAGCGCAAGCGCCCGAAGCTGCTCGAGATGCTCCGACAGCTCCTCCGGCGAGGGCTCGGCCTGGCGATACGCTGCGAGTGCCTCCCGCCGGTACCCGTACACTCCGATGTGGCGCACGGCTGCCGCGTCGTGCGGCGCTGTGGCGCTTCCGCGACGGAACCACCTCGCCGCCCCGTCCGGACCGGAGAGGACGAGCACCTGGTCGGGAGAACGCTGCGATTCCGCCACACCGGCACGGGTTCCGAGGGTGGCCATCGGCCACTCCGGATGCGCCCGCAGTTCCCCGATGAGCCGCGAGATGATGCGCGGCTCGACCCCGACCTGATCGGCCTGCACGTTCACGTAGAGGTCCGCCGAATACTGCTCGGCAACCTCGGCGACGCGCTCGGTCCCGTTGCGGCAGGTGGGTGACGTCATGACGAACGGTGCACCGGCGCTCTCGCACCACCGGGCGATACGCTCGTCGTCGATTGCCACGACCGCCCGGGTGACCTCGGGTGCGCCGACCAGTGACTCCCACGCCCACGCAAGCAACGGGCGACCCTTGACCTGTGCGAGGACCTTCCCCGGCCAGCGCCGCGAGTTGTACCGCGCCGGAACGACTCCAACGACCGGGACTGCACCCACCGTCTACTCGATGACTTTCGGGACCCTGAAGTGCCCGTACGCTTTCAGCGGCGCGTTGGCAAGCGCCTCTTCCTGCGTGAGCGAAGGACGCACGACATCGTTTCGGAACACGTTCACGAGGGAAAGGGCGTGCGAGGTCGGTGGCACGTTCGAGGTATCAAGCTCGTTGAGCTTCTCAAAATGAGCGAGAATCGCATCGAGCTCGCGTTGGAATGCCTCAACCTGATCCGGACTCACCTCGAGGCGAGCCAGCACCGCCACGTGGAGCACGTCTTCACGCGTTACTGCCATATGAGCATCCCATCATCGTCACCATGCGACCAACTTGCTTGCTGTCTGTCCATCTGCAGGGGTCGTACGGCGCGCACAATCGACCGCCCGGTGCGAAGCGCCGCGTGCGGAACGTTTTTTGCTCACCCTGATGGTACGCGTGCAGTGATGCTTTCGCAACTGTCCTCCGCCCCCTCGGACGCTCCATGCCGAACAGATCGTTTTCCCGAACGATCCCGATGCGTCCGAAAGTGGCACAGAGGGGCGGAATTACTTGTACTTGACAGCCTCCAGACCGCGCACTATACTCAAGTTCACGTTTTGCCGTCGGCAGAGGGAACGCCTGATTCCCGCGAATGTCGCCGTGCAATGATCCTTTCTGACGTTCTACTTGTGTGTGATTCCAGGACCATCGGGCGCGCTTTCAACCCGGATGCGTATTCCGTCACGCGGACTCGAGAAGGTCAGTTGGGGGGGTATGATGACCGACCGCGGCTCGATTCTGGTCGTGGTTGACGACCCGATCGTGTCTGAGATTGTGTCCGATTTCCTGGAATCTGCCGGGTATGAAGTCCGTACGGTCCGCGAAACCGACGCCATCTACCCGGCGCTGAAGGAAGGGCACTTCGACGCGGCGGTGCTCGATTCCCTGTTGAACGACGGCACGGGCCTTCAGGTCCTACCGGTCATCAAACAGTTCGATCCCACCCTTGAAGTCATCGTCATCACCGAGCTATCCGCGGGTGACTCGGCGATGAACGCCATCGCTCGGGGTGCAAGCTCCTATCTGCACAGACCGGTCCGGCTACCTGCCGTGCTCAACCGCGTCCGCACGGCGACGACGACTCGTTCGTTCTTCCAGCACGTCACCCATCTGATGGATTCTCCGCTGCGTAACAGCCCGCAGCTCAAGCGCCATATCGAGACGATGGAGCAGTTGCTGCGGTTTGACAGAGAGCTCATGTCCATCATGGACTATCGCCGGGTGATCGACACGATCCTGAGCGGACTTCTCACGATGACGGACGCGAGCATCACCGCCGCGCTACTCATCCGGGACAAGGTATCCTCAGCAATAGTGCTTCCGAAGGTTGGGGCACGGTGCCCCAGCCGGAACGAGCTTTTCAACGCGCTCATCAAGGAATGGGAGGCGTGGGGCGGACATCCGCTCGATAGGGAAAGCGTGCTCTGGACGGGGTTCGAGGAGGGACACGCATCCATTCACGACATGGTGGTCGCGCCGCTCATGGTGCATGACGTGCTCATCGGCGCACTCGGAACCTTCACCACCGAATCCTCAATGCTCGCGTCTGACGCTGCCGCGCTCGTGCCAATCGTCGCCGGGCGCGCGGAAATCGTGGTGGAAAACGCCTTCCTCCACGAACACACGAAGATCCTTGCCACCACCGACGCCCTCACCGGCCTGCTCAACCGGAGAGTGTTCCGGGAAGGGATCCTGCGGGAGTTCGAACGGTCCCGCCGTATTCGCGTCTCGAAGCGTACCGGCGGTGACCTGTCGGCGATCATGGTCGACGTGGATCACTTCAAGAACTTCAACGACACGTACGGCCACCAATTGGGCGACAAAGTCCTCAAAATGGTCGCCTCGGTCATGGTCGGCATCGCACGCCGTGCGACGGATATGATGGCCCGCTACGGCGGTGAGGAGTTCGTCATCGTCGCGCCGGATACGTCGCTCGAAAACGCGCGTGTGGTTGCCGATCGCATCCGCCAGACGCTCAAACAGACTCCCGTCGAGTCGCCAAGCGGACCGGTTTACGTCGCTGCAAGCTTCGGCGTATCGACGTACCCGGCGTGCGGAGCGACGAACGTCGAGACGCTCATCGAACAGTGCGACGAAGCGCTCTACCGGGCCAAGCGCAACGGGCGGGATCGGGTCGAACTCGCGCCGGTGGTGGCCGAGCCGCAAGTCACCGTCGCTGCGCAATCTTCCTGAGAGCGTGTACGGAAGATGCATTTGGAGCACCAGATCCTTCGCTGACCCCCCAAATGACACCTCGTGTGAACGTCATGCTGAGCGGCGACCTCGCGCTGAGTGAGTTCGTTTCCGAGTTCGCCCTGTGAACTCGCCGGAGCATCTGGTTCACCAGTGAACGGGCTTTCCGTCGAAACCCGGCTTAGGTACGAATGCCATCCTCCCTGTGGACGCGTCTGAGCAGCGGACTTGCCCGCACGAAGTTCCACCTCACCGACCGCATGAGGCAGGTCCTCGGCAGCCGTGCACTGTCGAGGGACGTGCTCGATGATCTTGAGGAGGTGCTCATCGGAGCCGATGTCGGCGTCGAGGCGACCACGCGCATCATCGAGACGCTCGAACAAGCTCCGGAGCGCCCGTCCGCCGGTGCAACGTGGGCGATCAAGAAGGTGCGGTCCACGGTCCATGAGATGCTCGCGCGCCGGGCGATCAAGCTCGCGCTCTCAGACGCTCCGCCGACGGTGATCCTCGTGGTCGGCGTCAACGGCGTCGGAAAGACGACCACCATCGGGAAACTCGCGGCGCGGTTCGCCTCGGGAGGAAAGAAGGTCCTTATCGGTGCGGCGGATACGTTCCGCGCCGCAGCCGACGAGCAGTTGACGATCTGGGCGGAGCGAGCCAGCGCCCAGATCGTCCGGCATCAGCGCGGCTCCGACGCAGCGAGCGTGGCGTATGATGCTGTCTCGGCGGCGCGAGCGCGCGGCTCCGACGTGGTCCTCATCGACACTGCCGGGCGGCTCCATACGAAGTTGAACCTCATGGAGGAACTGAAGAAGATCAAGCGTGTCCTCAGCAAGCTCGACCCCTCCTATCCCCACGAGACGCTCCTCGTCCTCGATGCCATGAGCGGACAGAACGCCCTCGTACAGGCGAAGCAATTCCATCAGGCCATTGGCCTCTCCGGCATCGCCCTCACCAAGCTCGACAGCAGCGCGAAAGGTGGGATCATCATCGCCATCGCCGGCGAACTCGACGTGCCGATCAAGCTCGTCGGCGTCGGCGAGGCGATGGAGGACCTTCAGGATTTCGATCCCGACGCGTTTGTCGAGGCGCTGTTCGGGGATGGTGTTCAGTAGGTTTCAGCGTTGATGTACTGGGTTCTTCAAGGGTAGGCGGGAAGCCTTTTTGTCCCGCACGGGCCGGGCCCGACAGGAGGGCTTCGGGTCTACCCACAGTTCAAAGGTTGAAGGCCGACGAGTGGGATAGGCTCCCAGCACCGTGCACCTCGGCGCGTCATACGTCGCGCCCTCCGCGACGACCATACCTCTCAGCCCCAAGGGGTAGGCGACGTGTCCATCCGGATGCTTCTCGACGATGATCTTCATATTCTTCATACAGTCAACCCGCCAACAAAGACTCCGTATTGCCTTGAATTGCGAATAGCATCCCTTCAAGGCTTCGTCAAGCGCAGACTCGGAACCTCATGCCATCCGAAGCCGCAAACCTCACTTCCTACGATGAACTTCTGCGCCGCGCCGCGCTCTGGCTCGAATCGGACGGCTACCCACCGGAGATGCCCGGCGATGCCGCTCCCCTCATCGCCCGGATGCTCGCGCTCATCGTCAAGCCAGACCATGCGTCAGACGCCCGCGTTCCGCTGGCTCCACGACGCGACTGGCCCGCGCTCGCTGACACGGCGCACAACCAACTGATCCGCAATGCCCCATGGTTTGTCGAGGCCCTCACTCGCCGGTACGCTCGTCCCGCTTCCAGCGTCATCGAGTCGCTCGTCCGAACTCATCCCCATCGCCTCGCTACGCTCGCCGCCGACCTGCTGACGAGCGAGCCGCTCGCCCCGCCGGTCAGATTGCCGCTCGAACCGGAATCGCTTGAGGAATCTGCCGCCGTCCAGGCCATCGTCTTCGAGGCGTGGCCGCACGCCACGCACGAGCTGTTCCCGCTCTTCGTCGATGCTCTGTCGGCGGCCGCACACGGCGGCTTTCCCGGGGAAGCTCTCGCCGCACACACCTCGTGGCTCCGGTCGGATGCATCCCTGGGACGGGTGCTCCGGTACGATCCGGAGGCTGATCGGTTCGTGGAAGCGGACCTCGCCGCTTCTCCGGTGATCCGGTCCGCGCATCTCCTTCTCGGTCCCGGCGAGGGTGAATCTCGGTGGCACGAGGAGTGGTCGGCGTGGTGTGCGGTGCGGGAGATCCCCGTCATGAACCCCGCATCCGCCGCGCGGATTGCCGACGACAAGTGGGAGGCGTACGAGCGTTGGCAACGCCAGGGGGTGCGGACGCCGCCGACATGGCTCGTGCCAAGGCGCGCGGTGAGGAAAGAGCAGCGCCAGGCGTGCGAGAAGGCGCTTTCTGCTGAATGCGATCGCTACGTCGTGAAGCCGCGCCATGGGACGGAGGGAAGGAACGTGATCGTCACGCCTGACGACGCGACGGCGCTCGCGGATGCACTAGGGCGCATCCTTCCGTGTGACGACGCCGTCATCCAACCGTATGGAGGCCGTCTGCGATGGGCAGATGACGAGATCGGTTCCACCGGACGGTGCGCGGCAATCCGGCTCAATATAGCACTGAAACCCGACGGCACACCCGTCGCCGAATCGGGGTATGTCCAGGTCGCGCGGGATTCCAACGTGCTCGTAGCGTCGGTCGGGCACGGGGGGAAGCTCCTGCCCCTCGTCAGACGACACCTCTTTGTCGTCCCACCCGATGGCTCACCGCGCAAGCTCACCGAGCCAGAGGTGAAACACATCGTGGCCTTCGCAGAACAGGCGGCGCGCGTGCTGGCCGAAGGGGTGCACCCCGAGGAGCGTCTACGTTTGATGGGGATGGACCTACTCGTGGAGGTGGACGAACGCGGCGAGGCGTTCCCGCTTGCGCTTGAGGTGAACCCCCGTCCGGCCGGTCTCTCCCACAGTCGCTTTCTCACCGATGGATGGGACGAGGCCGGAGAGCCGGGGGTGTCGGTCGTCCTCTGGGAAGGACGGCGATAGCGCGGCTTGGACCTGCCGGCATGGGTTATTCGAACCTCGTTCTACCACCAGGATGCCCGTGTCAATGAGGACTCTCTTCGTAGGTATGTGCCTTACGGCGTCCTCCGCCCCGCGACTGAAGTTGCGGGCTACGGAGAACTCTTCGAGTTCTTAGGCAAACTCACCTGAAGGTGATCTGATACGGATTCCACTTACAGACTTTACCCATGTGTGGCAGGGACGTAGCAAGCAGCGCTCCCTACAGGAGACCGTAACGTTGCACGTGCAGTAGGGGCGAGGTAACCTCGCCCCTCAAATCCGTATTGGTACGAGACCTAGGGCCCATCTTCCGACGGGCGCTCACCCCGGTAGTCGAGCATGGGCGGTCGCGTCGTGTCGACCTCGGTGACGAACACGCTGTCGGGGTAGAGTACCTTTCGTGCGTGGGCGAGCCGGTCGTACGTCCGGAGCGCCTTGTCTCCTTGCCCCGTCTCCCGGTACATGACGATGAGGTCGATGAGGGCGTCTTCGTTCAGCGGGTCCACCTCGGCGGCGCGCTCGAACCAGACGATGGACGAATCGTCCATATGCTTGTTCCAGAAGAGGATGCCGAGTCTCAGATATGCGAGCGGGTCATCCGGCTTCAGGCGAACGGCATTTCGGAGTTGCTTTTCGGCAACGTTGTAACCCTCGTTCATGTAGTTCCAGTAGCCCGCCTCGTAGTAGATCTTGGCGATCCGGTCGAGGCAGGCGCGAACCCGAGCGGCGTCCTGCATCTGCGCCGCCTTGTCCGCAAGGAGGGTGTAGGCGTACACGCCGGTTCCGACGCCTTGCGAATCCCTCGGCATAGTGGCGAGGAGCCGGTCTGCATGCTCGGCGCACTGCTCGTACTCCCGAAGCCGGTTGCACTCGATGGCCGAAAGAGAACGAAGTGCAATCGCGCTCTCCGGGTGGTCGGCGAGGTACTCGCGGTAGAGCTTGGCCGCCGACTCCCACTTGCCCCGCTCCACTTGAATCGCTGCAAGGTCGAGCTTTCCTCGACAGCCCGTCAATGCCAACGTGAGAAGGATAAGGGAGGCACACGCCCCTCTGATCATCTCACCTCCATGTGTGCAAGCCGTGACAGAAGATCGCGCATAAGCACGGCGTTTTCCGCTGCCTGGCCGTCGTGGCAGTTGTTGAAGAACAGGAATATCTCCTTCACCTTCCCGCGCAATCGCTCGATCTTGCCCGCCCACAACCGCAACTCCTCCTCGCTATAGAGATAGTCGTACCGGTCCCGCGCCTGGTCCGTTCCCCGACCCCACCAGGCCTCCGCGTTCCGCCCGTGGAACCGGACGTACGCGACCGGTACCGTGAACTTCGCCACCGGCGGAACCATGTCGCTGATCTGTGGCTCATCTACCGACACGAAACCGATGCGACGTTCTCTCAGGAGGTTTCCCACGAGCGGCACGATCCAGTCGCGGCGGCGGAACTCGGCGAACCATTGCACGTCGGAGGTCCGCTCGGCAATGGAGACGAGGTAATCCCGGTTCTCTTCCGTGTTCCGGAAGCTCCACGGGAACTGAGCGAGTACACCGCGCAACCGTCCGGCTTCGATGAGCGGCTGCAAGCAGGCCCGGAACTCCTCGGCGACCTCGGCGTCGGCGCGCTGGTGCGTCGTCTTCTTGTTCGCCTTGACCATGAACAGGAATCCCGGAGGAGTCCGCTCACACAGATGGGTCATCGTCTTCGCCGATGGGATGCGGTAGTACGAGGAGTTCAGTTCCAGCGCCGAGAAGCGTCCGGCATAGTACGGGAGCCACTCGGACTTCGGAAGGTCCTGCGGATAGAAGGTTCCGGCCCAGTCGGGGAAACTGAACCCGGAGGTTCCGACCCAGACGGTCGTCTTCTCCGTTTCTTCTGCGGGATCGGCGCGTTCGGGAGTCATGATCCCAGTTCGGCGAACGGCATCGGGGTTCCGTGCGCGTCGAACCCGAAGACGGCATTTCCACCCGACGCTTTTGCGCGGCCAAGTGCACGCCGGGCGTGCCAGTACATCTCGCGGGGGTCGTCGAAGAACGAGGGGTGGGTTACCACTCCGACGGAAACCGTCGGGCGCGTGGCAACTCCCTCGAGCAACGGGATCTTCGCGGTCTCTTTCCGGAGGATCTCGCCCCGCATGAGCGCAAGCGTGTAGTTGACGCCGATGAGTAGCGCCCCGAATTCGTCCCCGCCGATCCGGGCGACGATGTCCGTCAGGCGATAGAGCCTCCGGAAAGTCCTTCCGATCTCCCGCAGGAACATCTCTCGTGCGCTGCGCTCGTTGCCGAATGCATCGTGCAGGTGGTCAAGGTCCGCCACCAAGAGGCTCATGGGCGCGTGCCGACCGGAACGCTGCCCGCCGATGTCGTGCTGAAGACGCGCCACCTGATCGCGCAGTGCATCCTCGAAGAACGCCCGATTGTACAGCCCCGTCAGGCCGTCGGTGCGAATCAGGCTGTCGGCTTCGCGGAACGCGACGACGCGGACGAGGATCGTCGCGAGCCTGCTCGCGTGAACCGGCGTCTCGATGAAATACCACGCCCCCGCCTGCAAGAGCTTGACAAGATGGTACTCGGTCTTCGGGCCGATCAGGACGACGATCTCACTCGTGGGGCAGCGTTCTTTGATCTGACGGATGCTCGTCACGCGGTCCTGAAGGGTGTTCTGTTTCGTCGCGTCCACGAAGACTACCTGATACCGGGGGTCGACGTACCCCTCGCAGGCGTTCTTCATGGTCTGATCTTCGGTGAGAAGCTGCTTCTCCAGATAGAACGAGCGGCGCACGCTCTCGTTCACTTCACCGGAAAGCAGGGCGTTCTCAAGGGCATCTGCCAGTTCAGAGCCGCCGATGAACAGCGTGGCGTACTCGAACTTCGTGAGCGAATGGACCGTGTCGTTCATAGTTCACCCTCACCATCGCCCCCACTGGTTTCCTGCTGCGGCAGATTGCTCATGCATTGCCAACCTGCGAGCGACTGCTACGTCCGAAACCCTCCTGCCCGGCCTTGGTGCATGGGGTGCCGGAGTGCCGAAACTACTGCACCGTCAACATTGCGTTGACGGGTTGTCGGGCAGACAAGAAGGCTTGTGCCCCACCACCGGAGCCTATTGGTGGGGCGGGCATTCCTGCCCGGGCGATCCTTCACTGCAATGTTGACGGGCCACTACCATCACCAGGTGCAGCCCAGCCGCTCTCGATGCACCGCCGTCTCAACGAATGCCGAATACCTTCCGAAGATACGTCAGGCTCTCCGTCGCCGTCCGTCTCGGGTCCATGGAGAAATCGAACACCTCCACCGATACCCAGCCGTCGTACCGGATGTCGCGCAATGCCTGCACAATCGGAGCGAAGTCGAGGTTGCCGAAACCGGGACCCCGCAGGTTCGGATCGTTCGCGTGAACATGGGCCACCCACGGGCCGCTCTGCCGGATGACGTCGGGGATCGGGATTGCCTCCGAGGACATCGCCTTCGCATCGAGGATGATCCTGACGTGCGGACTGTTCACCTCCTTGACGAGTCGAACCGCCTCCGCCGCCCTGTTGACGAAGTTCGTCTCGGAGGGAGCGAGCGGCTCGAAGCAGAGCGTCACCTTCCGTTCCTCGGCGACCGGCGCAATCGCACGGAGCAGGTCAACCGCGTACCCCCACGCCTCGTCGTAGCTCACTCCGTCCATGACATCACGCTGCTTCGGCGACCCGAGGACCATCCGGTCTCCGCCAAGGTCGGCGCAGCAACCGATGAGGTCCACGAAGTACTCCCGGGTGCGCTTCCGTATGCTCGCATCGGGATGGGTGATGTAGAGACCTTTCGGGCTGACGAGCAACCAGTGGAGCCCGACGATCGCAACA
>Ga0315282_10005534_pt1 | contig 21468 bp, 23 predicted proteins | sample YL17G07_20_MG_FD_203693 | JGI IMG/M metagenome (GOLD analysis project Ga0315282, IMG submission 203693) | Sediment microbial communities from Yellowstone Lake, YNP, Wyoming, USA - YL17G07_20 | ecosystem: Environmental > Aquatic > Freshwater > Lake > Sediment | place: USA: Wyoming | collected... | reverse complement strand
TTTGTCATTCTGGCTTGTCCAGAATCTTATACTTTGTCATTCTGGCTTGTCCAGAATCTTATACTTTGTCATTCTGGCTTGTCCAGAATCTTATACTTTGTCATTCTGGCTTGTCCAGAATCTTATAATATAGATCTTCGAGACTCGGATTAATTCTTTTAATTAGATTTAATTTATCTTCCCTATTCATATCTTTTATCTGTTTTTCTCTTATTATTGCCTGTTCTATAGAGTCAAACACTTCATAATAGACTAACTTATGAAGATTATATTTTGAAGTGAAACCCTTAACTAAATTATTTTTATGCTCATAAACTCTTTTTACAAGATTACTGGTTACACCTGTATATAACGTTGGTCTATTATTCGCCATTATGTAGACGTAACCAGATCTCATATGTTTAACTAATTGTCATTCTGGTAAGCGATCCGCCAGTTGGCGGAGAGCGCATCCAGAATCCGGATGGGATGCTGGACAAGCCAGCATGACGGTTTTGCAACAGGTTCTTGTCATTCTGGTAAACCAAAAGGCGTTTACCCTAAAAAATCTCGCAAGATTTTTTAGGGCATCCAGAATTCCAGTCGGATCCTGGAGTCGCTTCGCTCCCCAGGATGACGAACATTCATGTTTCTTGCTTCTTAATTCTCTTAAAATGGTCCGCTAAATGACGAATCAGGCACATCAGACCTTATTTTCCCGTCAGGTTTATTCCTGTCTATTATATTCTGAATTCTTTTCTTAGAAATATCTAACATCTCCAAAACTGACTTTACTATATCAATATACGTCGGATAGTATCTTTCCGCCGCTTTCCAACCCGTCGGGGTGGGCAGATTGGGCAAAGTAATTTTCCGAGGCGATCTCTTGAGCTTGCCGAAAGCCTTCTGGCTGGCTATCGAAATTACTTCCGAGGCAAATCCCAAAGTTTCATATCCGGTATCAGCGGCAATCAGCCTCCCGGTTTTGCCGACTGAAGCAACAATCGTTCTTTCGTCAATCGGCTTTATACTTCTTGTGTCCACCACCTCAACCGCTATTTTTTCCTTTGTCAGGATTTCTGCTGCTTTCAAACTTTCAATGACCATGTATGAGGTGGCAACAATAGTCAGATCTTTTCCTTTTTTGACAATTTTTGCCCTGCAGAGATCTTCTTTGTAAAAACCTTCCGGCACCTCACCAACAACACTGTGTAACCAGCGGTGTTCAATAAAGATTACTGGGTTGCCGTCAAATACTGCCGCTATCAGCATACCCTTGGCATCGTGAGGAAAGACAGGCATCACCACCTTAAGCCCGGGAATATGAGCAAAAAGAGCCTGAAGGGATTGGGAATGCTGCGCTCCCTGTCCCCAGCCCCGGCCAATTAGCATACGGATAACCAGAGGAACAGAGACTTTTCCGCCGAACATATAATGCCATTTGGCGGCGTTATTGATGATCTGATCGACAGATAAAAGCGAAAAATCCACCCGTTGATGAGTCATAATCGGCCGCAAACCCGTAATTGCCGCTCCGATACATACTCCCGTAACAGCATTTTCCGAAACCGGCATATCCAGGACACGACTGGGATATTTTACCGATAGTCCCAAAGTTGTCCCGAAAATCCCCTTCGGATCCGGCACGCCCTCACCGATGATAAAGACCCGCGGATCTTTTTCCAGGCAAAGATCTATGGCCTCATGGATAGCGGCGGCATATGTGATTTCTCTTTTTTTTCTCATAAATTAAAAACGTTTATTTTAGTTGTGGGTGACGCGAGAGGAAGGGCTCCCGACAGCGCGTAGGTTTAGGAGCACTGGCGGGAGGGAAACTCGCGGCAGGACCCGCAAATTATTATTCATAAGCCTCTCTCTCCTGAGGCTCCTCCTCTAAATATGGGCTTTCCCTGGCAAAATCAAAAGCTCTATCAATCTCTCTCCCGATCTTCTTTTTCATCTCTTCTATCTCCTTCTTCCTAAGTATTTTTTCCACCAACATTATTTTTTCCATTTTCAGAAGTGGATCACGCCTCATCCATAGATTTAACTCCTTCATCGGCCTTCCCACTTTCTCGGTTTCATAATTTGGCCCGCAATGCTCTCTGAACCTGTAGGTGGTAAACTCCAGAAAAGCCGGACCTTTACCATCTTTTATATGCTTTATCGTTTTTTTGGCTGTTTGATAGACTTTGTAAACATCATTGCCATCTTCTTTAAGCGAAAAAATGCCATGTGCTGCTGCAATTTGTGTGATGTCTCTTTTCGGCTGCCGGAGTCGGATATGGGTAAAGATGGAATAAAAGTTATTTTCGCAGACGAAAAGAACTGGTAGTTTTTTTAAAGAAGCATAGTTCAGGCTCTCATGGAAAATGCCCTCATCGGTGGCTGCATCACCGAAAAAAACAGCCGTAATCGCTTCCTCTTTTTTCATGACGGAGGAAAAAGCGCTTCCGACAGCCACAGGAATTGTGCCGCCGACAATCGGAGTTGCTCCCAAAAAATTAACTCTCAAATCTATAAGATGCTGCGATCCACCCCGACCTCGGGAGCAACCGGTAACTTTCCCGTAAATCTCGGCAATCATTGCTTTTAAGTCTCCTCCTTTTGCCAAATAATGACCATGCGATCGATGATTACTCAGTACATAATCTTCTCTTTTTAAATTGGCGCAAACCCCGACCGCAATTGCCTCATGCCCGATGCAAAAATGCACCGGACAGCGCATCTGCTGGCTGGCATACTCATTGGCTATTCGTTCCTCAATTAGTCTGATACGGAGAAGTTGATAAAACAGCTTTTCTAACAACATAATTTTATTGTGGGTGACGCGGACCCTCCTTCGCATAATGCTTCGGAAGACAAAGAGACAGGCTTGCCCGCCAAAGCGAAGTTTCGACTGCGTGGATGTAATCCACGAGGAGAACCTGAGCGTAGGTGGGACCTGCAAATTATAATGATTTAACTTTCTTCATTTCCCTATCATGTTTCCCTTTAATCTTTGCTATCCATGAAGTAATGACATGATCCAGTATCAACTGGACGTCTTCTGATGGCCCGTAAAAGGAACTGTCGGCAATAATGGCGTGGTCTACTATTTTTGCCAGCTTTCCACCTGTTTTAAAACCCAAAAACCCGACGGTTTTTGCCCGGCACTTTTTGGCGTACTCGATGGCTTTAATCAAATTTACGCTGTTGCCGCTTCCTGATAAAGCAATCACCACGTCATCTTTTTCCACTAAATTTCGTAGCTGCTGCAAAAAAATATCTTCGTAGGAAAGGTCATTGGCAAAAGCAGTCATAATCGCCACATTGTCTGTCAGAGAAATCACACGAAAGCGCGGCTCATTTTCATCGTATTCTCGCTGCAAAGTACCCTTTCCCAGATCGCAGGCCATGTGTGAGGCGTTGCTTGCTCCTCCCCCGTTACCCATGATAAAAACTTTTTTATTATTGCGGTAAGCCTCCATGAGCAAATCGATGACGTTCTCAATAGCATCATGGTCAAGCCTGTCAAGACAGTGTTTAAGATCTTTTATATAGGAATTGATAAATTTCCGGCAGCGGGATTGTTTTTTCATTTCATAGCCAACCTTTGCATCGTCTTGATATTATAATATCTTGCATCGAAGGTTGCATTAGGAATCTTCCCTTTCTCGTATGCTTTTTTAAGATCCATAATCGCTTCCTCAACTGTATGTTTAGAGACAAACCCCAGCTCTCTTCTGATTTTGTCAGAATTGACGCGATAAGATCTTAGATCGTCAGTCGGTTTTACCTCGATCTTTATGTCCTTGCCCCCGATTACTTTCTTTACCATTTTCGCAATTGCCAAGACTGAATAATTATCATAACCGGCGTTAAAAATCTTGCCATTAATCTTTTCATCCGAATAATCAAACGTTTTTACATACAAGTCAGTCATATCTTCGATGTGGATGTTGGGTCTCATCTGACTGCCGCCAAAAACGACCATTTTTTTATTAACCAGGGCATTTATCGTCAAAATATTGACTGTCAAATCCAATCTTAGCCTGGGCGAATAACCGCAAACTGTCGCCGGACGGAGAATAAGAATCGTCATTCCCTTATTCTCTTGCCCCGTAGACTCGCCCCTCGGAGGCGAGGACGTAGACCTCGCGACGAGGTAAGAGTTCTTCGGGGTCATTCCTAACAAATATTTTTCACACAGAGCCTTATACTTTGAATAGTCAGTAAGCGGTTCAAGAGATAAATCTTCGGTTACTTCCGGCTCTTTTTTCACTCCATAGACACTTGAACTTGAGGCGTAAACAAAGCGTTTTATTCCGGCTCTCGCCGCCATATCCGCAAGTTTGATTGTCGCATCGTAATTGACTGATTTGCTAAGTTTTGGATCAAGCTCAAAAGAGGGATCATTGGAAATGCAGGCAAGATGAATCACAGCGTCCACTCCGACCAGTGCCTTTTCAACAAGTTTTTTGTCTCGCAGATCTCCTCTTATCTGGGTCAGTTTTGGATTTTCCTCTAAAACATCATCTCCAAAAATATACCAATCAATAACCTTAACCCGGTAGCCTTTTTTCAAAAGTTTCGGCACTAAAACCGCACCCACATAACCGGCTCCGCCAGTAACGAGAACACTGTTTATTTGCTTTTTTCTCATAAGTGACTTAAGTGACTTAAGTCACTTAAGTAGTCTCGTGATAAACTTCGTCATCTCAACCAACTCTATCGGCCTTTTGTTGCCCACCACCTGTACCTGCAGTGCTCCGGCCACATTGCCGATAAATGCAGCCAGATGTTTATCCATCCCAGAAAAAAGACACGGAGAGGCTATGGCAAAAAGAGCATCGCCCGCACCCACCCGATCAATAATTCTCTCGGTTAAAGCCGGTGTCTCATAATAGCCGTCTTTATCGCTGTAACCTAACGATCCGGAAGCGCCTCGTGTCACAAGCATATCCTTGCATTTCATCTTCCTGTAAATTTTTTTTACTAAACTTTTAATGTCGCCGTATTTATCATGTGTGGCCAATCTTATCTCAGCCTCATCAATACAGACAAAATCGGCTCTGGGATACTTTGTCACCACGTTAAAACCGTAATTGGCGCTGTTTGCCTGAACGTTCAGAGTTAGATAGTTTGCGTGTACAATGATAGTTTTTATGATTTTATCGGTTAAAAGCCCATGCCCGAAGTCATTCACAACCACCAGATCAAATTTGGCGATTTCATTTTTAAGATAGGCAATGATCGCCTTTTCGATCTTTTCGTCAATAAAACCGTCTCTCATGTAAGTAAGCTGGAACTGTTTTTGTTTGGTGAATGCATCCAGGTATCTTCTTTTGACAATCGTATCGCTGTTGGGTTGATAAAAAAATACCGGCTTCACGACTGATTTGAGCTTTTTTGTAATGAAGCTTCTGAATGAGTGTTTTTTACCAAGTATAGTCAAAAGAGTCACGCTGTCTGACAAAGAAGCAAGATGATTGGCTGTGGCCAATGCTCCGCCGGCAAAAGATTCAGCGGAAATAAAATGATGTACCATAATCGGCTCTTTGGAAGACCTGCCTAAAGGGAGCGTGTAATGATATTGGTCGATAATCGCATCTCCGATAACGAGTATTTTTGTGTTCTTGGTCACCTCCAGTTTTTCAATAATCATCTCGGCAGTATACTTTTCTTTAAGCGTATCCAGGTATTCCTTTGTTTTTGGCGGGTAAATATCAAAATAGTTATTGATAAGACTTGATGAGCTGAAAACTATTTCATCACTGGTAAAAATCAATTTGCCGCCTATACTATTAACCGCTTCTTCCTCCTCGTTTAACTTTCTGGGTATATGAGCAAAAGTTCTCCGGCTTTTATAATCAGGTCCTTTCACGTAAAAATTTGGCTTGATCTTTTTGATCGAAACTACCGCCGAATCGCTATCCACTATCGCCACGTAATCAACATCAGTGATTGAGGCAAGCACCTCAGCCCGCAAATTCTGATTAAAAACTGGTCTGCCTGGACCCTTTTTTATATAGCGGTCAGCTGTAATGGTAACAATAAGAATATCGCCGTACTTTTCGGCGGATTTAAAATGCCTGATATGTCCGGGATGGAGAAGATCAAACACGCCGTGGCAAAGGACGATCTTATTCCCCTCTTTTTTCAATCTTTCAGCAATTTTTGCCAGTCTACCCAGTTGGACTATTTTTCCTTTAAGCGTGGCGTTCATGGATGAAATAATAGCACTTTAGAACGTATAACAAAACCATCAGTTTCAGATCATGATGACAACAAAACTGTAGATTATCCCCACAGATTAAAAATATGGGTTTTGTTACGTTCTTTAAGTGACAAAAATTAATCCGTCAGTTCTTCTTTTACAAATCGCTACTCGCTTGTGGCTATTTAATTTTGTAATAATCTGAATATCTTCCTCCATTACCGTAGCGGATAAATTTTCCCTCTTATATAAAATAAGGTAATTTTTGCGAATTGATTTTTTTACTTTGCTGAAAAGTTGTGGCCAAGAAATCGATCTACCGACTAAAGCATTATGAATAGCTTTGGCACAAAGATAATCTTCCTCTGCTTTCCCACCGGTAAGATTTATTTCTCCGGCAGGCACCAGCAATATATCTTTGAGCTGGCCATCTTTTAGCCAATTTAAAACTTTCTCGAAATTGGCAAAACTGGCGGCAGTTACCATCCTGGCACCTTTTTCTACGACTCGACTAATTACCTTTGTTCCGTTGTTAGTAAGATATAAAACTGTCTTACCGGCGATTTTTGCCAAAATGTCATTTTTTTCCAAAAGTGCGGGAGAATTGGAAGCAGTCAAAATCGCGGCCACTTGGGGCTTGCTACTTTCTCCAATTACAAAAGCATCCGGGTATTTTTCTTTTGCGACAATAACATTTCTGTCATTAACCAGTAGCAGTGTACCGACTCCTCCATCAAGAAAAGTAGCAATATTGGTTGTCGCTGCCAAAATATCGATAACTACTGCAATTTTCCCGGAAAGGCTCTCTGGCAACTTGTCCGGCCAACATATCTTGACCGAGTCTTCGCAGGTCATAAAAGTAAACTATTTTACTACAAACTCCTCTTCTCCCAAATAACCAAAGGGAATATAGGTGGCGATGATTTTGCCGGTGTTTTCTTTAAGATGCGTCAAGTTGGTAATCAGCCTCACATAACCATCCAGTTTTTTACGATGCGGATGGACTATCCCAAGCAGATATTTTGCCTCCAGGGAAAGTAAATATTCCTTCTCGTCACGGATTCTTCCGTGCTGATGAGGATAGATTACTTCATGAGGTCTAAAAATAGCCATGGCCCGGCCGAAATTCCTTATCACCTCACGCCGCTCCCCGTAAAATCCTTCGGATTTACGGGGTAAATGATGGATCATCCAGTTTGCTTCCGCATGCCCGACCATAATTACAGTCTTATTTTGATATTGGGCTTCGATAATCTCATGTTCTACTTCCCTGATTTTATATTTTGAAACATGGTCAAAATGTAACAAAGTAATATACGGAAGAAAAATATGCAGCGTGGTTTTGGTTTTTAGTATTTTAAGATTATTTATAAAATAATACCCGTTTTCGGCAAAGAATCTGCGCGTGTCAAAAACATCTTTTATGTCAGTACCGGCAATCGCCTTGATGCCGGAAACAAGCGGATTATCCCAATTACCCTCGATGATATAGATTTTTGTGCCATTCTTTTTGATTTTCTCTATCGCTTTTAGTAAGCGTGTAGCACTTTTTGCAAGATTCGCCAATAACTCTTCTCTTTTTTCTTTGGGAAGGGTTGCCGCGAAGTTGCCAAAGTAAGTATAGGCAGCAAAACGGCCTTTGGGTTTACTTTCTTTCTCGTCATAGAAATGCTTTTTCAATTTTTCTATTTCAACCGATCCGGTCAGATCACCGGTAAAGACAAGATAATCCGGTGGATCGTTTGCCAAAGCTTCCAACCGTTTAAAGATTTCCTCATTTCCTCCATGAATGCAGCCTACATAGACAAACCGCTCAAGATAGAGTCGCCTGTTGGCAAGAGGTTTTGAAAAAACATGGGCGCCTAAGCGCAATCCGACTACCGACCCGACCAGTGAGGAATGTCTGTTGTTGTAACTATGCTGATAATGCGGATAAAAACGGGCTACTTCTTCCTCTTTAGGATAAACCCAACCGTGGAATTTCCTTTTTATCTTATTAAACATAATCTTACTAAACAGTCATAATTTTACTGATCATTCGTACTAGAGTATTACCATAATAGGCGATTCCGAAGTCTATTACAACCAATATATATTATTTGAGTCGCGTACGCGACCGTGTTATTATATATTTATTATGGCCAGGAAATTGTTTGCTAAAGAATTGACTTATGGGGTATTCGGATCGCTTATTGATCTTATTCTCTGGCAAATTTTTCTCGTTGGTGCCTCGGTCGGAAAATCAGGTCCCCGAGGAGTAAACCAAGCTTTTCGGGAAGCCGACGAAATACTGAGTAAAATCAACCATCACACCCTTACTACTTCCTGGCATCAGTTGTTTAAAAAGAAACTCTTAACTTACAAGAAACGACAAAATCTTTATAACGTCGAAGTTACCGATTTCGGTAAAAAGAAACTTGAACAATTTCTCCCCCATTATTTCACAAAGCGTCCTTGGGATAATAAGATTTATCTTGTCACCTATGACATCCCTGAAGAAAAACACAAGAAAAGAGATCTCCTGCGTAAATTCCTCATAAGAATCGGGTGTAAAATCCTCCAGAAGAGTGTCTGGGTGACTCTTTATAATCCGCGGCAACTGCTAGACGGATTTATCTCTCGCCACCGCATACCCGGCATGATTATCATCTCTGATATAGGTAAAGACGGCGGCATTGGAGAAACTACCATTCAAGATCTTCTTGTCAGGCTCTATTCCCTGGAAAAGATCAACGACCGATACGATGAATTTATCAAAAATGCGCGGGAGAAAAATAAGCCTGTTAAATTTTTATTGCTTGACTACCTCTCGATATTAAAAGACGATCCGCAACTACCTTTCGAACTTCTGCCTGATAGCTGGCTCGGAGACAAAGCCTACCATCAATACCAACAACTCCAATCTGGTCTTATATTAACACGGTCGCGTACGCGACCGTGATTTTATATCTTTTCTATAAAATATATTCTCTATTTTAGATACCTAAACCACTCTCTCGTTGCTTTTCTGATTTTCTCTGGTGTCCAGACTGGGGCTTTCTGCCAATAATCGATATTCTCAAGCATGATTTTTACTCCTTCGTCAAACGAAACTTTGGGCTTCCAACCTAGGGCTTTTTTGATCTTGGTAATATCGGCCAGAGTACAATCCGGCTCACCGGGACGCTTGGGAATATACACTATGTCCCCACCTAATAATTCTACAAGATGGTTCACACTGTAAGTATTACCGCTCCCTACATTAAAAATTTCATTGGCAATGTCTGATCGGGCAGCCGTAATCATTGCAGAAACAACATCGGTAACGAAAGTAAAATCCCTTGTTTGTTTCCCGTCTCCCACGACAGTAAATGGTTTACCTGATAGCTTTTGTGCTAAGAATGTACCAAAAACTGCGCCATACGTCCCTGACGTTCTTGACCTTGGCCCGTAAACGTTGAAAAAACGCAAAGAAACCACCGGCAGTTTATAAATCTTTCCCCAATGCAATACATATTGCTCACCGATGTATTTTGTCAGGGCATAAGGATATTGTGGCCGGACAGGTGCCGTTTCAGGTGTCGGATACTTATCAGGAATACCGTAACACGATGATGAGGCGGCATAAATAAATCTTTTTACATTTGCCCTGCGGCTTGCCTCCAATACGTTGACTGTCCCGTCCACGTTTGCATGGTGGTAAGTAAGAGGTTTAACAATTGAGGGAACAATATCAGCCAAAGCCGCCAGATGAAAAACCCAATCCACACCCCGGAAATATTTAGTCAAATCAGCTTGGGAAGCCCCAATGTCAACATTTTTTATGATGAGGCGTTTGTTTTTTTTATATGCAAGCAAGTTTTCTATCCTTCCGGTTGAGAAATTATCAAGGACAATTACTTTGTGGCCGTCCTTTAGTAGTCTTTCAACTAAGTGGCTGCCGATAAATCCCGCTCCGCCGGTAACAATTGTCTTCATGTTGCTAATTTTATTATTTCTTTCACCAGATGAGAAGAGGTAAGCGAGTATTTTTCTAGAAGGCTTTTTTGTGATCCGTAACCTTTAGGGAAAGCATCCGGAAGACCGATCCGTTTAAACTTTTTTGCGTGCGGAAAATTCCCCTCTGCAATTACCTCGGCAATGCTTGTCCCCAATCCTCCAGAAGTTGAATGTTCCTCAACGCTTACGACCAAGGGCACTTTTTTAATATATTTGGCAATCTTTTTGGTATCCAATGGTTTAACCGTGTGCACATGCAAAATTGCTATACTCAATCCTTTTCTCCTAAGTATTTTTGCCGCTTCTTTGGCAATTTTGAGGGTAATGCCTGTGGTAATAATCAACCCGTCGCTTCCTTTCTTTATCAGAATGGCTTTACCTATTTGGAATTTGGATTTTGAGGGAGTGACAATCGGATCGTTGCCTTTTGCCAAGCGGATGTAAATAGGTCCGGGATAATCAACTGTTGATGGCATCAGTTTTTCCATTTCTCGCCCATCAGCCGGCACAATCACTGCCATATTGGGAATGGCTTTCATGATGGCGATATCCTCTGTCACCGTATGCGTGGGCCCAAGCGGCGCATAGACTAATCCTCCTCCATTGCCAATCAGTCTGACTTTTAAATTATGCAGTCCCAAATCTAGCATAATTTGTTCAAAGCATCTCCTGGTGATGAAAGATGCCACTGTATTTACATAAACTATCTTTCCCTCTTTCGCCATTCCTGCCGCCATACCGATAAGATGCTGCTCATATACACCTTCCATAAAAAACCTCTCCGGCATTTCTTTGGCAAACTCCGAAAGGGTTCCGGCTGAAAGGTCAGAACCGATGAAGACTATCCTCTTGTCTTTTTTTGCCAGATGGTAAATTTGTTCAAGACAGGTTTTACGCATATTTCTCCAGTGCCTTATATAAAGATTTTATATCCTCATCTGTCAGTCCCCGCTTATGATGCCAAGATGGGTCATTCTCTATTTGTTTAATTCCTTTTCCCTTGACCGTATGACAAATAATAACGCTCGGCTTGTTTTTCTCCAAAGGCAATCCTAGTAGTGTCTTTTTAAGTTCTTTTGTATCGTGTCCGTCAACTTCGGTAGCAGCAAATCCAAAAGCCTTCCATTTATCCGAAAAAGGCTCAAGATCCTGTACTTTTGCCGTCGGCCCGTAGACCTGCATCTTGTTGTAGTCAATAATTACCATGAGATTGCTAAGCTTGTGTTTTCCGGCGGATAAGGCCGCCTCCCAAACCGACCCCTCATTAGTCTCCCCGTCTCCCATAAGGACAAAAACACGGGGATAAGTAAAAATGGAGCGGGTGATCAAAGAGGAAGGGTGACGAAGGGCCAACGCCATTCCCACGCCAATTGATAATCCGTGTCCTAAGGATCCTGTTGAAACCTCAACTCCCGGTATATTGTGTTCCGGATGGCCACCAAGCATCGCACCGCTTTGACAAAATGTGGAAAGATAAGATCGCGGAAAAAACCCTTTATCAGCTAAAATTGCATAAAGCGACGGACATCCGTGTCCTTTGCTTAAGATAAATCTGTCGCGTCTTGCCCATTTTGGATTTTTGGGGTTAAATATTAGGATATCGTCATAAAGCACCCTCAGTATTTCAACCAATGACAACGCTCCTCCCAGATGTCCCCGTCTTCCGCCTTCAAGTTGTCTGATAACCAATCTTCTAAGATATTTTGATCTTTCATCCATACGAGTTATCAACGCTCATTATATACTAAAAAATTGCTGAGGCAATTTTCAGTATAAACTCAGTATGGAAGTTTTGTGTAGCTATCCTCTATCCTCTTAAGCATTAATTTTGCCTTTGCAAGCTGTACAGCACAAATCCTTTTTTTATCAAGGGGACCTGCCGCGGCAAATACCCTTCTTTGAAAATTCTCGGGCAAATACTCATTGAGCATAATAAAACACCACTTAAGCCCAAATAAAGGAAAAACAACTTCCAGTCTCTCTTTAAGCTTTTTGTCGCGGCCAAAAACCTCAATTGTTCCCTCAATGAATTTTCTCTTGAATTTGTCAGGCAGGTTTATCTTCGGATGAATAAGAAAATCGGAGATCATTTTTGCCGGATCATCCCAGCCGAAATATTCAAAATCAAGAAAAACAATCCGGCCACTCTCTCTTCTTAGACAATTATCAAAGCCGAAATCAGAGGGACTCAATGTACGGTAAATTTTGGGTAACTTTTTGTCAAAACTGATCTTATGCTTTTTACTCTCTGTCCTGCACCATTTTTCTATTTTGCAAAAAGCGGGAAGAAATTTTACGGATAAAAACTTGGATAAATCTTTTTCTTTGTTATCTTTTGCGAAAGTATGCAGGCGTCTAAATCTTGAATTTAAATTCTCTATTATCTCACTTACGGAAAAGCACGCTTCCGAAGCACTGTAGAGATTGCCGTTTTTGTTGCCTTTTGAGAGAGAATGAAGATTTTTGATAAAAGAGATTACCTGCTCGATATCCTCGTTTTTTAATTTCTCCGTGTCAATCGGAGTACCGCAAACATATTCAAAAACAGCGATCTTGTTGTCTTTGTCGAAGGCCACGGGTTTTGGAATTGCCCTTATTCCTTTATCCCAAAGATATTTTAGGCTTTGGTACTCCACCACTGATCTTCTTTTTAAGTCCTTATCATCCCGATAGTACACTTTGACGAAATATTTGAGAGAGTTATTTACGGTCGCAATATAGGATCGGCTGTTACCGGAATGTGGAACGTTTAACAAAAAACGTATTTTCTCCCCGACCAGTTTCTCTAATACCCGCTTCAAATTTTTGCTGTCTGAATAAATATCCATCTTTGCGTAGTTGTTTCAGTGTACATTGTGTATGATAATGTTTAGACAACTTTTTAGCAATTATGAAAATACTTAAGGGACTACTTCAGCATAACCGCACTAAACTGGTAACAAAGACTTATAAAGGCTGGCTTACCTCGCAGGGCAAAGTGCTTGATGTAGGCTGCGGTGACGGGATCTTAACAGACGCACTTTCCCGAAAATATAAGTTGAAAGTAACCGGATGCGATGTTGAAAAATTCCTGATCAAACCTCTCAATTTTGTTCTGATGAAAGATAAGAATAAATTACCCTTTCCTAATTCTAGCTTTGATATTGTTACCTTTAATGACGTACTGCACCACACGTCAGCCTCTACACAATATTCGTTATTGAAAGAAGCTCTTCGAATTGCCAAAAAGAGTGTCTTAATATTTGAAGCTAAGCCGTCAGTGGCCACTTATCTGTTTGACTTTTTATTAAATAAAATATCTCATCCTTCGATGAATGTTCCTTTTGCTTTCAAGGATAAAAAGGGGTGGGATTCTCTTTTTAGAAAATTCAGCGCCAAAGTAGATTATAGAAAATGCCCTCGTTCACTTTTCTCTCCCTTTGCCCATTTTGCCTTCCGCCTCCATCACTTTTCTCATCCCATCCAGAAATGATACTTTCGGCACCCAGCGGAGCATCTTTTTTATTTTAGAGATATCGGCAAAATTACAATCACGTTCATCCGACCGTTTGGGAATGTAAGCAACTTTTCCTCCGATAAATTTCGCCATTTCGTTGATCGTGTGGATCTCTCCGCTTCCCACGTTGAAAACTTCATCGCTTATTTTTGATTTTGCCGCCGTGATGAAAGCGGTAACCACATCAGTCACGAAAGTAAAATCTCGCCTTTGTGTCCCGTCTCCGGCTACCGTAAGTGGAATACCTTTAAGTTTTTGAGCCATGAAGATGGAAAGTAAAGGACCGAAGCTTCCGAATTTGTTGACAGGCGCGCCGTAGATGTCAAACAGGCGAAGACTAACTACAGGCAGCTTATAAATCTTTCCCCAATGCAGTACATATTGTTCACCGATGTATTTTGTCAGGGCATAAGGATATTGTGGTCTGATAGCGGCCGTCTCCGGTGTGGGATAGACGTCAGGAATTCCGTAGCAGGTGGAAGAGGCAGCGTAGACGAATTTTTTTATTTTTGCCCTGCGACAGGCTTCCAGGACATATAAAGTACTGTTGACATTAGCTTTGTGACAGTCCGTTGGTTTGTCAATTGAGAGAGCAATACTGGACTTTCCCGCCAGGTGAAAGACCCAGTCAATATCTTTGAAATATCTCGCTAACTTATTTACACCAACTGAAATATCTATTTTTACTACCAACAGATTCCTATCGTTTTTAAGATGCGATAAATTCTCTCCTGTAGAGTGATCCAAAACAATCACTTTGTAACCGTCAGCAAGTAGTTTCGTAACGAGGTGGCTGCCGATAAATCCGGCACCTCCAGTCACTAAACAAGAATCCTGCCTCGCGGGCTCGCCTCGATTCGACCCACCTAGACTCAACGAGGCTGGTGAAGCGGGTAGGCGGGTATGAATCATAAATAGATATCTTTAACCAATGCTCCTATGGTTGCTAATGTTTGAGTAACACTGTTGATTGAGAGAGCTTTTGATTTATGAGTTTTTCTTTCCTTATGAATAAAAGGCACTTCCTTGTAGCTTACGCCCTTCTTAATAAGCCTCACAATGATTTCCGCAAAAATAGCCAAACCGTTTGAATGAAGCGGAAGACTTTTTACCAATTTGGTCCGGGTAACAAGATAACCGTTGAAGTATTTTAAATTCAATCCAAATAAAATATTCATCATGATGACAAAAAAACGCGAGGCGATACGGCGAAGAAGTGGCCGGGAACCGGGATTTGCCATGTAAGAGATGATAAGATCGGCTGATTTTCGCGCTTTGATAAGTTCTCGAAATGAATAAGTTGACATATCGTTGTCACCGGGGAAACCGGTGATATATTTTTTTGTTGCTCGTTTGATACCATCTTGGATAGCCGAGCCAAAACCCATGTTTTGGGAATGAGTAATAATTTTGATCTTTTTATCGGATTTAGAAAGAACTGCAATGATTTTCCTAGTATCATCAGTACTGCCATCGTCAATAATGACGATCTCATAATCGCTGATCAGATTTTTCAAGGCGGCATAGACACTGTCTACTGCGTTTCCAATATTTTCTTCTTCATTGTAAGCGGCAATTATAACTGAGACACCATTCATAATTCCAATATCATCCTGCCTAAACTCTTCTGTTTCTCCATAAGAGCAAAAGCCTGATTTATCTGTTCTAATTTGAATTTACGGGTAATTAATTTATCCAGTTTCAAACTGCCATCTAAATATGCTTTTGCATAATATGGTATATCCTCATCCATCTTTGCTCTTCCTCCCCAAGTACCGATTATTCTCTTCCCAAGGATCAAATCAAATGGATTGATGCTTATTTTTTCTCCCTTTTTCAAATTGCCGGCAATTACGGCAAGGCCGGTATCTTTTATCGCTTCAAAGGCTTTCTCCATTACCTCTTTTACGCCTGAAGCTTCGACCGCAAAATCTACTCCACCTGGACAAATAGCATTTATTTCATAAGTTATTTTGTCTTTTTTGAAAATTACGCTGTCAGTCGCGCCAAGTTCTTTGGCGTATTCAAGCTTTTGCTTGTTGATGTCAACAGCAATAATTTTGCGGCAACCTTTCATTGCCCCTACTAAAATCACGCCGGACCCCACTCCTCCTATTCCAAATACGGCAAGGCTCGAATTTTTTGAAATATTAAGATCATGAAGTACAATCCCTCCACCCGTAGCCACAGCACAGCCCAAAAGTGCGGCGGGGGCGGCAGGAATATTTTTTGCTATTTTTGTCGCGCGGTTTTCGGAGACAACCGCATATTCACTAAATGTTGTGATGGCACCGGAGTTGATGATTCTGTTATTTAATAAATATTGGGCGGATGGCACATCCAAACCTTTGCCGACAATCCATGATAAAACCACGCGGTCTCCTCTTTTGACTTTTGTCACACCCGTACCAATTTCTTTGACAATCCCCGATCCTTCATGTCCTAAAAGATGCGGCAGGTATTTATCCGGCCCTCTTAAACCGGAAATCTCATTAAGCTGGGAATGACAGATGCCGCTTGCTAGGATTTTTACAAGCAGCTGGCCTTTTTTCAGCTTCGGGACTTCAATCTTTGCCACCTGCAAAGGAGCGTTGAGTTTAAAAAGGATTGCCGCTTTGGTTTTCATGATGGCAAATCACTCCCGTATCTTCGCAGTTTATACATGTCCCTGTCTTTTTTTAACGATTCTGCCAGCCTTCTTCTGCTTTTGGCATCCAAAGGATCATAACCGATGGAAAAATTTCGACCTGAGGCCGTTTCCTTCCCCATTTTTGATAGAAAGCGGATGCAGTTATAAATATAGCCGATATCAGTACCTTTCCTTTTTTTAAGAAACTCAAGTGTCGCTCTCTTTTTTTCTTTGGAAATCCCCGGATCATTCAATATCAAAGTATGCGTCTTTGTCTTTGTCCAACCGGGCCCGACGGTAAAAATATTCAGGCTTTTTTCTTCCGCGTCAAGATACTCGCACATTTTAACAAGCATGATCTTGCCGATCGTGTAAGCGGAAAAATCGATAACGGCCTTATTGATACCGCCAGCGGCAAAAAAGACCACGTTACAGATTCTCTTTTTACTGCGCAAAGGATAAAGTTCGTGAAGAACTCTTAGCTGCGAAGTTGAATTTAGACTGACAGAGGCATTCCAACTGTCAAAATCAGTTTCAAAAAAAGGAGTCAATGGTCTTGGCTCACCCACGCAGGAGATAAAAGTTTCCCATTTAACCTTAAGCCTTTTCAACCTTTCCTTCAAATTTTTCAAAGCAGACGGATCGGTGATATCAAAGGCAATCAAAGTACATAATTTTTCCTTTTGCAAAGGTAAAAGCCTATCTGAGAAGGTCCTGTAGGTACCGATAACCCGAAAGTTGTCTTTAAGGTATCGCTGAGCCAGTACCATCCCGATATCGCTGCTTACTGAAAGAATAAAAACTGTGGGTTTGGTTGTTTTCATATCAGCTTTGCCTCCATAAGTATTTGCTCTTCCAAAAAATCACCTTTACCTTTCTGATAAATCATTACCTTCTTCAGTTCATCGGGAGGCAGTTTCGGATCAAGATCTTCCAGACCGCTACCAAATTTTAACATAGGCACTATTTTTTGATTGGGATCTATCTCAACGTCACAAATTACCGGCCCTTTTGTCGAGAGTACCCTTTTTAGGATTTTTTTAATCTCATCATGATTTTGCATGTGGAAATAGGGAAGCTTAAAAGCTTCACTTACTTTTTTAAAATTCGGAAACCATAAACCGGTTTCCTCATTCACAGCGGTGTAACGACCGGCAAGCCAGGTATCCATCGTTTGTTTCTGGATGCCGTGGCCATGATTGTTGAAAATAAATATTTTTATCGGCAGTTTATGCTTTGTTATGGTTCCTAGTTCCTCAAGACACATCATCAAACCTCCGTCACCGGTAATCGTATAGATATCTCTTCTTGCGGCGAAAGCCGCACCAATTGAAGCCGGTACCGAGTAACCCATCGGCGAATGATTCCAGGCAGAAATTAACCTTTGGTCTGCTTTCGTTTGCCAATTTTGCATCGTCCAAGAAAGATTGCCTCCGGCGTCAGTCAGAATGATATCTTTAGGTCTTAAAGCACTGGAAAGCTCTTTGATAAAGACATAAGCGTTAATATTCCCTTTATGTTTATAATACTGGGTAGGACAAATGGGGTATCGACTACGCCATTCAGTTATCTTTGCCTGCCAGCTATCCCATCTTTTACTCCAAGGTTTTTTGTAAAATTCATCAAAATTGTTAAAAAAATCTGAAAGTTCTGCCTGAATCTTAAGATCAAGCTTCAGGTCCATCGGCCCGAATTTATCAAGTTCTTCAGAGTCGATATCAACCATCACTTTTTTAGCCATTGGGGCAAAAAGATTTTGTTTACCACCTGTAATCATTTGCGATAGTCTTGTCCCTAGGGCAATCACAAGATCACTATTTTGGACGGCAAAATTACCTCCTCGGGGACCGCAGACACCTACTCCTCCTGCGTTGTATTTATAATCATAAGGGAAAAGATCCATGCCTCCCCAGGTAAGAAGAATTGGCATTTTAAAATAGGCAACAAATTTTCTTACTTCCCTTACCAGCTTTGCCACTCTTATACCGGCACCCAGAATAAGAATCGGACGTTTGGCCTTCCCAATCAGTTTTACCACCTCACCTACCTCACGTTTTATATTACTTTTCTTTTTTTTAGGTAAAGCAAATCTCCGAAGAAAACCCTTGTCGATCTCGGCTCTTTGTAAATCATCCGGCAGATCGAGAATCACCGGTCCCGGACGCCCCGAGGAAGCGATATAGACCGCTTTTTCAAGCTCGTATCGTATATCCTCTGCTTTTTTTAACTGAGCTGCGTATTTGGTAATTGATTTGAAAATTGAGATCACGTCAGTTTCCTGAAATCCTTTTTGGCGAAGCTCAGGGGTCGGTTTAAGCCTGAAGGTGGCTACTTGGCCGCTTATGATAAGCACAGGGATGGAGTCAAAATACGAATTACAGACACTCGTTACCGTATTGGTGGCGCCCGGACCGCTGGTGGTTATCATACAGCCCAAATTTTCCGTAATCCGGCTGTACCCATCAGCGGCGGCGGCTCCCCCTTGTTCATGTTGGGGAATAATAAGTTTAAGCTTTGGGTGACGGTTGATACTGTCGGCCACATGCACGATTGCTCCGCCTGAATAAAGAAAGATATGCCGTAAACCCTGTTTGGCCAAAAAATCAGCCACGAAATCAGACAGTTTCATCCTTTTCTCCCCATTGCTTCGCAATGGGGACCCCGAAATTACTATTTAAGATAAATTTTTTTAAGTGTCTTGGTAATAAAATCGTTAATAAAAAAATAAGAAAACTTTTTGTTAACATAGTAGTACCCTCTATCGTATTTTAGCTCTCCTGAGGCAATAAATCTTTCCAATCGTTTATCAACAATGATTTTTTTGTTGTAAAGACGTAAGATTTCTTTCAAACTCAGTCCGTGATCTTTTGCCTGATCAATTTTTGTTAACAATCCGATCCTTATAGAAGATTCCATCAATCCAAAAATTCCTAAAATATAAATGAAAACCAAGAGAGTATATAAAAATAGCGAGAGAGGGATAAAAACAAAAGAATATGGCCGGATAATAAAAAATCCCCCGATAAGATCAACTACCGCACCGATATAATAAACGTAAAGCAACCACTTGATAACCATTGTCTCCGCAATTCGTCTGAAGACAAAAACATGGACAGCCAGAAACAAAATAAAACTGACAAAAGTATTGAGAATAATGGACAAATCCATACTATCCTCCTCTTTCCCAAGCCAAAATATTTCTGTACAGGGAAATAAATCTCATAATAAATATGCCTTTAGGTAAGAGGCGGTATAATCCTCTTCTTTCATTAATCCAACCTATTCTCCTAAGTTCCAAAATTCTTTTTGAAATAAGCACGCTATCGGAAAAATATCCCTGTATCTGCCCCCGAGTCAACCAGCCGTGTTTTTTAATTTGGGAAATTATTTTGGTGGCCGGGCTTTCATCTGCCAAAAAAACGCTTGTGAGGAAAATAAAATAAACGCCGCAAAGGAGCAAAAAAAGAAAAAATGAACTTACCGGACACTCTATCGTCCACCAGTTCACTTGGCCATTTGAAACCTTCGGCAGGAAAAAAGTTACGGCTGTATTTAGCATCAACATCAGTGGATAGACTCCGAAACTCCAAACTGTAAACCCTACTTTTCGACAAAGAAAAATATGGATGAGGCAGCTTATGGAAAAAACTAAAATGGTGATGCAAATATATATCATGAGGTTGACGCGAGATCTAAAAAAAGCGAAATAGTATTCTTCAGTGTCTGGAAAATGCTTTTTGCGGTAACGGCGGTGGATTGGCCGTGTCTTCTTCCCGTATGGTCAAAAGGAATCTCTTTGTAAGTGTAGCCTTTCTTTAGCATTCTCACCTTGGTTTCCGCATAAACATCAAGACCGGTTGAGGAAATATCAATGGCAGCCACTTTCTTGGTTTTTGCGACAAACGGACCGTTGTAATAACGCAAGGAAAGCCCAAAGAGGAAATTGATCAGCGCCACATAAGAGTGTGAGCAAATCCGTCTTGTTAACGTCCGATCCTTATCCGTCCTCATGTAGGCGGTAATAAGATCAGCTTCTCCCCTTTTTCTCAAAAGAGGAGTAAGTGATGAAGCTGACATGTCATTATCTCCGGGAAAAACAGTCAAATAAGCAGTTTTAACGTAAGGAATAGCTTTTTTAAAAGACCGTCCAAGGCCGATATTTTTCTTATTGCGGATGATGCTGATATTTTTATTTTTTTTGGCAATATCACTGGCTACTTTAAAGGTGTGATCAGTTGATCCGTCATCGACAATGATGATTTTAAAATCTCGGGTAACTTTTTTTAGGGCGCTAGTAACATCCGCGACCGCCTCTTTAAGATTTTTCTCCTCATTGTAAGCGGAAACGATTACTGTAGTATCATCGGTCATATTCGCAACTTTGCGATTTCAATCAATGGAAAATTCTCTCATGGAATAAACCAGTAATAATCACCGCTGTAGCCTACCTTGGCAAAAAGCTCTTCCCATTCTTTTGTACTCATATAGGTTAAAGCAGTCAGATTCCAATCCTCCATCCTTTTTCTTTCTTTCTCATTTCTATAAGCATCAACGGTAATAAAAGCGTGTTTTCTAGAAACTCTTTCTATTTCTCTAAGCGCTTTTTTGCAATCGGCAAGAGGCAAATTATGTATCGTGTTAATAGAAATAACAAGGTCAAAAGATTTATCGGGATAAGGAAGCGATTTCGCATTCCCCAGCTTAAGATAAGGCTTTACGTCTGCCATGGCATTTTTTATCGCATATTCTGAAATATCAAGACCGGCCACGGTAATACCGGGAACAAGCGCCATAAAATCATGCAGCATGAAACCCTTGCCGCAGCCTATGTCCAAAATACTGCTTTTGCCTGTCAGACTGTAATATTTCTGAAAATCAAGAACAACTTTTTCCCAAAAACGGGGATGATAATGATATCCGCCATAGCCGTAAATTCTCTCGCCATCAAAATATTCTCTGCCAAATTGCCGGGCAATTTTTCTTATTGCCTCTGTCTTTTTCTCTGCTCGGGCGTTTATCTTCCTTTTGCTTTTGGGATAATTTTTCAGCAAGTTAATTTCGGGCATAAGATAATAAACTTTACTTTAATCCCACCCCCATCCCAAAAAGATAATGTGCCATGGGATAATAACCGGTATGCACAACCTCATCGTTCATAGAAAAGATAAAAACATTCTGGAAATATTT
>Ga0315282_10005533_pt1 | contig 21468 bp, 18 predicted proteins | sample YL17G07_20_MG_FD_203693 | JGI IMG/M metagenome (GOLD analysis project Ga0315282, IMG submission 203693) | Sediment microbial communities from Yellowstone Lake, YNP, Wyoming, USA - YL17G07_20 | ecosystem: Environmental > Aquatic > Freshwater > Lake > Sediment | place: USA: Wyoming | collected... | reverse complement strand
GTCCGCAAGTTAGAAGAATTCTTAGACGGAAAGGGGATCAACTACGTCAGAATCACCCACTCCACGGCTTACACGGCCCAGGAAACTGCCGTGGCGGCCCAAATCCCTGGAAAAGGATTGGCCAAAACCGTCATTCTGAAAACCGATGGCAAGATGATCATGGCCGTCCTCCCGGCTTCCCGCAAGCTGGACCTCGGCCTCTTAAGGGAGGCCATTGGCGCGAACACAGTCGAGATCGCCAACGAGACGGAGTTTAAGGACATATTTCCTGAATGCGATATCGGCGCGATGCCGCCCTTTGGCAATCTCTACGGAATGGACGTCATTTCCGAAAGAATTCTGGCGGAAAACGAGGAGATCGCATTCAACGCCGGCTCTCATACAGAACTGGTCAAATTGTCATACAAAGATTTTCTTGAACTCGTTAAACCGAAAGTCGCGTCGTTTTCATCAACAGGGTAAGCATGAAACATCGGCGCCGGGGCCATAGCGTCTCATAAGCCATTGAAAGTCTTTTTGCTGTATCAGCAATTTTTCAATTTTCTGGAGAAAATCCCATCTGATCCAGGACAGCATTCGAAGAAATGGCCGCTCTTCTTCGGCGAGTATTATCAGCCTAACAAAGCGTTCTTGGATGCGTACTTTTCCCCCTCGCCTTTATCGGATTCTGCTGTTTTGGAGGAACGAGTAAAGGCGGTCAAAGCCGCAGATTATTCTTGGTTGAAGAGTTTCTGCGCGTTTTTGCCTCCTGAGAAAATCATCCACGAAGCGTATGAGGAATGTGTTAACGTTGTTTCCCCTCCCGAAGAGCCTGAGATCTATCTTTTTATTGGATTTTTCAGTCGAACTGTTCGGTGAACGGCCGTGGCGTCAAGTCTCCGAACGAGCTGTGGGGCTGGAACAACCCTCAGGAGGGCCGTAAAGCTCCGACGGAAGGCTCCTCGACGACAAGGCCGCATTGCGGGGACATTTGGAAGCCCAATGTGCGACCTCCAGAAGCTCGACCCCTTCCACAGCGGCCGGGGCCCCGGCCTTGCCAGGACCGGGGGTCCACTTCCGCCGTACTCGCCCGTGGATATAAGCCACGGGCGAGTGGCGAGCCGAAGGCCCGTCCCGGGATTTGACTTGCTTCCCGCGCTGTGCTATCCTTTTGCCGGACACTCGAGACGGGGAAAGAGGTCAGCAAGAGCTCCCATTGTCATTCCGAGAATCCCTCCGATCAGTCTGAAGAAGAAAATATCTTATTTCTTTAAAAGGAGGAGGCGATGAACTGGAAGCGCTTTTTTGTGGGCAGCCTGGTGATTTTTGTGGTGGTCCGGGGCATGGAGCTTGTCATCGACAATGTCTTCATGAAGAGCGCTTACGAATCTCTGAAAAGCCTGTGGCGGCCTGACCTGACGTCCAAGATGTGGGTGATGTACGTGGTCGGATTGCTGGTTTCGCTGCTTTTCACGTACATCTTCATCAAAGGCCGCGAAGGCAAGGGCATTGCCGAGGGCGTGCGCTTCGGGATCATCATCTGGCTGTTCGTGGCCGTGCCGATGGATCTTACCATGTGGGTACTCTTGCCGATCCCGCATATGCTGATTTTCAGGTGGATCCTGTTCGCCTTGCTGGAAATGCTGGTGGCGGGGATTCTGGTGGCGGTGATCTACAAGCCGCTTGCGCCGGCGAAAGTTTAGCCCAGCGGGCATTCCTGATCCGGCCGAGGAATTGAAGGAAAAAAAGAACCTCGTCCTGCGCGGAATCTGCTGCTTCCGAAGCTTCATTCTCCAGGAGTAGAGGAGAAACGCGAGGATCGAGCTTGATAGACGGGAGGCCTTATGTAACATGAAACGGAAAAAGAAACTCATAGGCCGGATGGTCCAGGTGGTCCTCAGGATTCCGCCCGAGGTTGAAGACAAAATCCGCGTGATCGCCCTTAAGGAACACCGGTCCTATAGCTCGGTCCTTCGCCAGGCTATTTATGAATGGGTAGAAAGGCGGCATAAATAAAGGACTGACATGAGCGATCGACAGGCGCAATATCTCGCGGACCTCAGGGCCCGCCACGTTGCGGAGCTCGAGGATCTTCGGAGCGCCCTGGCCGGGCGCCGCCTGCGGGCCCTGCGCGAGATCAAGCGGCGTCACGCGGCCGCCGAACGGGAGACGGAAAGGATCCTTACGACGATCAGACGCGAGGGTCGAGTGCCCCAACGCGCTAGAAAGGGCTAGGACAAGCGATCTTCCAATGGACGATCAATCATCGGGGGGGCTTCGAAGCCACAAAGGTGAGCTTCAGAGAGCAATAAAAAACATGACAGACTGTTAAACCTGATGATTAGCTGCCGAAATGGCCGAAAATTTTTCTTCTTAAATATCTTACAATTGATCTTTGAAAATGTTTCGAAAATGGAATCCATAAATTACAAAAGTAATTGCCAGCGGGAATAGTCTTGGATGTCTGAAGAAAGACCAAAATAAGAGCTTCCAATAATAAACCCTGGCTTTATCTTTTATGCCAAGAAACCATATAGATTTAAAAAATGCGCCGGAATAGGCGAAATGCAAACGAATGTTAAAGAAGTGAAAATGCGACTTTTGTAACGGCTTATGTTGTTTCAAAAAATTTTTAACCCGCTCGTAATAAACCTTAGGAGAGTAAATTTCCTGAACAATTTTTTTATAGCCGTTAATGAGCGTTTCGTAATTCATTTTAGGCTTAAAGTTTATTGAAAAATCAGTGTTATCTCCCGAAGGATCCTTCAACAATCTATTCTCTTTCAGAAGGCGTTGATAAAGTTTCGTGCCGCGCGGTGCGTTTAATAACCCAACCATAGCAGTGATAATTCCGCTTTTTTGGATGAATTCAATTTGCCTTTTAAAAATTGAAGGCGGGTCACTATCAAATCCCACAATAAATCCTCCGCTTACTTGTAACCCAGATTTCTGGATTTTTTTAACACAGGCCAATAAGTCACGATTTTTATTTTGAACCTTATTGCACTCCGCCAAGCTTTCCTCGTTCGGTGTCTCAATGCCGACAAATACTGAATTGAACCCTGCCTTAACCATCAATCGCATGAGTTCCTCATCGTCGGAAAGATCAATAGATGCTTGCGTGTTAAAAGAGAAGGGATATCTTTTTGTTTTCATCCATTCGATTACAGCAGGCAGGATTTCACTTTTCAGCTTTCTCCTGTTTCCAATAAAGTTATCATCAACAAAAAATACTCCACCTCTCCAACCTTGAGTGTACAGACTTTCCAATTCAGCTAATATTTGGTCCCTGCTCTTTGTCCGAACCTTGTGTCCAAGAAGATTGGTTATATCGCAAAAGTCACAATTAAAAGGGCAGCCACGAGAATACTGGAGGCTCATAGAGGCATATTTTTTCATCTTGACAAGTTCCCAGAGCGGAATCGGCGTCTTTTCTATATCCGGGAATCCCCGAGAGGTATAAATATGTTCAGCGCGCCCGTTCCTCAGATCTTTTAAAAAAAGCGGAAGAGTGATTTCAGCCTCATTAAGTACAAGATAATCTACGTCCTCGAACTCTTCATATCCGGTGGTAAAAAGAGGACCGCCCGCAACAATCTTGATATTCATTTTTTTGCACTTGCTAATCACTTCTTTGGCCGATGCTTTTTGTATGGCCATGGCACCAATGAAAACGAAATCGGCCCTTTCAAGGTCTTTATCCTTCAGCGTCGTTACATTCATATCTACGAGTTTTTTCTCCCAATCCCCTGGAAGCATGGCCGCCACAGTCAACAACCCCAATGGAGGATAAGTTGCCTTTTTGGAGATAAATTTTAAGGCATATTTAAAGCTCCAAAATGTATCGGGAAAACTTGGGTAAACCAAGACGATTTTCATGCTCAACTCCTTAGTCATAATTCATGCTTTTTAGGTTGATGGCCCTCTCCCCATTCTTTGGACAGTTGCGGGGCTTCCTGAAGGTGGATCGAAAGCCTGCCTCTCAGGCGCTTGCCAGCACTGCTCTGAAGCAGTACGTGACCATTTTATCCATTTTGAAGGCTGAAAGCTATTTTCGCTTGAAGCCCGAAAAAATGGCTTCGCCGGAATCCCGAGAGCGAGGGCTCAAGGGGGTCTCCTATGGGATCCTCTCCTGCCGCACTCCGACTTCAACGTCCACAGCGGCATTTGCCAGCCGTAACAAAGGATTATTATGCCCTTTGCCCCCTCTCAGCTCATCTTCATAGATGGGCATCACACTTCCGCAGACCAGTATTCCTTTCACTTTCCCGGGGACTGCTTTCGGACCCAGCCCATATATCTTTGAAGTTGATTTAATGCTGCCCGGCCTACTTGTCCTGGTTTGAGTTCCACAACATACTGTGTCCCGGCCCCGTCCTTGTATAAAAGGTCAATCCTGCCTACTGGAGTATCCATCTGTCTGGCTAACAGTCTCAAAGATTTCCCAAACTCCTATCGTCGCATTGGTCACTATCGATTTGTAGGACCATCCTGTGGTTCTTGACAGACGACGCCCGACGCATGAGAATGGGGCCACACGAAAGGAGAATCGACAATGTCCGCTGTCCGGCGAACCGTGATGGCCGCCTGTCTTGGGATCGCGCTGATCGCTGCCAACGGCATGTTCGTTGCCTTTGCCCAGCAGCCCCTTCCGCAGAGCCTTTACTCGGGGTTGAAGTGGCGCTTAATCGGACCATTTCGAGGAGGCCGGGTGAACGCCGTGAGCGGTGTGCCTGGACAACCGAACACTTTCTACTATGGCTCGGTCTGCGGGGGGGTGTGGAAATCCACGAACGCAGGTCGCACGTGGACGCCTATATTCGACGGGCAGCCGGTCGCCTCGATCGGCGCCATAGGGGTCGCCCCGTCGGATCCGAAGGTCTTATACATCGGCACAGGTGAAAGCGATATGCGCGACTCGATCTCGTTCGGAAACGGGATGTACAAATCCACAGACGCCGGGAACACCTGGAAGCACATCGGCTTGGAGAATACGCGTCAGATCGCGCGCGTGCTGGTGGATCCGAAGAACCCTGGGATTGTCTTTGTCGCGGCCTTGGGCCATGCCTACGGGCCAAGTCCGGACCGGGGCGTTTATCGCTCGCGCGACGGAGGCGCGACCTGGCAAAAGGTCCTCTACAGGAGTGATGGCGTCGGCGCGGTCGATCTTGCGTTCGATTCGAAGAATTCGAAGGTCATCTATGCGACGATGTGGGCCACTCGCCGTCCCCCGTGGTACATCTATGGTCCGTCCATCGGCCCCGGAGGCGGCCTCTTCAAATCAACCGATGGGGGGACGACGTGGAAACAACTTCTGGCCGGCCTTCCATCCGAAAACTTCGGGCGCAGCGGCATCGCCGTAGCGCCAACGAATTCCAAGCGGGTGTATGCCATTATTGATGCGAAGGGTGGCGGGCTCTACCGTTCCGATGACGCCGGGGCGACGTGGCGAAGGATGTCGGGCGACAATCGGATCTGGGGCCGCGGCTGGTACTTCGGGAAGATCGCGGTCGACCCGAAGAATCCGGACATCGTCTATGTGTCCAATACTGCGCTTTACAAATCTGTCGATGGGGGCAAGAGCTGGGTCCCGATCAAGGGGGCACCCGGCGGGGATGACTATCATCAGCTCTGGATCGCTCCCGACGATCCACAGCGCATGATCGTCGCCAGCGATCAGGGGGCCATCGTCACGATCGATGGCGCACTGACATGGAGTTCGTGGTACAACCAGTCGACCGCCCAGCTGTATCACATCGCCGCGGACTATCGATTCCCGTACTGGCTCACCGGCGCTCAGCAGGACAGCGGCCCCGTGGGCGTGCCGGTGCGCAGCCCCCATTCCGTGATTTCCATGCATGATTGGACGGGCGTGGGCGCCGGCGGCGAGAGCGGCTACACCGCGCCCGATCCGCTGCATCCTGAGATTTTGTATGGGGGCACCGTCACCCGCTGGAATAACGTCACCGGTGTGTCTCAAAGCGTCTCTCCCGAGCGAGGCGCCCAAGGGGGACCGTTCAGGCATGACTGGACCCAGCCGCTGGTGTTCTCCCTGGCTGACCGGCATGCGCTGTACTTCGCCAATCAGTATCTCTACAAAACGACGAACGGAGGTGAAAGCTGGACGAAGATCAGCCCTGACCTGACGCGGGAAGACCCCGGCGTGCCGCCCAATTTGGACGCGGCTGCCGCGGCGGATGCTCCGCCGGGCGGGAGCACTCGCCGGGGCGTCATTTACACGATCGCGCCGTCTCCGGTGCGCGCGCCGCTGATCTGGATTGGCACCGATGACGGCTTCATCCAGGCCACGCCGGATGATGGCCAGACCTGGCAGAATGTGACGCCGCCGGCTTTGACTTCGTGGAGCAAGGTGGCGATGATCGACGCATCGCACTCTGATCCGGATGAAGCCTACGCCGCGGTGGAACGGCATCAGCTCGAAGATTACGAGCCGTACATTTATCGCACCCGAGACGGCGGCAAAACCTGGCAGAAGATTACCAATGGACTGCCTGCGGGCGTGTACGTGCAAACCGTCAAAGAAGACAGGGCCAGACAGGGGCTGCTCTTCGCGGGGACGGAGCTTGGAGTCTACGCGTCGTTTGACGATGGCGACACGTGGCAATCCCTGCAACTCAATCTGCCTCCGACGTCGATGCGAGATTTCGTCATCCACGGCGACGATCTCATTGTGGCCACGCACGGACGCGGATTCTGGGCCCTCGACGATATCACCGTGCTGCGTCAGATCGACAGCACGTCCGCGAATGACGAAGCGATCCTCTTCAAACCGGCCGATGCCGTCAACATGCCGCCAGGAAGCGAGTACGGCACCTCCCTGCCCAAGGACGAGCCGTTCGCCGAAAATCCGCCGAATGGCGCCATGATCGATTACTTCCTGAAGTCAGCCGCCGCCGGTCCCGTCACGCTCGAGATCTCGGATCAGGCGGGCCAGACGTTGCGCCGCTATTCAAGCGATGATCGGACGCCTCCGCGCAATCCTGACACGTTCACCGTTCAGGCCATTTGGATGCCTGTGCTCAAACCGCTTCCGGCGGCGGCGGGGATGCATCGCTGGGTCTGGGATCTGCGTGGCCCAGCGCCTGCCGGGGGCGAAGAGAGAGGCGCGGGCGGCGGTGGATTTTCCAGAGGAAGAGGCGTCCCCGTTCAGCCCGGGACGTACACGGTCAGACTGACGGTCGAGGGGAAGACCTATACTCAACCGCTCACAGTGAAGCCCGATCTCCGCACGGCGAATCCCGGGATGAGCGGCCGCAATCCGTAGCGTTTTCTCGAAGGAAATTGGCGGCATTCGCTGGCCGTGCCGTGGGACGTCATCCCTGAAAAATAGTCCAGACATAATGTGCGCTTTCTAGCAAACAATCCGTCCACCCGGTCCGGGCCAGAATCCCGGGAGCAGATCAGCCCGTAATTTCTGCCGGGCTGTTGATTCATGGACCCCGTTTGGTTAAACTCGGATTTCGATCCGCCCGATTCCGGGAATGTGTTGAGGAGATGAAGGTGATCGGAAGACGGAGGGCTTTTTTCGTCGCGGCGGTCTTCCTGGCCGCCTCGGCGGCATATCTCGTTTCCGACGGAGGAGCCGTGGCTGATTTCGGCGAAAAGATCCCCAAGAAGATCGGCGACTTGGCAGCCTCAAGGAAGGATCAGACGTTCAACCGGGAAACCCTCTACGACTACATGGATGGCGGTGCGGAGGTTTACCTCGCCTTTGATTTCCGCGAGGTCTGGTCCCGGAAGTATGCCGGCCCCGGCGGCCGGGAAATGACCCTGGACATTTTCGACATGGGCACCCCGGCCGAAGCCTTCGGGGCCTTTTCCTGCGATCGACAAGACCCCGACGCCGGCATCGGTCAGGAATCTGAATACGGCGGGGGACTCCTACGGTTCTGGCAGGGACGCTATTTCGTTACGATCACGGCCTCCGCCGACGATCGGGCCGCCGCCGGGGCCGTCCACGAGTTGGGGAAAGAAGCGGCGAAACCCCTCGGACCGCCGGGTGCGAAGCCGGACATGGTCGCGTTCCTGCCGGCCGAGGCCCTCCGGTCGGAGCGGACGAGTTATTTCCACAGCGTCGTCAACCTCAACAACCGCTTTTTCGTCGCCAGCGAAAATCTCTTCCGGCTCGATCGCTCGACCGACTGTGTCATCGGGGAATATGGGGCGGGCGGCGCCGAGTCTATCACCCTCCTCCTCATCCGCTATCCGGACCCGGCCAGGGCGCGCTCAGCCCGCCAGTCGTTTTTGGCCTCGTACCTTCCCGAGGCCGGCCCGGAGGGAATTGCCCGGACCGAAAACAGGAAGTGGGTGTCGGTCTCCGCCCGGGATAATTTTCTCGCGGTCGTTTTTGACGCGCCGTCAGGGGACGAGGCCAAAAAACTCGGGGCGTCCGTCAAATTTCCCGCGAAATGAGGTGGCCATGAACCATCCGCTCACCCGCCGCGATTTCCTCAGGGGCACTACCGTCGCCGTCCTGGGAGCTTCCCTGGGATTCGGCCAGGACAAGGCGGTACCGAAGAAATCCCGTGTCATCCTCATCCGGCAGCGTGACGTCCTCGACGAGAACACGAAGATCAATCCTGACATCCTCCAGAGCATGCTGGACGAAGCCGTGATGAAGCTCCTCGACGGGAGCGACCCCGTCAAAGCCTTCCAAAAACTGGTCAAGCCGGCAGAAACGGTTGGCATCAAAACGAATGTCTGGTCCTATCTGCCGACCCCGCCCGAGCTCGAGGCCGCCATCAAACGCCGGGTGATCGACGCAGGAGTGGCGCCGGACAGGATCGGCCTCGACGACCACACCGTCAGAACCAACCCTCTTTTCGTCAAAGCCACGTCTCTGATCAACGTCGCGCCCCTCCGGACGCATTACCTGGCCGGGGTGTGCGGCTGCATCAAGAACTACATCATGTTCGCCGAGTCCCAGCCGGCCTATCACCCGGACAGTTGTGCCGACCTGGGGTCACTGTACAAGTTGCCGCAGGTGATGGGCAAGACGCGGCTTAACGTTCTCTGCGTCCTGACCCCCCAGTTCCACGGCCGGGGCCCGCACAATTTCAACCGGCGATACGTCTGGAGCTACAAAGGACTGATCGTGGGCTTGGACCCCGTGGCGGTCGACACCATCGGGCTGCGGTTGATCATGGCTAAGCGTCGTGAGGTCCTGGGCAAGGCCCTGGAGCTGCCGCCCGTGCCCAAGCACATCCGGTTGGCCGACACCCGGCACGGCATTGGAACGAGCGATATCAACGCTATCGAATTCATCAAGCTCGGCTGGAACGAGGATACCCTGGTCTAGGCCGGCCAGGAGGCCGGGCAAAAACAAGGGAAGGGAAATGGCCATGGTCCGTCCAATAAAAACCGCAATCCTTCTCCTCATCACCTCTGGGGTCTTTGCCCCGTGTCTCACGCCTTCGGCGGGCGATCGCCCGGAGTTTATCAGCTCCATCCTCTGGTCGAAGGCCTATGACATCGCCGTCGAGGGAAATTACGGCTACTGCGCGTTCCTCAACGGCTTGGTCATCCTCGATCTCACGGTGAAGAGCGCGCCGATTGAAATCTCCCGCCTTTCCCTCGGCGGCGGGTTCGGTGTCGAGAAGACCGGGACCCTGGTTTTTGTCGCTGCGGGCAAGATGGGTTTGAAGGTCGTGGACGTTTCCGATCCGAGGACGCCGCGCCTGAAGGGTGAAGCGACGACTCCCGGGGTTGCCAAGGCGGTGGCGGCCAACGGCAGCCACGTCTTCGTCGCGGACGGGGAGTCCGGGCTGTTGATTTTTGACGTCTCGAATCCGGCCGCGCCCCGGCTCATCGCCTCCTTCGAGACGCCCGGCGAGGCGGAAGGGGTGACGATCCACGGAAGCAATGCCCTCGTCGCTGTCGGCGACGAGGGGGTCCTGGTCCTCGATGTCCGGGACCCAGCTGCCCCGAAAAAGGCCGGTTCCGTCAACACCCAGGGCAAGGCCCGCCAGGTCGCCGTCTCAGGGAATATCGCCTACGTTGCCAACGGCCCCGCCGGCCTGGCCGTCCTCGACATCAACGACCCGGCCGCGCCGAAGCAAACGGCCGCCCTGCCGACGTCGAGCTATGCCAACAGCGTTGCCGCCAGGGACGGAGTCCTGGCCGTCGGAACGCTCTACGACGGCGGATATCAGCTCTTCGACATCACGAAACCGGCGGCTCCCGTCTCATTGAACATCGGCAAGTACACGATGTACAACGAGGCCTGGGGGATCGCCCTGGACACGGGCCTGGCTTATATCGTCGATTATTTCGCCGGCATCCACATCGTCGATATTTCCGACCCCAAAAGACTTCGGATCATCGGCAGGTTCGCGACGCCGAGCTCGATCGTCGCCGCGGCCGTCCAGAGCAAGAGGCTCTACGCCATCGGCGAGCTTTCCGGCCTCCAGGTTTTTGACATCTCCGACCCGTCGCGTCCCCGCGGCATCGGCGCCTCGGACATCTCGCGCGGAGTCCAGGGGCTCGATGTCCAGGGAGTCTACGCTTATGTGACCGACCGTTGGGGCCTTCATATGATGGACATCGCGAGGCTGCCCGCAGTCAAGATCGCCGGTTCCCTCGTGCTTCCGGGGGTTCCCCGGGCTGTCGCGGTCCGAGGGTCGTATGCCTATCTGACCTCCGACCACTCCGGCTTCCACGTCGTTGACATTAGCAGCCCATCGGCCATGAAAATCGCCGGATCTCTCGAGATGCCCGGATTCGCCTACGGCTTGAGTCTAGAGGGTGAGCGGGCCTATGTCTGCAACAGCGATACAGGTTTTCATGTGCTCGACATCTCCAACCCGGCCAAACCGAAAACCCTCGGCGGCTTCCGGACGGCGGGCGAGCCTCGCGCCGTTGCCCTGAAGGGGGGCTTCGCTTTTGTCGCCGACGGCCCCGAAGGCCTCCTCGTCCTCGACGTCCGGGATCCTCAGAAATTGAAGACAGTGGGGAAGGCCGCTTTCGAGGGATTCGCCACAGGCGTCGCCATCGACGGGAATATGGCCTACGTTTCGGACGAAACCTCGGGCCTCAGGACATTTGATATCAGCGACCCGGCCGCACCGAAGCCCGTCGCCGATTTTAAAACCCCGGGCGAACCGGCGGGCGTCCGCCTCGGCGGCGGCGTTCTCATCGTCCCAGATTCTTTCTCGCTGTTCATCCTGAAGCCGGGACGGAACTGAACGTGTCCGTCCATTGCCGGGTCGGCGGGGCTGTCAACAGTTCAACGTCTGGGAGCATGATCATTCATGACCCCTCTTAAAAAGGAGTAAAGGATGAAACGCAGAACGTTCGTCAAGGACGCTGCGGCGGCCCTGCCGGCGCTGACCGCCCTGGGCCTTCCGGATTTCGGAACTGCCGCGGAGCTCGAGCCGATCGCGCTTCCGAAGCCGGAAATGGATGGAGGCAGGCCCGTGCTGGCGGCACTGAAGGACAGAAAGACGGTCAGGAACATCAGTCCGGACCCCCTTCCGCTTCAGACGCTCTCGAATCTTCTCTGGGCGGCTTTCGGAGTGAATCGACCGGAGGCGGGGCTCATGGGGAAGCCGGGGAGAACGGCCCCTTCGGCCAGCAACTCGCAGGAAATCGGCCTTTATGTCTGCCTGGCTCAAGGGGTCTACCTCTATGAAGCGATTCCACACCGCTTGGCGCCTGTCGTGGCTGGCGATTTTCGCGCCAGGGCCGGGCGGAGTGCCGCGATAAAAGCCCCCGTGAATATCTTTTATGTCGTGGATCTCGCGAGATACATCGTGGGGAAGGGGCAGCCGGACCGCTCTATCGGGAACCCCGAGGTCCAGAAATCCTATTATTACACGGACACGGGTTTCATCGCCCAGAATGTCTACCTGTTCGCGGCCTCGCAGGGCCTGGTGGCCTGGTTTCATAATTGCGACAAGGAGAAAACCGCCGAGGAGTTCAAACTACGGCCCGAACAGCGCGTCCTGTTCGCCCAGACCGTAGGTTCTCCTATGAGAGCCTAGCAAATCACATAACGCGCCCGTAGCTCAGGGGATAGCGCGTCGGGTTCATAACCCGGCAGCCAAAGGTCCGGGATGCCCTTTGTGAGATCCTTGACACAAATCCGCAGCCGGCAATATCATCATTTCGTGAGGGAAAACCGTGGCTCCAATCCTTATGACCGACGGATGCGCGCGGCGCGAAAAAGGAAGTCCCTATCTGTTGGTGGCGGTAGGGAATGATGTTGTGGAAGTGGATCGTCTTGGCCATCGTGACGGGGGTCCTGATCTTTGTTTCATGCGCCTCGCTGCACGATCTGCGCTCGCACGGGTTTTACCGGTTCTTTGCCTGGGAGGCCATTGCCGGTCTGTTCCTGTTCAACATGGAGCACTGGTTCGAGAATCCCTTCGTTTGGTATCAAATCATCGCTTGGATTGTGCTGTGCGCGTGTCTCGTCCCCGTCATCTGGGGGACGGTCCTGCTGATACGAGTGGGTAAACCGGTCGGGCAGCGTGAAACGGACCTTAACCTGCTGGCCTTCGAGAAGACCACTCGGCTGGTCAAGACCGGCATCTACAAGTCCATCCGCCATCCACGGTCCATCCCCTTCGTATTATAAAGTCGGAGTGTCAGGAGAACTGTTTGTGACTCCGGAACCGGTACGGGGCGTTCATGGGGGCAGGTCACTCGAATCTGTCAAGCTCATGCGGAAGCTCAAGATCTGGGGGGAAGGGACGACGATCGTCAACCCGGGCCTCAACGACGGGGAGGATGAGCTCCTCGCCGATCGCCGGCGTCTTTGATCAAGAAAGAAATCCGGCAATTTCTTGAACTTCTTGATATGTCGCGCATCCTTATGTAATGAGGATCACAAATGGAACCTGGCCGCCAACTTTTGGAACACATCCTGATCCTACGCTGTCAGATCGGAGACAAGGACGCTCTTGCGGAACTGATCAACCGGTATCACCGTCCCTTGCGATATTTTATCCGTCATCTCTCGGGTAACGCCGAAATGGTCGAGGACCTGTTTCAGGATACCTGGGTGAGCGTGATCGGGAAAATCGGGACGCTCAGAAACCTCGATATGTTCCCGGCTTGGCTTTACAGAATCGCGCGCAATAAGGTCTATCAGCAATTCAGGAGAAAAAAGACGTTCGTCGAGCTCGACGGAAACATGAACGTTCAGGCTGAAATCCCGGAGAGCGCCTTTGCCCCCGAAGATGCGGCAAAGATCCACGTCTGTCTGAAAGAACTGCGTCTGGAACACCGGGAGGTTTTGGTGTTGCGATTTCTGGAGCAGATGTCCTATCAGCAGATCTCGGACGTGCTTGGCTGCAACCTGAACACCGTCAAATCGAGGATTCATTACGCGAAACTCGCCCTGAAAAGGAAAATGGAGGGAATCCATGGCAAAGAATCATAGTCTGAGGGAAGAGCTTCTCAAACAGATGGAGCAAAACCACGACCTGGGTCCGGACGACGGCCAAAAGTCGATTCAAGCCATCATCGCCAAAGATACGACCCGCGCCAGGCGCCTGAAACGGGCCACGGCGTTGAGCTGGCTATTGTTTGCGACATCGGTCGTCGCCGCCGGAATTATTGGAGTTGTGACGGGATTCCGCGCCGAGGCCTGGCTGATCGGCACCGTTCTTGGGGTTCAGGCCTTGTTCATCCTGGCCGTTTCTTTGACTCTTGTCCTTTCCATCAAGTCGAGAACTTTGAGAATGAAACAGATCCAAGCGACGTTGTCCGCTATTCAGGAGCAGTTGATAAAACTGTCCAAAGACTGATGTGCCTCTTCCCGTGGGGTGATCTGCTCCCCGGATCCTGGTCGATTCGGAAGGACACTATTTTTGCCAGTGTGGACCTCGTCCCTTAAAAATGGACCAAATCGGGGACCAGGTCAATAGCTTGAAAATCTCAATTCAGGGGTGGTAAATTGAACGGGGTGAAGCCAAGGTCGGGGGTTCAAATCCCTCCGGGCGCGCTCCCTTATTGACAGTCTGCCGGTTCCCGCACCCCCAACCTTGGCGTCCAGGATTCAACCGGGCCCGGCGACCTTCCGCTCGGCTCGCCTGATCTATCGGGCTGTGCTGCATTCGCAGAGCCGGCTGTGCGGGCAATTGGTCGATGACGGCGGGTCGATCAGTTGTCCGTCGTGCCCCGTCAGGATGCCGTTCGGACCGTCAGATGGCCGTTTTTCTAGAGGCCGCTGAACTTCCGCAGCCTCTCCTCGTATAACCCCTTTTCCTTTTCGAAGATCGCCTGGAAGCCGGGCTCGCCCCGAAGGTTGTCGAAGAAAGGATTATTCTTGAGGACGAGATAAGAATAGGGGTACCAGCGGAATCTCTGAAACCCCTCCTCTCCGAGCTCGATGCCTTGGATGGCCCTGTCTTTCAGCCCCAGCAGCGAGAACACGCTGAGGGCCGGCTGGTTCGTCTTGCTGTCCTCGTTTTTCATGAGCTCCAGGGCGGCTTCCTTCCTGCCCAGGGCCGCTTCAAGCAGGGCCTCATGGCGCCGCGTCCTGGCCGGGTCCTTGGCCAGGCATTTCAGGATCAGGCGGCTCAGGGCGGCAGGGATCTCGGGGTTGATGGTCGCGGGGTCCTTGGGGGCATCCCTCGGCTGCTTGACGGCGACACCGTAGGTCGAATCTCCTCCGAAGGGCGTCCGGCCGGTGGACATCTCGTAGAGAATGACGCCCAGGCCGTGGGTCTCGGAAAGCCCCTGGCAGATCTGTTTTCCGATGGCCAGGACTTTCCTGACCGTCAGGGGTCCGATCCTGCGGATGGTGTTCTTCAGGTCTTCGCCCGGGACGTATTCCATCGTGATGAATTGGGCCGGGCCGGCCCGCCCTTGACAGGGGAGTGGGACCGGACTAGATTAAAAATAGGGAGGGCCTGAAAATGAAAAACTCGAGGGGGATCATGAAAGCCGCCGTTATCGGCTCGGCCGTCGCCATTCTCTGCCTGGCCGGGTTCGCGTCCGACAAGATTTCGGATAACGCGAAAACCTACCAGGCCGGCCTGGAAGCGATGAAAGGCCAGGAATACCCGAAGATCCTCGCCAAGCTCGCGGACTGGAAATTCGAGCTGGTGGACGCCTGGATGACGGAGACCCCGGCATCCCAGGACTTCGCCAAGCACAACGGGGGCAAGGTCAAGTTCTCCAAGAAGGAGATCGCCGAGATCTTCAGCCCGGCCGGAAATTTCAAAGTCGCGGTCTACGGCCTGCTGCTCGGGACGGATTCGGCCACGATGGGTACGATCGACGGCGGCGGGATGAGCTTCGCGAAGGACGCCACGGTCAACCTCCAGATCTATACGGTCATCCGCGTCGTGTTCAAGGAGGACAAGCTGATCAGCGTCCGGACCTGGCCCAAGCTGGAGAGCTCCAATATCACCGGCGGGACTTGGCACCTCCGCCATTAGCCCCTTTCCGGTGAGGGGAACCATGAGCGAAACCGGGAAAAAAGACGCCTTTTTCGAAACGCCCGCCTCGCGGAAGCTCGTGAACCTCATCGAACGCAACGCCGACGAGCTGACGGCCAGCTATGTCCTCTCCATCCAGCGCGACCAGCGGATGCCCGGGTATCAGGGGTTCGACCAGAAGGAGATCTTCAAGAGAGCCTACCGCGTCTACAGTCAGCTCGGCAAATGGATCTCCCACGAGACGACGAAAGAGGAGATGAGGAGCTACTGGACGGCCCTGGGGCGGCAGCGCCGGAAGGAAGGATTTCCGTTTTCCGAGATCGTCCTGTCGCTCTGCCACATCCGCCGCCAGCTCTGGGAGAAGGTCCAGGCGGCGGGGGTCCTGGACACGGCCCTGGACCTCTACCAGGCCATGGACCTTCACCAGCGGGTCATCCTATTTTTCGACCGGGCGATCTATTTCGCGGCCATCGGCTACGAAGAGAAGAGCTGAGTGCGGGCCGGCTTATATATCCATTACCCTTTTTGCCGGGCCAAGTGCCCGTACTGCCATTTCTACAGCCTCGCGGACCGCGGCGACCTCCACCTCGACTGGTGGGAGGGGCTGAAGAGAGAAGCGGACCGTCAGGCGAGGGAAATGCTCGAGGTCGACACGGTATACATTGGGGGTGGCACGCCATCGCTCCTTCAGCCGGACGACCTTTGTGCGATCCGGGAGCTCCTCGACGGTCGTTTCTGGCTGAAGGCCAGAGAATTCACGCTCGAGGCCAACCCGGATGTCGAGGATGACTCGGTTGTCCGACGCTGGAGAGAAGCCGGCGTCACCCGGCTGAGCATCGGGGTCCAATCCTTCGATGACGGGACCCTGCGCACGCTCGGCCGGGGCTATGCGGCGGCGGAGGCCCGGGAGTTCTTCGCCCTCTGCCGGGAGGCGGGGTTCGCGAGCGTCGGCATCGACCTGATGACCGGGGTCCCGGGCGAAACGCCGGAAAGCGCCGGGACGACCCTCGAAGAGACCATCCGCCTGGCCCCTGATCATGTCTCGCTTTATATCCTCGAGAACGTGGATGGCCTGCCGTTCGAAAAGACCCTGGAGCGAAATCCGGTTGACGAGGACGCTGCAGCCGACATTTATCGGATGTACCAGGCCGGGCTGGAATCGGCCGGACTCCGCCAGTATGAGATCTCCAACTTCGCCCGCCCGGGAAAGGAATGCCTCCACAACCTGAAATACTGGCGCTACGAGCCTTTCCTCGGGCTGGGTCCGTCCGCCTGTTCCCATATCGGCGCCAGGAGGTGGTGCAACAGGAGAGACCTCGGAGAATGGGCGGAGGCGCTGCGCCGAGGCGAGGCGATCCATGAGGAGCTCCTGGAGCTCACCCCGGAAACGAGCGCGACGGAAGCCCTCGTCTTCGGGTTGAGGCTCGTCGAAGGCGCGGACCTCGCCGCTCTCCGGGAGCGCTATGGGGTGGACCTGGAGTCGAAATTCGCCCGGGAGATCGATGAGCTTTTGGGAGAAGGATGGCTCGTCCGGGAGGGGAGCGCCATCCGGATCCCGCCCGAGCGGTTCCTCGTCTCCAACCACGTTTTTTCGCGCTTCGCCTAGGGGGAACGCAAAAAACTTTCTCCGAAACAAAAAGGCCGCGCCGTCCGTATGAAAGGGTGGACGGTCCGAAATCGATTGTGTTATAATTTTTCCTCGAATCAATGAGAGAGACACGATATCCCGTCCCTTTTCTCAATCCCCTTCGCGGGATTCCACGGACGTAAGTCCGTGGAGCTTCAGTCAGGGGCAGAGTCTTGTGCCCCCTCGGCGAACGAGCGATTTCGCATGCTAGGAGGTCAGGTGAAAACAAAAGGAATGATGGTGTTCCTGTTCGTCCTGCTGGTCGCGTCGATCCTGTCTTTCGGAGCTCAGGAGGCCCGCGTCCTCCGCTTCCCGGCGGTTTCGAGCGACCAGATCGTCTTCAGCTACGGGGGAGACCTCTATGCCGTGCCCCTGGCCGGGGGGGTGGCCCGGAAACTCACCTCGTATTATGAGGGCTATGAGGCCTTCGCCCGCTTCTCGCCCGACGGCAAGTCCATCGCCTTCACCGGCGAATACGACGGGAACCGGGAGGTCTATCTCATCCCGGCCGAGGGCGGCGTCCCCAAGCGCCTGACCTATACGCCCTCGCTCGGCCGTGACGACATCTCCGACCGGATGGGGCCCAACAACCTGGTCATGGGCTGGACCCCCGACGGGAAGAGCGTCGTCTTCCGGTCGCGGATGCGCGAGTGGAACGACTTCAACGGCCAGCTCTACCTCGTCCCGGCCGCGGGCGGCACTCCCGAAGAGCTCCCCCTGCCCCGCGGCGGCTTCTGCTCCTACTCGCCCGACGGCAAAAAGCTCGCCTACAACCGGATCTTCCGCGAGTTCCGGACCTGGAAGCGCTACCGGGGCGGCATGGCCGATGATATTTGGATTTATGATTTCGCGACCAAGAAGGTCGAGGACATCACCAACAACCCGGCCCTGGACATCATCCCCATGTGGAGCGGGGACCGGATCTATTTCGTCTCCGACCGTGATGAGGCGAAGAGGGTGAACCTCTATGTCTATGACCTCCGGACGAAAGAGACCCGGAAGCTGACGAGCTTCGCCGATTACGACATCAAGTTCCCGTCCCTCGGCCCCACGGCCATCGTTTTTGAGAACGGAGGGTACATCTACAAGTTCGACCTGGCCACCGAGAAGACGGACAAGGTGCCCGTGGTCATCGCGGACGACGTGATCGGGACCCGGAGCCGGCTGGTCAAGGTCGGGGAAAAGGTCACGAGCTTCGAGATCTCCCCGGACGGGAAGCGGGCCCTGTTCGGGGCCCACGGCGAGATCTTCACCGTTCCCGCCCAATACGGGAACGTCCGCAACCTGACGGGCACGCCGGGCGTCCACGAGCGCGCCCCCAAGTGGTCGCCGGACGGAAAATGGATCGCCTACATCTCCGACAAGAGCGGCGAGGACGAGATCTACGTCGAGGCCCAGGCCGGAACCGGCGAGCCGCAGCAGCTGACGAAGGGGGCCGACACCTACAAGTACCAGCTCTTCTGGTCTCCCGACGGCAAGAAGATCATGTGGAGCGACAAGCTCCAGCGCCTCCTCTACGTGGATGTCGCGACGAAGGAGGTCGTCGAGGTCGTCAAGGCCGAGCGCTGGGAGATCCCGCAGTACGCCTGGGCGCCCGACAGCCGCTGGATCGCTTACAGCAAGCCGGAAGTCGACGTCCAGATGAAAATCTACCTCTACTCCCTGGACACGAAAAAGACCACCGAGGTGACGGACGGCTGGTACAATTCGGGCGACCCGTCTTTCAGCTCGGACGGCAAATATCTCTTTTTCGTCTCGGACCGGGACTTCAATCCGGTCTACAGCCAGACCGAATGGAACCATGCCTATCTCGCCATGTCCAGGGTCTATTTCGTGACCTTGGCCAAGGAGACGAAGTCGCCCTTCGAGCCGAAAAGTGACGAGGTCGCCGTGAAGAAAGAGGAGGAGCCCCCGGCCAAGGGCGCCGCTCCGGCCAAGCCGGGGTCAAAGCCCGAAGCCAAGAAGGAGGCCGAGGCATCCCAGCCAGTCCTCGTCAAGGTGGACACCGACGGCCTCAAGGGCCGGATCGTCGCCCTGCCCATCGAGACGGCCAACTACGGCCGGATCGGCGCCGTCGGCAATTCCGTCTATTATCTCAGGGTCAAGGACATGGAGAATCAGCCCTCCCTCATGCTCTATGACCTGGCCGACCTCAAGGAGAAGGATCTCGGCAAGATCGGCGGCTACGAAATCTCGGCCGACAAGAAGAAAATGCTGGTCGCCAAGGACCGAACCTTCGGGATCATCGACCTTCCCAAGGGGCCGGTCAGCCTCGAAACGAAGCTCGACCTCTCCGGAATGGAATGCACCGTGGACCCGCGCCAGGAGTGGAACCAGATCTTCGAGGAATGCTGGCGCCAGATGAAATACTTCTTCTATGCCCCGAACATGCACGGGGTCGACTGGGACGCGGTCCGTCTGCGCTACAGACCCCTGGCCGCCTCGGTCGCCCACCGGGCGGACCTGACCTACGTCATCGGCGAGGTGATCGGCGAGCTCAGCTCAGGCCATACTTATGTCGGCGGCGGCGACATGCCCCGGCCGCAGAAGGTCAAGGTCGGGATGCTCGGAGCGCGGTTCGAGCGCGACGCCCGGACCGGCTACTACCGGATCACGAAGATCCTCAAGGGCCAGAATTGGGATCCTTCCCGGCGCTCGCCGCTGACCGAGGTCGGCGTCAACGTCAGGGAAGGGGACTACCTCATCGCCGTCAACGGGACGCCCCTCAACAAGCCGGCGGACATGTACGAAACGCTCAACGACACGGCCGGCAGGCAGGTGACCCTGAAAGTCAATGCCGCGCCCGAGGAGAAGGGGAGCCGCGAGGTCGTGGTCGTCCCCGTCGAGACCGAAAACGGGCTCTACTACTACAACTGGATCGAGGGGAATATCGACAAGGTCGCCAAGGCGACCAACGGCCAGGTCGGCTACATCCACATCCCGAACATGGGCGTCGAAGGGCTCAATGAGTTCGTCAAATACTTCTATCCCCAGCTCCGGAAGAAGGGGCTCATCATTGACGTCCGAGGCAACGGCGGCGGGAACGTCTCGCCGATGATCATCGACCGGCTCGTCCGGGAGCTGGTCTACCTCGAGGTGGCGCGGAATTCCGTCCCGGTCCCGGACCCGGCGGCCGCGGTGTTGGGGCCCAAGGTCGCGCTGTGCGACGAGTTCTCCGCCTCCGACGGCGACATCTTCCCCTACCGCTTCAAGACGCTCGGGGTCGGCAAGGTCATCGGCAAGAGGACCTGGGGAGGCGTCGTCGGCATCCGGGGATCATTGCCCCTTCTCGACGGCGGCTTCCTCAACAAGCCCGAGTTTGCACCTTACGACAAGGACGGCAAGGGGTGGATCATCGAAGGACACGGCGTCGAACCCGACATCGTTGTCGACAATGACCCCGCCAGGGAATTCGCGGGGATCGACGACCAGTTGAACAAAGCCATCGAGGTTATCCTCGAGGAGCTGAAGACGAAGGCGAAAGAGCTGCCGCCCGTTCCGCCTTATCCGATCAAGAAGTAATGATCATGAATCGTGACACGGTACGTTCTTGATTAGAGCCTCGGGAATGGCCTCCACTCCAGATCGCGGTTTTTCACGCCGTTCCCTCCGCGTTCTTTCTCGGCGTCTGCGGAACTCGCTCTGCGATCTTATCACGATCTCTTGCCGGGTCTTGCTCAAACATCCTCGCCGTCCGCCAGAACGGATTCCCTCGAAAAACGCTTCGGGAAGGCTAAACCGCTTTATCACGTTCCGGCCATTCCCCGAAGCCCTTCTCATAAGCCCTAGATTCGTCCGCTTAGCCCAAAATAACGAGGACCGGCACCTTGCCACGCATCATTCTTTATACATGAGAAGAGGATAAAGGAGATGTCCAGCGATAAAGTCAAAGTGAGCTGTCTCGAATGCGGGGCGACCAATCTCTTCCCGCTCGCGGCGGAGGGGAAAAAGGTCGTCTGCGGGCGGTGCAAGTCCCCCTTGCCGGCTCCCGGCGCGGTTCTCGAGCCCACGGACCGGCAGGTGTCCCGGCTCTTCCAGAATTCCAGCCTGCCCGTGCTCGTGGATTTTTATTCCCCGACCTGCGGGCCATGCCACATGATGCATCCCGTTGTCGAGCGGCTGGCGAAGCGCCGGGCGGGCGAGCTCACGGCGGTCCGGGTCAACGTGGAGAGGGACCCGGGACTGGCGGAGAAGTTCGGTATCAGGGCGGTGCCCACCTTCGTCATCGTCTTCAAGGGCCTGGAGCGGGCCCGGACGTCCGGGGCCATGTCGGAGGAGAATTTCGCCCTCTGGGCGGCGAGCCGGACTTAGCCCGCGAACGGTCAGCGGACGAAAAGGCCCGGTCGACCACGGCGGCCGGGGCCCCGGGCTTGCCCGGGGGTCCACTTCCGCCGTACTCGCCCGTTGATATAAGCCACGGGCGAGTGGCGAGCCGAAGGCTCGTCCCTTGAC
>Ga0315282_10005532_pt1 | contig 21477 bp, 19 predicted proteins | sample YL17G07_20_MG_FD_203693 | JGI IMG/M metagenome (GOLD analysis project Ga0315282, IMG submission 203693) | Sediment microbial communities from Yellowstone Lake, YNP, Wyoming, USA - YL17G07_20 | ecosystem: Environmental > Aquatic > Freshwater > Lake > Sediment | place: USA: Wyoming | collected... | reverse complement strand
TGCGGCTGCTCGGCGAGCAGCGGCAGTTCCGCTGCGACAACCAGCAGCCGGGCCTCATCGAGGCGTTCCGCAAGACAGGGCTGTACACGGTCTCGTTCAGTCCGTTCGCCGAACGGCATTCGGCGTGGTGGTTCTGTGCGGGCTGGCGGGAGATGTACAACACGGGCAAGGGCGGCATGGAAAGCGGGGAGGAGGTCGCGCCGCGCGCAATCGAGTGGATCAGGGACAACGGCAAACGCGACGACTGGTTGCTGCACATCAACCTCTGGGACCCGCACACGCCGTACCGCGCGCCGGCGGACTTCGGCAACCCGTTCGCCAACGAGCCGCTCGAGGGCTGGTACACGGAGGAACTGCGCCGCAAGCAGTGGGACGGCTTCGGGCCTGGTTCGCCGCAGGAACCGGCCGGCACGCTGGGCGCCGCGCACAACAAAGGCTATCCGCGCGTGCCGTGCCAGATCGCGAACATGCAGGACTACAAGCAATGGATTGACGGTTACGATTGCGGCATCGCGTACGCCGACCTGTGGTGCGGCCGCATTCTGGATGCGCTGGCCAAGCAAGGCGTCCTCGAGGAGACCGCCGTTATCGTCACGTCCGACCATGGCGAGGCGCTGGGCGAGTTGGCCGTCATCGGCGATCACGCCACGGCGGACCAGAGCGTCTCGCGCGTGCCGATGATCGTCCGCTGGCCGAGGATGACACTGCGCGGCGCGGCCGACGCAGGCCTGCACTACCAGACCGACGTGGCAGCCACGCTCGTCGAGCTGGCCGGCGGCGCGGTGCCCGGCCACTGGGACGGGCGCAGCTTCGCCCCGGCGTTCTGCGCCCGGGCATCCGCCGGGCGCGAGTACCTGGTGGTGAGCCAGTGCGCGTGGAGCTGCCAGCGCGCGGCGCGCTGGGGCGATTACCTCTTCATCCGCAGCTACCACACGGGTCTGAAGAACTATCCGCCGCGGATGCTCTTCAACCTGCAGGACGATCCGCACGAACTGCGCAATCTCGCGGAATCCCGCCCGAACATCGCCGACCGCGGCCAGGCGCTGATCGAGGAATGGACGGCCGAGATGATGCAGCGCAGCCGTTCGGACGCGGACCCGCTGTGGACCGTCATGCGCGAAGGCGGACCGTACCACACGCGCGGCGCGCTCGAAAAGTACTGCCGGCGGCTGCGCGAGACGGGGCGCGGCGAGCACGCAGCATTCCTGGAGGCACACCCGAGAGGGGTGTGAGGTTGACACGATCCTTGTATTACTGTAGAATATCTGCAGAAATACAAGGAAAGCTCGGACATGGTACGGCGCCCAAGTTACCTGCTCGCGATACAGACAACACTTGCCGAGAATCCCATCTGTGCACTGCTTGGGCCGCGCCAGTGCGGCAAGACCACGCTGGCCCGCCAGGTGGCCGCCGCGAACAAGGGCAGCCGGTATTTCAACCTGGAGACGGCAGCCGGCCGAGCACAGCTCGAAAACGCCGAAACCACACTGGGGCCGCTACGTGGGCTCGTAGTCATTGACGAGATTCAACGCCGGCCCGAGCTATTCACGGTCCTGTGCCCTCTCGTAGACAGGCCGCGCTCACGCACGAAGTTCTTGATTTTGGGGAGTGCCTCGCCGCACCTGGTAAAAGGTGTGTCGGAGTCGCTCGCGGGCCGGGTCGGTTTCGTGGACCTGAGCGGCTTCGACCTGCGCGAAGTCGGGCCTGAGCAGTGGCAGCGGCTGTGGCTACGCGGCGGTTTTCCCCGCTCGTATCTCGCAGGCAGCGATGGCGGGAGCAGGCGCTGGCGGAGCAACTTCGTCCGCACCTTCCTGGAGCGCGACGTTCCCCAGTTGGGTTTCGGTATCCCGTCGGAACTGCTCCGCCGGTTCTGGATGATGCTGGCGCACTACCACGGGCAGGTCTGGAACGGCGCCGAGCTGGCGCGTTCATTGGCTGTCAGCGAGCACGCGGTGCGCGGCTACCTCGACCTGCTGACGGGGGCTTTCGTGCTGCGGCAGTTGCAGCCGTGGTTCGAGAACGTCGGCAAGCGCCAGTACAAAGCGCCAAAGATCTACGTGCGCGACAGCGGGTTGCTGCACGCGCTGCTCGGGATCATGACCGTCTCCGACCTACAAGGGCACCCGAAACTGGGGGCGTCGTGGGAAGGCTTCGCGCTGGAGCAGGTGTTGGCAGCCGCGGGGGCAAGCGACTCATTCTACTGGGGTACACATGCGGGCGCCGAGCTCGACCTGCTCCTCTTCCGGCACGGCCGGCGGTACGGCGTCGAGTTCAAATACTGCGACGCGCCCACGATGACCAAGTCCCTGCACATCGCCCTGCACGACCTGCAACTGGAACGGGCGTGGATCGTGTATCCCGGCAGCGAATACTATCCCGTACACGAAAAAGTCACAGCGTTGCCTCTGGTCCGGGTGCCCGAAGAACTGCGCAAGCTCCGGTGACGCCGCCAGCCGCGGCACGGGTGTCTGCTTGCAGCATGTGGTCCATTCATGCATTCCTGAAGGCTGCCTGCAGAAATGCATGGACGGCTCTATTGGGATCCAGGGCGCAAGGCGGCCGAGAGCGTTCACCGCGTTGCCCTGCCCTTCCCCGTCACCTCGCGGATCTCGATCTTCCCGTACGAGGTTGTGCCCTGGTGCGCGCCGAGGCCGAGCACAGTGTCGCTGCGCAGCTTCCAGTCCTTGCGCATGCCGAAGTTGTGGTAGTCGGTTGGGAACTCACGGATTACCTTGCCGTCCAGAAAAGCGCGCACCAGCCGCTTGCGCACCTGGACGACGGCGGTGTGCTCAGTGTTGTTTGTCACCGCCGGAGAGATGCGGACGGCGCTGACGCCCAGCGTGGCCGTCTTGTCGTCAATCGTCTCGAAGCCGTCGCACTTGTTCTTTTCGCAGCCCATGGACCACATGAACGCCTTGCCGCCGCCCACCAGCATCATGTTGACGTCTTCCTCGCCGCTCTCGCGCGTGAACGTGGTCCGGAAGTCGTACTCCTCGGGTGGCGTGTAGGGAATCTCCAGGCGCGCCATGCCGGCCTGCTCGACCCGCAGCACGCCGTTCTGCATCTGCCACTTGCCGTTGACCGTGTCCTTGGACGGGTCAACCAAGGGCAGCAGGTTCACCGCCTGGTCCCAGCCGCTCTCGTCGGCAGCCGGCAGCTTCACAGCCGCCAGCAGCTTGACCGCTTCCTGGCCCGCCGGCGTGGAACGGTACGTGGTGGCGACGTCCTGGAGCTTGTCGTAGTAGGCGTAGACCGCCTCGGGGCAGTCCCTTTGGAGCGCTTTGGCCTGTTCGAGTTTCGAGGCCGCGATCTCCGTGCGGATATCGCCGATGGCATCCTCGGCTTTGCGCTGACGCTGCTGCGAGTCTTCCTTGCCGCCGGGCGCGGGCGTGTTTCCCGCGGTCTGTTCGATGGCCTTCGGCTGCGGCGTGGGCGTGACGGCAGTCTTCGGGCCGTCGTCGGCGCGGGCATCCTGGCGCTGATCATCCGCCGCGCTGTCCGGTTGGGTCCGCCGGCCGCTGAAGACCAGCCCCGCGGCGATCAACACCAGCACCACGCCGCCGCCGGCGATGAACAGCCGCACATCCGGGCCTGTTTGCGTTCGCGCAGAAGGCTTGCCTGGCGCCTGCACGGCATGGGCGCGTTCCCTCTCCTGCGGCACGCGGGGCAGCGCGGAGGTCTTCCCCGTGCGAGCTTCACGCGGCAGCGGCGGGAGCGGCACGCTGCCCGAAGCTCTGACGGCCTTCGCGGCAGCCGTGCTCTTGCCGACGGCGGCGGCTGCCTTCCCGCTGGCGCCGGGCTTGGGTTCCTTGGCGGCGCAGGCGGCGCACAGCACGCGGTCGGCATCCAGGCGTCTGGCTGCGCCGGCCTCGACTTCCTCGAGGGACACACGGTAGCCGCACTTGTCACAGTAGTAGAGGACCATGCGCCGTTACCCGCCGGTCTCGTTCATCTCTCGTATCTGAAACCGCGTATCGCCTCAAGCTCCTTCGCATCGAACGCCGTGCCGTCGGCGCGCAGAATGTCATGCTGCCACAACACCGGCATCGGGTCGCCCTGCTTCGAACCCCACGGCATGTACGTCTGCGTGCGCCCGGCAACAAGGCCCCAATTGTACCAGCCGACGCCGTGTTTGGCGAAGACCGGCAGGAAGACACCGAAGGGGCTGCACTGCCGCCGCAGGCATTCCGTGCAGATGACGGGCCGGCCGGCGCTCTGGCAGGTCTTGATCTTCGCTTCCAGGCCGCTGGCGTCGTCGTAGCCGTGGAAGGAAACGATATCGGAGAGTTCCAGCATCCGTTGGGACAGCCTGCTGCGGAAGTCAGCCCACGGCCCCATCGTCAGCGGCTGCGACGGCCTGGCCGCGCGCGCCCACTCGAAGGTGGCCTCAACCAGCGGCAGGCTCTTGTCGTTCAGGTTCGAGTTGCCCGGCTCGTTGTACAGGTCCCAGAAGAGGACGCGCTTGTCCTGGCCGAAGGCGCCGACGATGTCTTTGACATACTTTTCCAAGCTCGGCCACGCGGCCTTGTCCGTCACACGCTTGAGGCCCGGGCTGGGCACCCAGCCGCTGTTGTGGACGCCCGGCACGGGCTCGTCCTGCTTGCCTGTGTACGGCTCCTTGCCGGCGAAGGAGCAGTCGCAGAAGAGGATGAGCGTCACGGAGATGCCGCGCTCCGCGGCGATGCCGAGGAACTCCTTGACGCGCTCCTTCAGCACCGCGGCGTCGGCGTCCCAGACGACGTACTGCAGGAAGACGCGAACGCTGTTGTAGCCGGCGGATTTGGCCCAGCCGAGTTCCTCGGCGATGGCCTTGGAGTCGAAGGTATTGGCCTGCCACATCTCCGTGGCATTGACGGCCGTGCGCGGGAGGTAGTTGCAGCCGCGGATCACGCCGGCCTGCTTGTACCATTCCCACGCCTTCTCTTTGCTCCAGACGCCGGCCATTGCCATCGCTTCCTTCCCCGGTTCCTCGGCGCCAACATGCAGCGCCAGCAGGAACGCAGCCGCTGCCAGGACCGCTCGCATGAGGCCGCCTCCTCTCCGTGCTTCTGGTGACTCATACACCGGCGTGAGCCGGTGCGGCCGTCGCCGTGCGCTTTTCATAGTGCCGCCACGCCGCTATAGTGGCTGTGCGTACCCCACGAGGGCCTGCACCATGACAACGCGATGCCAGCATCGTCTTGTGCCGCGGCAAGCTGTGTTCGTATTCCTGAGTGTGGCGCTCGCCGGCTGCACGCCGGAGGATGCGCGGGAGCGGCCGGCGCCGCGGCCCGTGCGCGCAACGTACCTGCAGTTGGCGGACCAGATGGAGACGCACCTGAAGACCGAGGTGCTCGCCCGCTGGTTCCCCGCGTGCGTGGACAGGGAACACGGCGGTTTCCACCCGAACTTCACCGAGAAGTGGCGGCGCGGCCCCGGCAACGACAAGTTCCTCGTCTTCCAGGGGCGCATGACGTGGGCGACAGCCAAAGTCGCCATGCGCTACCCGGAACTGGCCGACACCTACCGCGGCTACGCAAGGCACGGCGCGCGGTTCCTCAACGACGTGCTGTGGGACAAGGAGTGCGGCGGGTTCTTTTGGGGGCTGGATGAGAACGGGAAGATCAGCCCAAGTTTCGGCGACGAGAAGCACGTCTACGGCATCTCCTTTGGCATCTATGGCGCGGCGGCCGCGTATGAAGCCACGCACGACGCCGACGCGCTTGAGCTGGCCAAGCGCGCTTTCGCATGGCTCGACAAGAACGCTCACGACGACGCCAATGGCGGCTACTACGAAGCGCTGACGCGCGCGGGCAAGCCCATCCTCGCGCCGCCGTCGGGGAAGCTGCACGACGGCATCGGCACGCTCTACGGCTACAAGTCCATGAACAGCCATATCCACCTGCTCGAAGCGTTTACTGAGCTTTATCACGTCTGGCCGGACAAACAGGTCGAGACGCGGCTGCGCGAAGTGTTCCTGATCGTGCGGGACAAAATCGCCGTCGCTCCGGGCTGTCTGAACCTGTACTTCACGCCGGACTGGCGGCCTGTGCCCGAGCACGATTCCTTCGGCCACGATATCGAGACGGCGTACCTGCTGCTCGAAGCCGCCGAGGCGCTCAAACAGGCGGACGACGCCAAGACACTGCAGGTGGCGCGGAGCCTCGTGGACCACGCGCTGGACTGGGGCTGGGACAAGGAGCACGGCGGCTTCTACGACAAAGGCGGCGCGTTCACCGCGGCGTACGGTCTGGACAAGGTCTGGTGGACGCAGGCCGAAGGCTTGAACGTGCTGCTGCTGATGCACGAGAAGTTCGGCAGCACGACGCCGCGCTACTTCGAGGCCTTCCTCAAGCAGTGGGAGTTCATCTGGAACCACCAGGCGGACCACAAGCACGGCGAGTGGTACGACACGGTCAGCCGCGAAGGCCGCCCCCGGCCGGGCCAGGCCAAGGGCCAGATCTGGAAGGCGGCGTACCACAACGGCCGCGCGCTGCTGAACGTCTCGGCCGCGCTGCGGCGGTTGGCGGAGAAATGATGCGGGCATCTACCATGAAAATTCGGTGGTTATCACCGAGATTTCATGGTAGCCTATGGGCATGCTTGAGCGTCGCAGGCACCTCGAGTTGCTGGGCGGACTGCTTCGCCGCCACCCCATTGTGTGCATCATCGGCGCACGTCAGGTGGGCAAGACCACTGTGGCGCGGCAATTTGCCGCCCATGTCCGCGGCCCCTGCGAGTGCTTCGATCTGGAGAACCCCGAGGACCTCGCGCGCCTTGCCGATCCACTCCTGGCCCTCCAGCGCCTCAAGGGCCTGGTCGTACTCGACGAAGTCCAGCGCCTGCCCGAGCTCTTCCCTGTGCTGCGCGTCCTGGCTGATCGGCCGGCGCGGGCGGCACGCTTCCTCCTGCTTGGCAGCGCCTCGCCCGCCCTGCTGCGCCAGAGCTCCGAGACTCTCGCCGGCCGCATCGCCTACTATGAGCTGCCGGGATTCGCACTCGATGAAGTCGGCGCCCGGAGCCACGAGCGCCTCTGGCTGCGGGGCGGCTTTCCGCGCTCCTACCTGGCCCCTTCCGGCCCGGCCAGCCACGAATGGCGCCGCGCGTTCGTCCAGACCTTCCTGGAGCGCGATCTGCCCCAACTTGGCGTGACGATCGGCTCCGTCACGCTGCGGCGCTTCTGGACCATGCTGGCCCATTACCACGGGCAAATCTGGAACGCCTCGGAGTTCGCCCGGTCCTTCGCGGTCTCCGACTCGACGGTCAGGAACTACCTGGAGATCCTGGCCTCGGCCCTCGTCGTGCGCATGTTGCTCCCGTGGCACGAGAATGTCGGCAAGCGGCAGGTCAAGGCGCCGAAGGCATACATCGCCGACAGCGGCCTGCTGCATACACTTCTCAACCTCAGGACACTGCCCGACGTCGAGGCGCACCCCAAATGCGGCGCTTCGTGGGAAGGCTTCGTCCTTGGGCAAGTCGTCCATCGGTTGGGGGCGTCGCCTGACGAGTGCTTCTTCTGGGCCACGCACAACGGAGCGGAACTGGATCTGCTCGTCGTGAGGGGCCGGCGCCGGCTGGGTTTCGAGATCAAGCGCACGGCTGCACCGCATCTGACTCCCTCGATGCGCGTTGCCTTAACCGACCTCGGTCTGCAGCGTCTCGATGTGATCCATGCTGGCGAGCACACCTTCCCCTTGGCTCCGAAAGTGCGCGCCGTCGCGTTGTCACGGCTGCTTCAGGACCTCGAGCCGCTGCCGTGAGGGCCGGTTCCGTCTACGCTGCGCGCTGCTGAACGTCTCGGCCTCACTGCGGCGGTTGGCGGAGAAGCCGGTAGACAGTAGACAGTAACAGACGTGCAAGAGCGTGCGGAAGTCCTACTGGCTACTGACTACTGGCTACTGAGTTACGTCTTCCGCGTCTTGGCCTTGGCCGCGGCGTCGGCGATGACCTTCTCCACGATCGCCTTGTTGACGATGACGTAGCAGCCGTTCGCGCCGGGGACCGCGCCTTTGACCAGGAGCAGGTTGTTCTCGGGATCAACCTTGACGACTTGCAGCGCCTGAATGGTCACGCGTTCGGCGCCCATGTGGCCGGCCATGCGCTTGCCCTTGGGCACGCCTTTGCTGATCGAGTAGGTACGGCCGAGGGCGCCAGGCGCGCGGTGGCGTTTTGAGCAGCCGTGCGAGGCTCTCGAGCCTTTGAAGTGGTACCGTTTCATCACGCCGGCGAAGCCTTTGCCCTTGCTGGTGCCGGTGACGTCCACGTACTTGACGCTTTCGAGCACCTTCACCGTCACTTCGTCGCCGACCTTGTCCTCGGGCTTGGCAGCCAGGCGGATTTCGCGCACGAGATGCTTCGGCGTCGAACCCGACTTCTCGAAGTGCCCCAGCAGCGGCATCGAGGTGTTCTTCTCCTTGGCCTCACCGAAGCCAAGCTGCAGGGCGAAGTAGCCGTCTGTTTCAGTGGTCTTGACCTGCAGGACCTTGCACGGCCCGGCTTCAATGACGGTCACGGGAACGCGGGTGCCGCTCTCGTTCCATACCTGGGTCATGCCGAGCTTGCGGCCCAGAATGCCTGTTGCGGAAGACATGGCAGAAACTCTCCTGCAGACGTGGCATGGGCTTCCAGCCCATGAAACACGGGCGGGACGCCCGCGCTACACACCACGGGCAAGATGCCCGTGCCACTTCGCCCTGGGCAGCGGTCCGGCAGCCGTCTCACACGCGGCGGGAGGACATGCCCGAAACAAGGAGCAGTAGAGTACCGACGCGATGCCGGACTTCAACTCAATTTTGGCGTGAATTGGCCGTGCGCGCGCGGTAGAACGCTCGTTATCAGGGAGTGTTGACCGGTGCTGCTGATCGGGATTGATGAAGCCGGCTACGGCCCCAGGCTTGGCCCGCTGTGCCACGGTTACTGCGCGTTCCGCTGCGCGCAGCCGGCGGGCAGTTCGGCGCCCGACCTGTGGGAGGCGCTGCGTTCGGCCATTACGCGCCACCCGGCCGCTGACGACCGTCTCACCGTGGACGACTCCAAGAAAGTCTACTCGCCGCCGCACGGCCTGGACTTGCTCACGCGGGGCGTGAGCGGCTTCCTGCATTGCCTGGACGGCGGCCACGGCGGCGCGGCAGAGCAGAATGGGTTGTACGCGCGCCTGCTGCCTGAAGCCGACCGCGCGCGCCTGGAAGAAGACCCTTGGGCGCAGGACGGCGACAGCGCCGCGAGCGTCACGCCGCCGGCCGCGACGTCCGAGCCGGCAGTCCTTCGCCTCCGCGACACCCTCGCCGCTCAGCGGGTGCGCGTCCTCGCCCTCGGCGCGCGAGCGCTCTCCGCCAGGCACTTCAACGCTGCGTTGCGCGCCAGGAACAACAAGGCGGACGTGAACTGGAGCGTGATCGCGCCGCAACTGCAGGCGCTGGTGCCGCTGGCCGGGCCGGACGAGGACGCCCACATCGTCGTTGACCGCCAGGGCGGGCGGAAGTTCTACGGCGCTCAAGCCGCCGCGCTCTTCCCCGGCGCCATGCTCTGGGTGGAGAGGGAGACGCCGCGCGCTTCCGTGTACCGGCTGGAACCGGGGGGGCGGCGCGTGCGGCTGGAGTTCCTTGTGGAAGCCGACGCTGCTTCGATGCCTGTGGCGCTGGCGTCCATGGCGGCCAAGCTCGCGCGCGAACTGTGCATGGCGCGGCTGAACGCCTTCTTCCGACGGCATACACCGGACCTGCAACCGACCGCCGGCTATGCCGCCGACGCGGGGCGCTTCCTGAAGGACACGCGCGCCTTGCGCGAAAGGCTGGGGCTTGACGACGGCGCGCTCATCCGGGAGAAGTAAGCGCCGCCTACCGCGTTCCGCCGTCAGGCGGTCCTTCGATCAGCCCCCGCGCCGTCATCAACTCCAGCACCGCGTCAGCCACCTGTTCGGGCGTGCGGCCGCCGACAGGCAGTTCCGCGTGGCGGGCTTGAGCGTACGCGCCGGCCCGCGCGCGCGCCAGTTCCCTCAGTTCCTCCACGCCCGACTTGGCCGCGGCGATGAGCGTCGGGCGGGTCTCAAGCGTGGCGGCGTCGCCCGATACGCGCCGCCACAGCTCCTCCGGGTCGGCGGTGAGATGCAGCACCAGACCGTTGCGCCGCAACGCTTCGACGTTTTGCGGGTCAAGCACCACGCCGCCGCCGCACGAGAGCACCACGCGGTCGTGAGCGGCGCAGTCGCGGACGGCTTCAGCTTCCAGCGCGCGGAACAGCGGCTCGCCGCCGCGCCCGAAGATCTCGCGGATCGTCTCCCCGGCGCGCTCCTGCACCAGCGTGTCGGTATCGAGGTATCCCCACTGCAAGCGCGCCGCCACCAGCCGCCCCACCGTGGACTTCCCCGTGCCGCGCAGACCGATCAGAACGACGTTCATGAGCCGTGACCCTCGATCAAGACCTGCATGGTAGAGCGGGAACGCTTTCAGCGCCAGCCTGCTTGACAAAGAGTATGGTATACGGTACTGTTCTGCGCCTTTCAATTCCGGCCGGCGCCCAGGCCGCTTGAAAGGAGCCATGCTGCTGGGACACGCGTTGGCAGAGCGCTGCGTGTCTGAGGACCGCCGGAGGAGCAATGGCTAAGGTCAAGAAGGTCTCCAGCAAGCGTTCCAAGACCGTTCGCGGCAAAGCCGCTGCGGCGAAGAAGCCGTCTGCCCCAAGCCGGGGCACATCGAGAGTCATGCCAAAAAAGATGAAGAAGACCGCTGTTGTCCTGAAAAAGCACAAGGCCGCGAAACCGAAGACCCCGCCGCCTGCGGCCGCGCCGCGCGCAGCGAAGCCTGCCAAGGCCGCGAAGGCCGCGAAGGCGCTCCCGCGCGTGCCCCTGACGCCGGAACTGCGCCAGGTTCGTGTTCGTCTCCAGGCCATGCTCACCGAACGGCGCAAAGACATAGACCAGGAAGTGCGCGGAGCCAGTGAGCGCGATCTGGCGCACATCAACGACACCTCCGATATGGCCTCCGATGCGGCGGACGGCGACTTGGCCTTGCGCATTGCCGAAAGCGAGACAGTGGAAGCCAGTGAGATCGAGCGTGCCATCGAGAAGATTGACACCGGCACCTACGGGCTGTGCGAAGTGTGCAACAAGCCGATCAATACCGAGCGGCTTCAGTTCCTTCCGCATTCAACGTTGTGCGTCAAATGCCAGTCTCTGGCGGAACTTCGCAAGCGCGAACGCAAAGACGAACTGGACGACCTCGCCTCCGAAGGCGGCGAGCCCGACGCCGAAAACAACTGACGCGCCTGCTCAGAGCACCGGGAGCAGGCAGCGGAAGCCAGCCTGCTCAAAGTGACGGTCGGTCGTGAACGCGGCGAGGCGGTTGTGTTACCCCCCGCCAACCGGCAGGGCTTCGACCTCGACCTTCTTCAGATCAAGCGTGGCCGACGCGTGGTCTATGTCAATGCCAACCACGTTGCCCTTCTCGTCGAAGTCCACAACCAGACCGGGTGCGATCTCCCGTGACTGGGCGCTTGGGTTGGGGCTCAGGTCAATGTAGAGCGAGTCAGTCTCCTTGTAGTAGTGCAGCTTCATGGCTGGTCCTCCGACTGCGCCCTGAAATACGGGGTCAACCTGGGCTTTGCGCCTTCTTGGGTGCTTGCTGCGAGATCCCTCTTCACCACCTTCCCCGACGGGTTGCGCGGGAGCTTGTCGAGAAACTTGATGGTGCGCGGGACCTTGAACGCTGCGAGGCGTTCGCTGACGAAAGCCTTCAGCTCGCGCTCAATGAGTTTCCCGCCGGGACGCAGCACCACCGCCGCGTGAACGACCTCCCCCAGCGCCGCATCCGGCCGCCCGAAGACCGCGGCTTCCTGCACGGCGGGGTGCGCGCACAACGCGTTCTCCACTTCGATGGGATACACGTTCTCGCCGGCGACGATGATCATCTCCTTCTTGCGGCCGCGCAGGAAAACGTAGCCTTCGGCGTCAATGTACGCCGTGTCGCCGCTGTGGAACCAGCCGCCGGCGAGAGCTTCGGCCGTCGCCTCGGGGCGCTTGAAGTAGCCTTTGAAAATGCTCGGCCCGCGGATGCACAACTCGCCCGCCTCGCCCGGCTTGAGCTGCTTGCCGGCGTCGTCCAGGATGCACAGCTCCAGCCCCGGCGGCGGCAGGCCGACTGATTCCGCACGCGCGACGGCCTGCGAATCGGGCAGCACCGTCGAACAGGAGGTCGTCTCGGTGAGGCCGTAGAAGTTGTGCAGTTCCGCGCGCGGGAACAGACCGCGGAGCCGCTTGATCGTCAGTTCCGACATGGGCGCGCCGGAATAGCAGATGAGGCGCAGCGACGCGAGCTTCTCAAGCCGCAGGTCCTTCACATTGGCCAGCAGGTAGAACGTCGTCGGCACGCCGAAGAAGGTCGTGCAGCGGAACTCGTGGACAGTCTCGACAATGTCCTCGGGGTCAATCGCTGCCGAGACGACCAGGCACCCGCCCTGCGCCAGCGCCGTGGGCATAATGGTGTTCAAGCCCGTCACGTGGAACAGCGGCACGACCAGCAGATGGACGTCGTCGCCGCGCAGTCCGTGGCCCGCTTTGGTGGCCGAGACGTTGAACAGGATGTTGCCGTGCGTCAGCATCGCGCCCTTCGGCCGGCCGGTCGTGCCGGAGGTGTAGATGATGGCGGCGACGTCAGCCGAGTGCTGAGTGCTGAGTACTGAGTGCTGAGCCCCAGCGGCGACGAGGTCGCCGAAAGGGATTGTGCCGGGAGGGGGCTGATCGAAGCACGCGGCGATGACGGGCTTGGTCCAGTTGAGCGCCTGCAGCGCCTGCTGCGCGGGCCGCCACGTGGCAGGATGGACGATGACGGCCTGCGCTTCGCTGTCGCCGAGGATGAACTGCAGCTCGTCGGCCTTCAGCCGCGCATTGACGGGCACGGCCACGCAGCCGGCGCGCAGGATGCCGAAGTACGCCGGCAAAAGCTCGAGGCAGTTGGGCAGCAGCAGCGCGATATGCTGCCGCGGCGCGGCCTTGAAACGCTCCCGCAACGCAGCCGCGACAGCGGCACTGGCGGCGTCCAGGCCCGCGAAGGACAGCTCCGCGTGCGAAGCCGCGTCCACGGCGAAACGTTTGCCGCCGTGCGCTGCGGCGGCGCGGGCGAGCAGTTCGGGAAGAGTCTGGACGGTGTTTTCCATCAGAGCTCCTTCGCCTTGTGGCGGCGCAAAACGGCCACGACGCCGGTGTTGTCGTACTGATACGCATACTGCAAAGCCGTGCGCCCGGTGTTGTCGCGGGCGTTGATGTCGGCCCCGTGGGCGACGAGGAAGACGGCAATCTCCGCGTCGCCGCCGGCGCGCGCGCAGCAATGCAGCGGCGTCTGGCCGGTGAGCGTGTTCACGGCGGTGACCGGCGCGCCGCGCGCGCAGAGGAGCGTCACCAGTTCGAGGTGCTTCTCCGCGGCCCACGCCAGCGGCGTGCCGCCCCATTTGGCGGCGGCTTCGGCGTGGACGTCCGCGCCGTGTGTGAGCAGCAGTTCGGCCACGACCACGTGCCCGTTGTGCGCGGCCCAGTGCAGCGGCGTCTCGCCGCACGTGCCGCGCGCCCCGGCCAGGCCGGGGTTCTCGGCCAGCAGCGCGGTGACGGCCGTCACGTCGCCGCGCTGTGCGGCGCCGATCATCTCCCGCGCCTGCGCGCCGAACTTGCCGGCGGCCTGCGCGCTGGCCTCCTTGGCGCCGCGGCTGCGCAGGAACGCCGCGATCTCCGGGCGCCGGCGCTCGTTGGCGTGGTCCAGCGGGGTCCAGCCGGCGTCGTCGCACGCGTTGACTTCCGCGCCGCGGTCCACGAGCAGTTGCACCAGTTCGGCGGAGTTGCCCCATTCGGCCGCGTGATGCAGGACGGTCCTGTGGCCTTCGCCGGCGTCTTCGGCGTTGACATCGGCGCGGCTCTCGAGCAGCAGCCTGCAGATGCTCAGCGCGTTGGCGGCGTTGCGGCGCGGGCGCACGGCCCACAGGAGCGGCGTGCCGCCGTGGCTGCGCGCGTGAACGAGCCGGCGGTTCTGCGCCACCCAGCGCGAGACCTCGTCCAGCATGCCAAAGGCGCAGGCCGTGAAGATGTCAACCTTGGCGCCGCGCTCGATCAGGAAGTCCGCGGCCGCGTCGCACTCGCGGCACCCGGCGCCGGCCAGCGCCGCGCGCTGCAGGGCTGTGCGCCCGAGGCCGTCTTCGGCATCCAGCAGCAGCGGACGGCCGCGCAGCAGCTCGCGGACGTGCTCCAGCAGCCCGGCGCGGGCGGCGGTGAAAATGTCGCACTCCGCCCCCTGTGCGACGAGGTACTGTGCGATCTGCAGATGCTTGGGCCGCTCCCACGAGACGCGCTCGGCGGCGAGCTGCACGGCGGACTGGCCGTCGGGTGAGCGGGTGTTGGCGAGCGTCATGTCCTGGCCGACAAGCTGCCTGACCTTGTCGAGATTGCCGGTTTCCACCGCGGCGAGAAGTTCCGCCTGCTCGGGCGTGAGGACGGGTCTCGCAGGTTCGTCGCTCATGGCGCATCCATCACGCGAGGCCCGCGCGCTCCAGCACGAGGTCCGCGAGTTTCCTGTGCACGAGCAGCAGCGCCTGCACCGCCATAGGTGCGCCTCCGGTATCCGGGTGAGTTATCTTCGATGGAGCGGCGGAATCAAGGCGAGAGGACGAACGAGTGAAACGCCGAAGCGCCAAGGCGTGCGCGGCTGTTCCCCTTGACGGAATGGGACGCTGGCCACAGTATGTGCACTTGCACATTGAGGCGGACTGGTCATGCCACGATCGCCATCGGCCATCAGGATAACCTTCGAGCCGGCGACTACGGAGATCAGCCGCGTTGAGCCATTTGAGCTTATCCCCGACGTCGTGCCGGTGCGCGGCAAAATGCGGAAGATCGCCTTCGGGTGGTACGGAGGCAAATTCAGCCATCTTGATTGGCTGCTGCCCTTGCTCCCTGAATGCCACCACTACTGCGAGCCGTTTGGGGGCTCGGCCGCCGTAGTACTCAACCGGCCACCCTCACCCGTCGAAACCTACAACGACCTCGACGGTGAGGTGGTGAACTTCTTCCGGGTTCTGCGCGAGGAAAAAGACAAACCTGTTCAAGAAATCGGACTAACGCGGTCCCGGCCAGCCGTTGAACACTGTTATTTTTCGCGTAGACTTTTTTGCGGCTTCTGGCGAATCGCGTGTTGATTGAACCGTGGAAGGCCGGCTCAATAAGAAGGTAACACGATGGAAAACAGGATCCAATCAATGCTCAATGCCTACCATGGCTTTCGTCATGAGGCAAAGCGGCATAAAGATAAGAACCTGCGCCGAGCCGCGCTGGAAGACGCCGCAACCGTCCTGCATGCGCTCCTAGCCATTGAGAATGGCACCGACCGCAACCAATTCACATCTGAGCAACTGGACGAGGTCGAATTGGACGAAACGGGGAACGCTTCCCTATGAAACAGTTGAACTCGCTCGCATTTGGCGATGGGTCCATAAGCTTTGTCTGGGTTGACTGGTTTCGGCGGCGAGTTCAGTCAAATCGACTGGCTGCTTTCCGAGAACCATTACGGGGTACCGTGTGAATGGTAGATGCCCTTGTATTGGGACGTGAATGGAAACCCCGTCTTGCGCGACTAATCCACAGCGCGGCTAATGAGCTCGTGATCTCATCTCCATATGTCAGCAGCACAGGCACGAGATTTGTCGCCGACAACGTATGCGGAGGATTCAGGACTGGTGGCCACCTAACTGTTTTGACCGATCTCTCGCCCATGAACATCTGTCAGGGCGCCACAGATCCCAACGCCCTAAAATCCATGTTCTCGTTGGCGCCGCGCATCGAATTGTCTCATTTACCCAGACTACATGCCAAGGTTTATGTGGCGGATCGAGACCTCGCGATCATCACATCGGGCAATCTAACCCATGGCGGGCTTACGGCGAACTATGAGTATGGAGTGGAGATTTCACGCCAATCAACGGTCGCCGCAGTTAGAAACGATTTGGCCCTTTATGCGCAACTGGGGGGGCTGCTTAGCGAAGAACGATTGCAGGCTTATTGCCAAGTTGCCAACGAAGTCAGATCGGCTTTCCAAAAACAGAAGGCTTCCGCAATGAGTTCCGTTAGGAAAGCATTCGCAGACGTTTTCCAGAATGCCGAAGACGAGTTGATTCGGATTCGCCTCGATAGAGGACCAATTACCAGCGTGTTCGAAAGAACCATTCTATATTTACTAAGCCGCGATGGGCCAATGACAACGAAGAGGCTTCATATTTCGATCGAATCAATTCACCCGGATTTGTGTGATAATCGTGTTTACCGGGTGATCGACGGACAACGGTTTGGACGCAAATGGAAGCACTCGGTGCGGACGGCGCAGTCTCACCTGAAGGCGAGCGGCGTTGTCGAACTTCGGGGTGGGCATTGGCAACTGAGGTCCGAGCGTGACACCGGCCGATCGGCTGAACCCAAGCTGCGGCAGAATGAGTGATCCTTCCCTCGATTGCCGTTCCGTGCAGGCCAGTTGCGGCCTGCCTGGAGCATTCGATGCCCGCAGCGTCTGTCACAAGGTGCTCGTCCCGTTCGACCGGAAGAACAACAACGTCCTTGGCGGATCAAAGGAGCCATACCTGAATAACCCTCTCCGTATCCCCGCGGTGATTGCCGCGCACCGGGGCGCCCAGAAGGACAAGGATGGATTCGATGATTTGTGTCTTGTGCTTGACGACGCGCAGGCTGACCCGGCCATCGTGCCGCTGCTTTTCAGGGTATTGCTGTTGGCGATTCGCGACCGCCTCGCCACTGTTGCGGTGACCTATCCCGTACCCAACCGCATGAGTCTGACGCAGACGCAGGCGTTGATGTCGGAGTTCCTCAGGGTTCCCAGCGGTGGGCTGCGCTTACAGGCGGTGGCGTGCGCCCTCTTTCAGTGTGTTGGCGAGCGCTGCCATCTCTTCGCGCAGGTCCGAAGCGCCAACATCAACGCAGCAGACGCAAGCACAGGAGTCGCGGCTGACCTCGAGTGTCTGGACCGGGCGGGGAGCGTTGTCCTCGCTGTGGAGGTTAAGGACCGCCAACTAACCTTGCGCGAGGTTCAGGACAAACTGCCGACCGCGAGGGAGAAAGGCATCAAGGAACTGGTCTTTCTTATCACGGGCGGGATCGGCGCCCCGGACAAGACGTCGCTGCGGGAACTGGTTGACCGTGAGTTTGTGACGGGCCAGAACGTCTACGTGTGCGATTTCCGCACGTTCCTCGAGAGCTGCCTGGTGTTGTTCGGCGAAAGCGGCCGACGGGTTTTCCTGCAGCGAATTGGCGAGGAGCTTGAGCGGCGGAAGGCAGATATATCCCATCGCCGGGCGTGGGCCGCTCTCCTTCGAGGCGTGTGATATTCGTCTGGCCGTCCTGTTCCCCCGCCGAAATGGGACTTGAAAGGCATTCGGGACAGAGGAAAAGAGTGCCATTCCAGGCACCGGGACTTGGACGACCGGGCATCGCTGTCGTTCTGCGCACGAGGGAGCCGTCACATGGACATGGCGCGGGAGATCGGACGGAGGGCGCTGTTTCCGCTGATGGCCGCGCTGGCATGGGCCTGCGGGCTGGCGTGGGGCGCTGACACGAGTTCGCAGCAGGTCTACTCGATCGGCAACCCATCCAGCCTCGCTCAGTATACGCTGCAGTTGATCAACCGTGCCCGTTCCGACCCGCTTGCGGAAGGACAGCGCCTGGGCATTGACGTGACGGCGGACCTGCCGGCCACAGCCACGGGGCAGGTCGGGCCCATGCCGCCGCTGGCGTTCAACGCGCTGCTGCTGAGCGCCGCGGAAGAGCACACGCAGGACATGAGCACGCAGCACTATTTCAGCCAGACGGACCTGGTCGGACGCCTCCCCTCAAACCGCATCGCGGCCGCGGGCTACACGGATACGACCGGGACCGGCGAGAACATCGCCATGCTGGCGGACAGCGGCCAGACTGCCACCGCAGCGGCGGGCACGATGTACGTGAACCTGATGAAAGCGGCTTCCGATCCCAATGGCAACCGCATGAACCTGCTCGGCATCGGCGACCCCGCGAGCCAATCCGCGGAGATCGGGATCGGCTTTGTGGACCTGGGGGCAGACGTGCTTCTGAAGGACGACCAGACGAAGGTGCGCTTCTTCGAGACCGAGGACTTCGGCGCGCGTTCGAACAATACGGTGTTCATTGTCGGCGTGGTCTACGCGGACCTCAACGGCAACGGTTTCTACGATCCGGGCGAAGGCTTGGGTAGCGTGGACGTTATTCCGTCCACCGGCCAGTATCGCGCGGTCACGGCGGCGTCGGGCGGGTTCGCCTTGCCGATGCCGGCTGGCACAGTGACGCTGACGGTGAGCGGCGGCTCGTTCGCGGGGACGGCGACACAGACCGTCATGGTCGGTCAGAACAGCATCGAGGTGGACTTCATCAGCGGCCAGGCCGTCGGCCTCGTCAACTTCGGCCATGGCGGCGGGAGCGGATCGTCAGGAGGCAGCGGGACCACGACGGAGGCGGTGGTGGTCACCGATACAGACAACGACGGTTATCCCGATGACCTGGAAGCATACTTCGGGTCCGATCCCGCCAACGCGGCCAGTCTCCCGCCCATCGGCGTCAACCCGACGACCGTCGGCCTGATCCGCAATCTGAGACTGGAATCACGCCTGCACTTCGCGGCGGGCAAGGAGAGCACCGATTCCATCAGCTTCAGGGGCGAGCAGGTGCTTCCCGCTATGCGCATGGCCGGGCGGACGGTGGTCGTGTATGTCAACGGGTACATCACGGCGTTGACACTGAACGATGATGGCCGGGGCCGCAAGCCCAACGGCGACCAGCCGGGCGACTACATTGCCGTCAGGCGGTCGCCCCGCACCGGCCTGGTGCGCTTCTGGGTGCGCCTGGCCAACCAGAACTTCAAGACGCTGCTGCTGGGCGCGACGACGCCCGACCAGTTCGTTGACGTCGGCCACGATTGGCGGCCCGTGACGATCCTGGTGCTCTTCACCGGCGCCACAACGGGGCAGCCGCTGGGCGTGAAGCAGACCGTGTACTACAAGCGCAGGGGGAACCTCGTGATCGGCCGGCCAACCGTCGAATACAGCCCTCTGCCGCCGCTGTAGTCAACTCACCGTTTCCCTTGCATAGCGTGTGCGCTGCTGCATAATCCCAACAACTCATGGGTTGCTGAGGCAAAGGAGAGGGGACGCCGCATGGCATTCAAACCACGCCGCCGCCGCAAGATCGGCAGCAAGAAACGCCGCATGCGCAAGCTGATGCGCCGGAAGAAGTAGCCGGGACTTTCGATTTGCGATTTGCGATTGCCGATTGCCGATTGGCGCGGCGGCGTGGGTTGTCGTTTGTCAGGGCTAGCGGCGCCGCATACGAATATCGTCAATCGAAAATCGCAGATCGAAAATCGAAAATGCAAGGGGGGGAGCCATGCCCACTGGTGGTGCGTCCAAGAAGCCTTGGGGCGGGCGGTTCAAGAAGGCGACCGACGCTCAGACCGAGACGTTCACCGAGTCGGCTTCCTACGACCGCGTGCTCTACCGCCACGACATCGCCGGTTCCATGGCGCACGCGGCCATGCTGGCGCAGGTCGGGCTGATCTCGCACGGCGAGCGCGACGCGATCCTGAAGGGCCTCTCGGAAATCCTGGAGGAGATGAACGCGGGCCGCTTCGTCTTCAAGAGCGCCTACGAAGACATCCACATGAACGTGGAGAAGGCGTTGGAGGACAGGATCGGCGACCTGGCCGGCAAGCTGCACACGGCGCGCTCCCGCAACGACCAGGTGGCGCTGGACGAGCGCCTGTGGCTGCGCGACGAGATTGACGCCGTGCGGCGCGAGATCGGCCTGGTGCAGGCGGCGCTGGTGGAACTCGCCGACCAGTTCGCGGACGCGGTCATGCCCGGCTACACGCACCTGCAGCGTGCGCAGCCGGTGACGGCGGGGCATTACCTGCTCGCGTTCGTCGAAATGCTTTCTCGGGATTACGAGCGGTTCGCCGACTGCCGCAAGCGCGCGAACGTCCTGCCGCTGGGCGCGTGCGCGCTGGCCGGGACGTCGCTGCCGATAGACCGCCAGGCCGTGGCGCGGATGCTGAAGTTCGACGGCATCACGCACAATTCGATGGACACGGCCGCGGACCGCGACTACCTGCTGGAGTTCGCGTTCTGCGTGACGGCGTGTGCGCTGCACCTGTCGCGCCTGGCGGAAGACTTCGTGCTGATGGCCAGCCTGGAGTTCGGCTTCGTCAGCATTGACGACGCCTTCTGCACGGGCAGTTCCATCATGCCGCAGAAGAAGAACCCCGACGTGTTCGAGCTCATCCGCGGCAAGACGGGGCGCGCCGTGGGGCTGCTGATGCATCTCATCACGCTCACCAAAGGGCTGCCGCTGACGTACAACCGCGACATGCAGGAAGACAAGGAGCTGTTGTTCGGTACGACGAAGCAGTTCCGGAGCTGTCTGCAGATTCTCCCGGCGCTGCTGCGGCACTGCACGTTCAACCGCGAGCGGATGCTGAAGGCGTGCGAGGAAGGCTTCATGGACGCCACCGCGCTGGCGGAATGCCTCGTGCGCAAAGGCATCCCGTTCCGGCAGGCGCACCACGTTGTCGGCAGGCTGGTGCGGTTGGCCGAAGAGCGCGGCTGTTCGCTGGCGAATCTGCCGGCCGGCGACCGCAAGGCCGCGCACGCGCTGCTGACCGAAGACGCGCGCACGTTCCTGGGCGCGCGCAACACGGTGGAGTTCTACGCGTCGGCGGGCTCCGCGAACCCGAAGCTGGTGCGCAAGGAGATCGAGGCGTGGAAGGTCCGCCTGCGCGACGAAGGGGCGATTCCGGGGAAAGGGAAGAGGAGGCGGAAGGGCTGAGGCGGGCAGTTCGCCACAGCGAAAGCTCGCGGAACAGAAACGTTGAAAGAATGTAAGTGTTTATTCACAGAGTGGTTACTTGTCGTATTCCCGGGCGCGCCAGACCACGGAGTGGCGAACTGGCACGCCTCTTGCTAGCTCGCCGTGAGTTGGGCCCGCTGCGCCTAGCGAGAGGATTTAGCGAAAAATTATGTTGCGGTCAGCCATACTTGGCGATACACTACCAGGAGATATCTACATGGAGGAGTACCGGGGACGCATCACGGCCAAGGAGGTGGCCGGGAGGGTTGGCGGTCTCGCGGGGGGTGGTGTGGTCACCCGTAGCTGGGTGGCCCCTGCAGTGAACAGGAGGGGGACGGTGCTCACGCTGACAGACAAACAGGCAAAGGCTGTGGCCAAGGAACTGAGCCAACCGGCTAGGAGCGAGGCGTTGGCTCGTATGGTTGCCCAAGCGCTGAAGGCCCTGCGTCAAGAGCGTCGGCTGACAGAAGAGAAGCTCAGGCGCCGGGCTACAATATAGGTGCTCGGCGCTCGTCGGTTTGTGAGGGGATATACCGTGGAGGGCGAGCCGGAAGGCAACGTCATTGTGGTAGTACCCTATGGTATCTTGCGTCTGCGAAACCTTCTTGCCT
>Ga0315282_10005531_pt1 | contig 21479 bp, 27 predicted proteins | sample YL17G07_20_MG_FD_203693 | JGI IMG/M metagenome (GOLD analysis project Ga0315282, IMG submission 203693) | Sediment microbial communities from Yellowstone Lake, YNP, Wyoming, USA - YL17G07_20 | ecosystem: Environmental > Aquatic > Freshwater > Lake > Sediment | place: USA: Wyoming | collected... | reverse complement strand
CCCAGAATACTCCTCCAGGTCCGCTATCGCTCCATAGGGCATTACCCTTTTCACTTTAACAACTGCATAATCTCCTGGATTCGGCCATTCGGATAATTTCATAACCTCACTCAATAACCTTGGAGTTCTTGGCGAGTATGTTCGGCTTGCTTGCGCCGGGCTCGACCAGAGTCTTGCCGCAGACCAGGCATTTGACTTCCATCGCCGGATTGCCGAAGACTACCTGTTCGCTGCCGCAATCATCGCATTTGACCTTCAAGAACTTTGACTTAGGCTGTTTCACTGGCATAATTACTCCTTCTTCTTTATCTCTATCCTCTTCTTAGCGTGGGGCATTCCCTTGGGGTGCCTCTTCTTGCAGACAGTACACTCGAGCATGAGGGTCTGCTTCTGGCTCTGCTTGACTTTCCTGACCTGTCCTGCCTTTTTGCTGGTATATCCTTTCGTCGCCCTCAAGAACTTTTGCTGGCCGAACGAGAGGGTCCTTCTCGTCCCTTTCCTCAGCTCTTTGACTTTGTGGGGAGTATGCTTATTGCACTTTGGGCAGTATGTGTTAATGGTCGCTGGTATTTTCACTCAAATCACTTCCTAGAATTACACTAGCTCGATAAAGTTCCGGTTAGAAAGCAGGTCCACTTCTTTTCTTGGTAACTTAACGATAGAATTTGCCTCGAACGGGCCGTATTCCTTCAAATCACCGGAGACGAACTTCGGAACTTTCTTTAGAATTCTCACCATGACTATATTTAAATCTTCTCCCGATTGGCCATTGTTGATAATGGGGATATCATTAATGTTCTGGATCTTCTCGATGCCTCTGGGCTTGCCATTGCCTACCAACAGCATCTCGAACTCCTGCCTGCTCTTCTTCAGGTCTTCGGAGAGTTTTTCGAACAATGCCTTTTCCTCATCAGTTATAACGTCCTTCTCCGTCTCGTTTGTCCTTGCGAACCTCATGGCTTTAGTCAGTATCTTCTGCTCACGCCTGTCGAAGACGTCTCTCGCCGTCTTGGCCATGTTCTCGAATATCTTGGTCTCCTCGGCCTGGCCTTCCTTGCACTTGGCCTTCTGGGACGCCAGCAACTGGGACAGCTCGTCATAGAAGCCCCTCGGCAGTTCTCCCAACTTTGAAGAATTTCTCTCCATGCGCTGGAACCTTCTCAAATCCTCGTAATCCATCTCATCACTAAAAGAAGCAAATTAATTACACAATAAGAATTTAAAAGCTATGCGGGTAGTGCCACCTCCTTGCAAATCAGGTATAGGGCGGCATACTCGGGAACGTTCTTTTCTTCTCCCGCTTTGAACGGTCCGAGAGTCTGCTCCTTCAACACCATTTCCGAGACATCTTTTGTGAACTTTATTTTCATCGGTGGATTGTAGAAGACGACCGCGTCTCTAAACGGGTTGAACTCATCCAGATTATCGACGTACTTGCACAATAGGCTAGACCCGCCATGCAGAGTAGAGGGCAGCCTAATCAGCCGCGAAATATCGATAGTCACAGATTGGTCTATCGCCGAGCCGAGATGGATAATCTGCTCGTTCAGCATCTTATCCCAAAAAGAGTGCGCCCCTCTGAACAGGTCGTAGTTCCCTTCGGCCATCTTCTTTAGTATCTCTTCCTTCTCTGTGAACTTCTTCTCGTTAGAGGCTCGGACGTACTCGTAGGCCGCTTTCGCCAGTCTGCCACGCCAGCCTTTGGACTTTAGCGTGGCTCCTCCCCGGATTATGCTCTTTATATCGAGGTTCTTTGCCTGGAGGTAATCGACTATCGCCCGTCTCGCGTCGCCGTTCAAGTGCCTGACCTCTTCATTAACAACATAGAGGTGGTAGCCTCTCGAGCCGGAAAAAGTTATCTTGATGTCTTTTCTGTCAAAGCCAAAGTCAGGGATAAGGAAGTCGTCAATCAGCCTCTGGGTGTCATGCTTGGCTTTGTCCAGGCATTCGGAACAGGTCAAGCTATCATGGTGGCACTCGGCGTCAAACTCGAATATCAGGTCTGCAGCCAGAATATTCTTCTTAGGCATGGGCTGGGCGCCAGGGAACTCGTAATAAGCAGAGGAGAACGAAGCATAGAGAGGACTATTGGTGACAAAATAGTTTTTCAGCTCTTCCTCTTTCGTAAAACTTAAGTGGCGATAGTCAATCTTCTTGTCGTTACCAAAGCCAAATTCGCGTTTTTCAATTCCCTCAGGAGCTATCACCCCTTTTTTCTGATAATACTCCCGGAACTTTTTTCTTACGAACTCAGCAGCTGGATTCATTTTCTAGCCTTCTTTGTTTTCGCGTAATAGGTCATCGGATGGTTCCAACGACAGGTATTATCGCGACAACATACTCCATAACTCTCCATCTTGGAACAGGTTGGGACGGAGTATTTAGTCTTGTTTGACTTTAGACCGTAGGAATGCTCGAGATAGTAGCGGGTCTTTTTCTCATTGAAATTGGACTGGTTCTTGAACAGGCTAACGGCCTCCTCTATGGGCATCTTTATACTGGCCAAGAAAGTGGAGAAGACGAATCTCGGCATATGACTGACCTTCTCCTCTGACTGCAGTTCATGGTAGATTTTTCTCATGCATGGTGGGAAAGCTTCGAACTCCACTTTCCCTAAATCTTCAGGCACTGCGTATCTCCTATCCTTCTTAATCTCATCCACAAAGTATAGAAACATCTTATTCTTGATGTCGCGCTTATCGATTTTTGCGGTAACTATGCTTTGGTATAAGTACTGGCTGACTAGTTTCGCCAGTTTTTCTTTATCCAATCTTATCCTGCCGTCCTCTATCTCCAGGTTGACTAGGGCGTATTCTTTCTCTTCCGGCATGTTGTTTAGATACTCCTGGAAAGGTATCAGGAACCAGTCCTTTTCTTTTTGGGGGTGAAAAAACTGCTTCGCTATGTTATATAGACTATCTTCATTCTCTAACTGCAAAAAGTAATAAACTTTTTGTGCCTCGGCTTTAGCAAATTTCTTTTTCAACGACCTATCCTCGGTTAGGGCGGTCAGAATCTTAGACACAGGATAGGAGATTAGCTCGTTCATAAGATAGGGTTCTTTCGAAGTCCTTATCTGCTCGAATTTCTCTCTGGCATATTTTGAGAAATCCCCCAGCGACTCGGTTATCCTCTTTGCGCCATACTCTATCGTGGCATCGTCCAAATTGTCTAAATTAATCTTCAAGAAATCGAGATACTCTCTAGCTTCTTTTGTGAACGGATACTTCGCGCAGAACCTCAGGTCTTCCAGAGCCATGACTATATTATGGCCAGAGAACTATAAACATTTATCTTTTTGCTATTTCATGTACTTGGAGATTAAGACAATGGCTGTTACTGCTATCACGGTTACTATGACTGCATTCAATACCATGTAAGGCCATGCGTTCTGCGATGGGATAAAAGCAATTATCATTGACTTTATCGCATCGTTCCACGAGAGCGCGGCGACAAAGCCGAAAGCAGCCGTGACTAGGTTCGTTATCTGTTTCTCGACCTCTCCCTTGAGTACTTTTGCTTTTTCCTTTATAACTGGAACCACTGAATCACCTTTCAGTAAAAACGTATTTAAACAATAAAAACGTTATCTCATCATGGACGTTCTACTGGCACTGAGCCTCGCTGCATTCGTGATACTGCTTGGCTTTTTTGGCAATCTTTTCTTCAAGAAGACGGACATACCTAACATACTATGGCTGGTCGGTTTTGGCCTTGTCCTCGGCCCCATAACGGGGATAGTAGACCCATCCTTCTTCATAAGCGTCTCTACGCTCTTCTCGACGCTGGCCATCATAATAATCCTGTTCGACGGCGGAATCTACCTAGATATATACAAGCTCTTCAAGGAGTTCCCGAGGAGCATGCTCTTGGCTATCACCGGTTTCGTATTCACGGTCATGGCCACAACGGCCGTGATGGTTGGCTTCGGCTACAGCATACTCTTGGGCGTCCTCATGGGCGCGGTGATAGGGGGAACATGCTCTCCGACCGTAATCTCGATAGTCTCAAAGATGAAAAACGTAGGGGAGGAAACCAAGACAATCATAGACTTGGAGACCTCCCTGACTGATGTTTTCAGCATAGTCCTGGCAATAGCGGTGATAAACACGCTTGTTGGGGGAGCAGGTGTGGAATCGGCCGTACAGTTCCTGGCAAGCGGATTCTCTGTTGGAGCTGTCGCAGGGATTTTAGCCGGCCTGGCATGGCTGCCTTTGATGAGAAAACTGGTTGCCTATGAATTCTCTTATGTCGTGACGCTAGCCCTCCTGTTCCTAATCTACTCCACCGTAGAGCTGCTCCACGGCAACGGAGCTATGGCCTGCTTGCTGTTCGGCGTTGTACTGGCAAACGGCAAGAAGATATACGGCATGCTACAGTTCGAGAACCTTGCTTATGAGATGGACTCTACCACAAAACAGTTCCATTCTTTCATCGCTTTCCTGATAACAACGTTCTTCTTCGTCTACCTGGGGCTGGTCGTGACGGTTCAGAACACCGGTCTCATAGTCATAGGCGTCGTTCTGGCGATAGCGTCTCTGATTGCCAGATACGGGGCCACTTGGATTTCTACCTATAAAGGGGAGTTCACTGGCTTTGAGAAGAAGACCATATGGATGCTGTTCCCGAAAGGACTAACCGCTGCCGTGTTAGCCTATCTCCCAGTTTCGATGAAAGTGCCCGGCACGGAAGGGTTTGCGGATATAGTCTTCACCGTAATCATAGTGACGGTGATAATGGCCATCATAGGGATAACTGTAATCCAGAAGAAATACGGGCCCAAGGAAAAAGAAAAAAGGGTTCTGTCCCAGGTAAAGGTAGAAAAAATAAATTAGGGGTTGAACAGCGAGTCGTTCACTTCTGAGAAGGTCATGTTGTCGAGCGTGTCAAACTGCCCAAGCAGGCTATCTACTGAATTCAGGTCGTTGCCCAAATCAGCTATCTCTTTGTCAGAATAGGCTTCGTGCTGGGAGAAGGTCGTGTAAAATAACAATGCGACCGCCATGACAACCAAGGCCGCTACAGCCAAGTAGGTCAATCTCATGCTATCACTGGCCTGTGTTATTCACGTATACGACAAGGCTAATCTCTCTCGAATTGTTGTAATGGTCTATGGCAGTTATGAACAGGGTCGTGGCTCCGTCCTGAGTTGTGTTGGTGTCCCATGTTGTATACCATCTGCCATTGCTTACGTTCCCGTAGTACAGTGACATGTTGGAGAGCGTTCCATTGGCTCCTGCCTTGAAGGTTACAGAGCTGACATTGCTAGTGTCAGATGCCGATACGTTAACGTCGATAGCCCCGGAGACGTTCTGGTTTGGTTGGGGGGTTATTATTGACATATTTGGTGCGCTCGTATCCGTCTCATTTAGTTGAGCTGAGTTATTCACGTTCACACTGGTGCTGATTTCGCGCTGGTTGTTGAAGTAGTCTTTGGCTATTACGAAAATGACTACTGGTCCATCGTTTGTTGAATTGGTGTTCCACGATGCGCTCCAGTTGCCTCGGACTATCGTGCCTGCGTATAGCGTCATGTTGTACCAAGTTCCGTTTGTTCCTGCCTTGAAGACGATAGAGCTAATGTTGGTGTTGTCTGAAGCGGATACGTTCACGTTTATCACTCCTGAGACGTTCTGGTTGCTAATGGGAGTGATTATTGCTAGAGTTGGGTGCGCTGTGTCTGCGTGGTCCTCGTTGTCTGTTTCGTTCTCGTGGGCTATCGGCTTTCCAATCAGGCCTTTGATCTCTTTCGCCATGTCTTTCAGAATTTCATGGGCCTGTTTCAGCGCCTGTTGAGCGTTGCGTAGGTATATGTGCATCTGATTCATGGCTGCGTCTTTGTCCGTTGCATTGGAGTAATTTTTTAGCATGTTATGTGCCAGTGTCCAGTTGCCGTAGGCTATATTTATCTGAACGTTGAACTGCGCGAATTCGGCTTTCAGACCGGTTGTGTTAATGCCTCGCGCGTCTAGCTGCTGTATTGTCAAATTCAGCTTTCTCGCCAGGCCGTTGGCGTTCAGGATTATCCCGTTCATCTTATCAGAAACATCCTCATTTATTGTGTGCTTTGCCTTGATTTTGAAGTCCTTCCAGTCGTTCTTCATGTCCTTTGCTATATCCAGAACTTCTGACTTGTCGGTTGCATTCATTAGCCTCTGTCTGGTCTGATTCAAGAATAAGTCGAACTCTCCGTCTTTGACCCAGTCTTTGAGCGTTTGTGCAATGTCATTCATCTTGTCGAGACTATTACCAACGTATTTCTGAACTTGGGATGCGAACTGTTTCTCGTCCATGTTTTTGTTCTTGAACTGCTCGCGGGCCTGTTCAAACTGCTGTTTTTGGTCTTCATAGTTTCCAGCCCACCCTGGCTTTCCGTTGGATTGGGCGAGCACAGTGACAGGAACTATGCTGAATACCATGATTGCTGCGATTAGCAAACTTCCTAATTTCATCTGATCACCGGGAGAGTTCTGTTATTTATTATATATAAACATACTTTCTTTAAAGCGATTTCACGGCTCTATAAACGCTCCTTTTGTCAAATAAAGCTTTATCCTGCCTTATTTTTTCAAGCAAAACTTTATATTAGTCTATATTCAGAATAGAACCATGCTTGGAAAAACGTTAATCTGCCTGGTGTTCATGCTGTCGATCTCTTTAGCTGCGACAGTACATGGAACCACATACGAGTGGTCTACGCTAGAGCCTCTGAAAGACTGCATAATAGAGGTGAATTCTACGCCCGCACAGCAGCTAATCTCTAAGGATGGGAACTATTCTTTCCAGCTGCCTATCGGAAGCTATGAAATAACAGCGAAATACTACGAGAACAACAGCCTCCTGTTGGAATCGACAGACAAGGTATCGGTCGTGTCTGATGGTAACTATCTCATGGATATCATAATGTTCCCTGCGATAGACTTGGGCGAGCCGCTTTTCAACGAGACAGACCCCAACCTGGAGGAGCAGTATCTTTATGCACCTCAAGATTACTGGGTGGGGATCTCCTTTCTTTTGACGGCCCTTGCAGCTATAGTTCTGTTCATTATCGGAAGGACCAGAATTAAACATAAAGAGGTAAAGCAGGAACTAAGAAAACCAGAAAGGATGCCCAAAGAGTCTAAAGAGGTTCTGGAAATAATAAGGAAAGAACAAAGACTAACCCAAAAAGAACTCAGGAAAAAACTGCCTTGGTCTGAAGCGAAAGTCAGTCTCATAGTGGCAGATCTGGAAGAAAGGGGCCTGATTAAGAAAATAAAGAAAGGTAGAGGGAATATATTAAAAATTGATTAAGGGGTTAAGAGATTGTCTAGGTCTGATGTTGCGCCCCCTATCTCTCCAAGTTGCTGGTCGATCTGCTGGTCTATCTGCGCTTCGCTCGAGACAGCCCCCCCAGTCATACTACCTGGTTTTCCACCCAGTCCGCCTATGTATCCCGACAGGAAGAGCACTGCGAGGATGGCTATCACGGCTATCGCGATTATTGCTATCTTCATCTCATCGCCTCACGCGGATCGGACTCCGGTCTCGACATTGCCCGTTGCTGTAGGCATTACCTTAGATGGAGCGCACTTGGTTAGACAAGCTGCGTTTTCTCTAAACAGGCACGGAAGCCTCTCGCCAGCTGAAGCCACTTGGCAGGTTGCGTTCGCTTGGGTCTTGCAGTTGTTTAAACAGTTAGTCACATTTGAGATAGATCTGTTCAAAGCGCCGCAGTCGACAGCATTAGCCGCGTCGGTTACGTTACATCTGTTCCTGAGCAACTCCCTGCATCTCGTGTCGTCGGTATTGTTCCTGCATGTCCTAAGAGCCAGAGCTTTGCATCTGGCGTCGTCCTGGTGAGATTCGCAGTACGTCTGTATCTTGTTCTGGCACTGGCCGATAGACTCGGTACCACATACGAAAGCCACTCCATTGCACTTCTCGTCCGTCGGATTCTCCTTGCAGTACTCACCGAGCTTTGTTGCCAGTTCTCTTGCCGTGAATGTCTTCCTTACGCCCATTATGTAAGCGTAGTAGTTGACGCTGTCCAGGCTGAGCGTTCCTGCCCACACTTCTCCGTCGGGCTTCTCTATTTTGGATAGGATGATATCCCCGACTTTGGTCGTGTTCTTAAAGAGCTCTCCTACAAACTTTGATTCTTCTGGGAGAGTGCCCTTGACCACGTACCTTGCCTGGTCTAGAACCAATGCACCTCTGATTATTGTATCATTACTCCTGTTTTTGAATGTTGCTATAACCGACTTTATAATCTTGAAATCCGTCAGCTCGCTTGGATTGACCGCTATTCCATTGCCCATTATATGTATCTTAAATAGGCTTGGAGCTACATTTGAAGTTGCTTCTTGTGCTATCGTTACCCCTAAAGATAAAACTAACACTAGAGATACTATAAAAATAAACCTACTCTCCATGCATTCACCTCTAAAAGAATTAGGAATAGGCTGTATAAAAAGGCATCATAATCTTTCCAGCGCCCTTATCCTTTTGTAGGTCAGCGGGTGGGTCATGAAAATCTCCATCCAGGCTCTTCCTTTCTCTTTCTCCATTTGGCTGGAGTATTTCGAGCTCACCTCATCCGCTATGTAGAAGGAGCGCATGGCGGTAGGACTCGGCTGTCTGACCTGGGTGAGAGTATAGCTTATCTTACCTAAGGCGCTGGCAAGGTCTTTCGGCTTCTTTGTTACATGGCCGGAAAAGGAATCAGCGTAGTACTCTCTCACTCTCGACAGGTAAAGGACTAATAGGGTAGCCAAGAACTGGGCCACCATTCCTCCTAGCCATGCGCCAAGATAGTTAACACCGCCCTCTCTGTTGCGCGAGGAAGCGGCGATTACTCCGAAGTAAATTATGTAGTAGAGTATAGCGGGCAAGGCAGAGGCTAATGTCATCACTATCATGTCTCTGTGCTTGATATGGCCCAGCTCATGCGCTATAACCGCTTTTATCTCCTCTGTCCCAAGCTTATCGAATAGGCCGGTGTGTAAGGCTATGTTCGCGCTCTTCTGTGTCCTGCCGAAAGCGAAGGCGTTTGGCGTTGGGTTGTTGACGAGATAGACGCGGGGCCTTGGGACTCTGGCCTTATCCGCTATCTCATAGACCATGGCCAGTATCTTCTGGTCCTTGCATTCTTTGGCCCCTGTCGTCGCTTTGACTATCGCTGGTCCTATCAGCCATTGGATAAAGACCATAAAACCGATGAATAGAAATACACCATAGACTAGCGCCGAGCCCGTTATGCCTAAAAGCCATGCCACTGCCCAGAATATCGCCCATAACAGGACGCCCATCACGAAGAAAGTTATGAACATTGCCCAGGCTAGCCGCATAAGAACACCGAGAGATTTGTGCAGTTTGTTCTTAATTAAGTTTACGCTCATTTTTGCTGACTTTTCGCCCTGAGACCTTTTCGCCTATTCTTGTCAGTGCGCCGCTAGTATAGCCACCGAATATGTCTATGAGTATGTAAAGACCGAGTGATACGCCAATCAGAAGATAGGCCGAAGTGAAGAGCTTTCCAATGTCAGTCAATGGGGCCATCGTGGCATGCCCAGCTGTTGTGATGTAGGAGACACTGAAAAAGAGCGAGTCTATCCAGGACCAGTTCTCGACATAATAGTAGAAGACTGTGCCCACGATTATCAATAACCCTATTACAATGGCTGCTCCGACTAGCTTTGGCTCTAATCTCATGGATATGATTAAAGAAATAGAGTTTAAAAAATAATAGGTTAAGGCCTGAAGGAAAACATTATTAAAGAAAATTGGTTAATAGAGTCATGGAGTACCTCTGGCTTGTTTTCGCGCTGTTATCGGCAATCATGGCCGCCCTGGTAGCAATCTTCGGGAAACTGGGACTGGAAGGGGTGGATACTAACACAGCGACAGCCATACGCGCAGTGATAATGGCCCTGTTTCTGATAGGCGTGGTCGTGCTGCTTGGTAAGACTGGAGAGATAACGACTATATTTTCCAATAACACGGCGATGAACTGGATAATACTTAGCGGGATAGCCGGCGCCCTATCGTGGCTGTTCTATTTCATGGCGCTGAAACTTGGCAATGTGACGCAAGTAGCACCAATCGACAGGATGAGCGTGGTCTTTGCGGTGATACTGGCCATAATATTCCTTGGAGAAACCGTTAGCCTAACAGCGGGGATAGGTATTCTGCTCATGGTATTAGGAGCTATATTCCTTGTTCTCGGTTAGGCGCTCTCTATCCTTGGAGCGAGGTAATAGACTACTGTGGCCTGTCCTATCGAATATTCTATCCTCAGCGGATTGTCCGTCTTCATGTCAAGCGAGACTACGGCCTCGTTCTCCGTTGTCCTCAGCAAGTCGTTAAGATACTCTAACGGGTACATGGAGCTGGACTCCGCATTTACCGTGTGCTCCAAAAGGACGTCGTCTTCTTTCTTCGCCTCGATTAGGACTTCGCCCTTGTCTCCATGGGCGGATATCTCGAATCCGTTCTTATCGGCTTTCAGGACTACATGGGAAGATATCAGCGAGGCGTCCTTAAGTCCTTCTTTTAGGGTGTAGCCGTTTATCTTGATCTTTGAGTCGAACTCTATCTTGGGCTGTTTCGGTGTCATGCCAGATACGTCTAGCAGGGGCAGGTTGAATCGGCGAGTGGTTTTGCCCTTGAACACCAGCTCTAGTCGTGAGCCCGTTTTGTCTAATCTCAGAATCAGCTTCTCACCCGCTCTCACTCGGCTTGTGACTTTCGACAAATCATCTAGGTTCAGCCCTATCTTGGTCTCGCTTGGAACATCATATTTTTCTAGGGCACTCTTCGGATAGTTAAAATCAACCATTGCTATCTGCGAGGGGTCCATTGCTCTCAGCGTTATCCCTTCTTTGGTTATCTGGAATTCTCCCTCGTCGATTAGAGTCACTAGCGCGTCCACGCAGTCCTTGAAAATCTTTGCGTTATCAAACACAATCTCGAACATAAAATCACCTACGCTGCTTTACTATAGTTATGCGTCTCCTTATATAAAAAAAGGTGGGATTGAGGAAAACTATACGCAGTGTGGGTATGGGGAGAGATTACAATACTGACCTGGCTGGCAGCAAGCTAGGTTACCACAGCAGGACTGACCTGGCTGGCAGCATGATAGACCACAAACTGGGCCTGTAACGCAGGTGCCGTCTGCTTGACAACCAATGCATGCACCAACGGGGCAGCCGCATGTGCCGCATTTATCGACCAGGTTACCATTACTGTCACAGTATTTGGGTTTAGTCGAAGAGCAGTGGTCAATTGAGGGACCAGATGAGTCTTCCGCGAGAGTTCCATCAGAACAATAACACTTACATCCTGTGCATGTAGCTCCAGTACCGGTGCAAGTACCCATTATAGAGCCATCGCACACTTCCCAACTGTCTAACTTGCCGTTTCCACATGCAAGAGAAGCACAATCTGTGGAACCTGAATAAATCAGGGTGTCCTTGCCTTGCGTACAACAGAGGGTTGCGCCATTGAAAATTTCTTTGCCAGTCACTTGGTTGACGCACGCGGCGTTACAGGCTAGGCATGGGTCGTTTGGGCTGGACAGCTGGGATAGCTTGCAGATGTCTGACGCTTGCTTGCACGTGGCTACTGAAACAGTTGAGCTCTGTCCTTTCGTTACTCCGGTAAGAAAAAGTACAGTTACTGCTGCGATAGCAAGAACTGCTGCGAGTATAATCAGATACTCTAACGAACCCTGGGCTCTTGCCATGATAGGATTAGAGATAGCGGCTATAAAAACTTTTTCTCTGTATATACAAAAAGGTGAGGTTGATAGCAGAATTAAGATCTAGACAGGCCAGTAATGTAGAGCTCATCTACTTGAGAGCCTGTTGACCGCTTAGGAATGCTGTTTGCACATGCATAAGCGTTGCCTCCCACACCATGAGAATCGTAGGCCGTGATTCTAACCACGAAATTCGGATTTTCATCAGCAGATGCTGGCAGAGTGTATGATTCAGGTGTCCATGTAAAGATGCTAGTTGTGTGAAGGAGGGTATTCCAGGTCGAGCCACCATCACCGGACCAATCAACTTGTAGATACTCGATAGAACCTGAACTGACATCCCCACAGAATGCTGCTTGGAACGAGATTTGAATGCCAGAATAGCCTACGGTTGGTTGCGTGCGGTTGATCGAATACGTTCCATGAGAACTCATATTTGCACCAGTGCCTGTTTGGCCGCTGCCTATGCACCAGCCGCCGGTGTCTGTACATGAGCTAGATAACTGTCCGATCCAGCCACTAAGATTGCTAAAGGAATCGGAATATATGACGGTTCTAGACCCCCCGTATGAGTATCCTCCGCCACAGCCCAGGGAGCCCGCGTATATGAGATTGGTCTGGGTATGATTGCAACAGTAAGTGGCACCGTTAAAAATCTCGACTCCGGTCGAATCCTTGCAGGCAGTGTCGCAGGCCAGGCACGGATCGTTTGGGGAAAGGAATCTTGAGGCTTGGCAGTTGGCAGCGGCCTGCTTGCACGAGGAAACAGAGACTGATGATTTTTGCCCTCCGATGATGCCGGTGGTATACATTATGACTATCGCTGAAACTGCCAGTACCACGGCGATTATAATCAGATACTCTAATGAGCCTTGCGCTGATGACATGAAAGAATTAAGACGTATTAATATAAAAAGATTGCTAACAAGACAGGCTGTACTGGTAGTTAGTGCCCAGATTCGAGTGGCCATCACATAGCTTGCCTAAAGTCAGGTCGCAGAAGAAGAGTTTGACATGGCCCAATAGAGGCACGGGTATCAGTACCTTTTTGCCTATCAGCATCCTCTGGGTTATTGGAGTCGATATGCAGCCTATATTCTCATCTATACAGCTCTCGCCGGTCTGAGTCATCTGGTCTAATAGGTTATTGGCATCGCCTTTCGTCAGCAGAAGATAGCCGTCGCTGGTCTTTATCTTAACGAAGACACGGTGTATTATCTGGACGCCGCTTGGATAGGCGCTATAGACTATTATGTCGTTAGAGCGGTTCAGAGAGACCTGCTTATCACCGACTATGATCTCTGTGACTTCCCCGTTTTTATCGAGTATTGGGGTGAATCCTTGGTAATTATCAACTACGACCTCTGGGGCGTTGATATTTTGTATGCTGGTACCCTGGACAACCAGTATATCGCCTATGTTCAAGTAGCCTTTTTCGGAACAAGAAGCCACTACCACGCCTGGCGATGATGTCCCGAGTATCGCTGGCAGTATTATGAAGTAGACAACCGCCGCCACTATAAACGATATCGCCCAGTCCTTGATCTCCTGGTTGGCGCTGAAATTCTCATAACCAAATAGCTTTTTCACTCTACTCATTAGGCTTGTCTTACGCCCGTTTGGTTGATTCTCCATAAGTGACACCAGATGCTATCAGATGCGCTATCCGAACAGGCTCTGGGAGATTACCTATCTTTACCGTCTTGTCTATCAGCTCTCTCGCCTCGCGTTCAGACAGACCGGCCATCTGAAAGTATAAACGCCTATGACTATATATCTGTCCCGCTTTTCTTATCCTCTCCAGCCTGATTTTCTTATCTCGGAAATTGTCTAATGCCCTCTCGACTTTTTGCTTGTTCGGTCTTTTCCTGAACACAGCCAGAACAGGTATTCTTGTCTTTCGATACAGCTCATTAATGTCTATAAGGTTGAATCCACCGAGAGAAGTGCCGTTGGTCATCATGTATCTGAGTTGGTTCCTGTGCTTCGACTTGTTAACTAGTTCTATCAGCTGCTTAGTTGAGTCATCACCATCTTTAGTTATGTAGCAGGAAAGAACCCCTTCTAAGTTTTTATTCCCTCTAAGAATAGCTCCCACAACCAGAACGCTTCTGTCCCTGTATTTTGAGAAGTAGCCGTCATCTATGCCGAGAACTCGGACCTCGTCTTTCATTTCAGTTCCTTTATGTGTTTTTTAATGTTCTTTACCGCTTTCTTAAGTGCCTCTCTTGGTGCCCCTTTCTTTGTCCTAAGATAGAACGCGGGCTCTCCGGTGAGCGGGTGGGCTATATCGTACTGGGCTATTTCCACATCCTCGTCCCTCAATAACTCATCGACCAACAGTCTAGAGAAAGTATGGTCTTCGCCCTTCAAGACAAACTGCATCTCGTTCTTCTTCTCGCTTTTGACCTCAAGCTGCATAAATTCACCTCAGATTCCCGGAGCCATAGTCTTCCGCTGTCTTCCTGTTCTCTATGTCTCCGCATCTGTCGCAGATTAGTTTGGAGCCAGACATTCTTAAAGGTTGCCTGCAGCGGATGCAAAACGCCTTGATGACTCCCAGCTCCCTTCCATCGATAGTCAATTTGGTAGTATGCTCGTTGGACTCTATTATCCTGGCCCGGATTATATCGCCAATCCTCAGCTCGTCTCTCAGGTCTTTCACATAGTCGCGTCTTATGTTCGAGACGTGCAGGACAGCCGAGACGCCGTTAGGGACAAGTGATACCTTGTCATAGTCTAACTGGGCCAAATCAACGATAGCAACTGAATCTGAAGCCTCAGCTATAACACCAACAGTGACAGAGCCAACGCCTTGAAGCTTGGCGACTCTCGTCTTAGGCTTGACTCTCGCCGAATGCGTCTTTGCATCCAGCTCCAGCTTTCCTATATTTGAAGAGTAAACTCCCTCGTCTGACGAGAACGCGCCCGCTGACGGCATATACTCCTCGATAGCTCCGACATGGTCTCCCGGCAGCACGTCCATGAAAACACCAAAATTAGCAACCTATTTTTGCCCTTTCAAGTATTTAAACAGGATGTTGTTATTGGCATTAAGAGTAAGTATAACTATACATTCTGGTAGCGTTTGCAACGGCGTATCCAAAGTTAGGGTTGTACAGTCCAACGACTATTTCATTCTTTCCATCGTTGTTGGCATCACCGATAGCGATTGAACCGGCTATTGTACCCGGATTGTTAGCAACCGTTGTTTCTGTCCAAGTATGCGTTAGTAAATTATCCCTGTACATTTTGATTGCACCATTTGACAATCCAACGACTATTTCGTTGTCGCCGTCGCCGGCAACGCTGCCTATTGCGAGGGATGCGATGGTTACGCCACTAGGTTCGTCGCTGATATTTGTCTCGGTCCAGTTTCCTGATTCATTCTTATACATCCTGAGTGGGTAAGACACCCCTGGCATGCTAACTACAACTTCATTATTCAAAAGGTCGTTATCTGCATCCCCTATGGCTATTTTTGTAACCCCGGCAGGGAGATTTGTTGCTATTGTTGTTGGCGCAAATGTCCATCCGCTCACCTGCTTAAGCATTGTAACTTGGTTACTCCAAGGCATAACAAATTCGACTTGTGAGTTATGGTCATTGTCTACATCTCCAGCGACCAGTGGGGTGCCACCAGTTCCTATAATATATTGAGGTGGTGCTTGAGATTGGGGACAACCAATCCCGCCTGGGACATATACCTGCTCCTGTCCATTGAAATTTATTCCAAGTTCGTTGTTGATAAGTGCAAGCGAGTGTGGTGTATAACCATTATTGTAATAAATTTGAGCGCAGAGCTTCCAGGTTCCCGATGCTGAGTCGTAGTACAATATATGGTTTGTTGAATCTTCTATTGTAATCAACTCATTTTTGCCATCATAACTGAAATTTCCAATCGCAAGGTCATACACGTTACTTGCGTAACTCGGCGGGTAAGCGGCTGTCGAAATGCTTTTAACCTGCCAGCCTCCGGAGACATTATTAAAAATATAAACATACGGGCTATAACCGGAAAATGAGGCATACACTTTATTGCCTTGTTGATTATCCGCATTTCCTACAACTATTTTCACGGTGTTACCGTAGACGCTAGAGATGTTAGTTTCTTTGAATGACAAGGTTCCGCTTGACTCGCATGTGGTTCGGCATGCGCCATCAGGACAGAGCTGGCATCCAGTGGCACATGTGCTCGTGCATGCTCCATTAAAGCAGACATAGCATCCGCAAGTCGGACACTTGCAGGTGCAGTCTGAATTACATCCATCTCCGCATATTCCATTTTGGTTTAAGTCGCACTGCTCGCCATGCTCAAGGATTCCATTTCCACACTGTGCCTGACATTCGCTTCCATTCGCCCCCACGTAGATGCTAGCAAGTAGTCCCCACTTGCAGCATTGTATGGCATTTGTGGATACTTCCTTACCATCGCTGGCGTTGCATGCGCTGTCGCATGAATTGCACGTGTCCAATGGGTTTACAGAAAGATAAACTTTGCATGCCGCTGCCGTGTTCCTGCAGTTATTGATAGAGTATGTGCTCTGCTGACTGCCCATATAGTTAGTGACAATTAGGATCACGACTGTAACAATTCCAAGAACAACCGCTATCAGAATCAGGTATTCAAGCGAACCCTGCGCTCTTGCCATGAAAATATATAGGAATAACTGATATAAAAACTTATAGCATCTAAGGATATTCAAAATTTTAATTTGCCGGTAAAGGTTATGGTGATTGCAAATGATTGAATCGTCTAGTGATTTTTGGATTAATGAAACTATCGGCCCTTTTCCTTAGCAACCTGGTGAACCATCGTAAACCATGTTACTTTTACCTTGCTTACAACAATCAGCGGCTGTTGAGAAAACCTCCGTGCCATTAGAGAAATTGCATGAAGTGTCACAGAAATCGCAGCTAGCAGTGGAATTGAAGATAAGAGTCGAATTGCAGGTAGACGCGGCGCTCGCGCACGAAGCCATGACAAAATCGCTCTGCCTCTGGCCGAACGAGTTGACTACAATCATGCTCACTATCGCGACTACTGCGATAGCCACGCTTATTATAATCAGGTACTCTAGTGAGCCTTGCGCGCGCATGAGTAGAATAGACAGATAGGCTATAAAAAGATTGCTAAGAATCATAGATTCTATAGGCGGTGTAGGATCTAACACCAGCCGAGGGTGGCGAAGTTCCGACAAATATCTCGTTTGTACCGTCGTTATTTATGTCCCCTATCGCGGTCGCATGAGTAACCTGATCGAAGCCAGCAGGGTAGTTTACATTTGTCCTTGGCCACTGTCCAATCGCTGAGTTGTACCAATAAACTTTCACCGAATTTCCAATCGCCAAATAGACTACCACCACCTCGTTCTTCCCGTCTTTATCTATATCCCCTATCGCAACTGAATTGACTACGATAGGCGTGCCAGGTGGAATCGCTGATGAGGGTACATCAGGAAAATTTTGGTGGCTAAGGTTGGCTTCTTGCCACAGTCCGCCGGATAAAGTGTAATCTCTCGTGTTATTTGGCATGCTCACCATTCCTACCACTACATCACCACTGCCGTCATTATTAGCATCGCCCACTGCGACTGTCAATACAGTGTTCGGTTCATCTGAGATGTTGGTCTCAATCCAACTTCCTGAGGAGTATTTGTACATCCTTGTTTCATTACGGGTGCTGGAGAACCCTGCGACTATCTCGTTAGCACCATCGTGGTTTGCATCACCTATCGCAATGGAACCAACCGTGACTGGTATTGAAGACACTGTGCTTGGTATCCAGGTCATTGTTGGGGGGTCATACTTATAAGCTATAATCTCGGATGAGCCGGTAGTTCCGCCAAACGCTACGACAAGTTCGTTGCCTGGCAGGTTGTCCGCATCTCCGATGGCCACGGAAAGCGCATCTTGGATCTCCGTGCTTGGCACTACGCTCCCCTGCCAGATGCCATTGGTATAGTTGTACAAAAAGACTTTCCCACCCGTTCCTCCGACGGCCACCTCATTGCTTAGGTCGTTATTCGCATCTCCGATAGCAACAGAATGTACATAGCCTATTTTGTCTGAAATGTTGGTTTCTACCCAAGCGCCGTTTGAGTAGTTATACATTATGGTACTGTTGCAAGGGACTTGAGAACCGAGCCCCACCACTATTTCATTTTTCCCGTCGTTGTTTGCGTCTCCAAAAGCGATTGAATTGACAACATCACTGACATTTGATATATTAGATTCTATTGTGGATATGTTATAGCAGTAGTTGTATTTGAGGGACGAGGGGGAGGAATCGCATTTCTGGTAGATTGAGGTGTTGCAGAGGCAGCCGCTGGGACCAGAGCAGGACGGCTGTAAGTTGCCGCTAACACAGCGCCTGCCCAGTTTTGTGTTTGCGCACTGGCCTTCAGGTACCACAGTCACGCCATCCGACTCGAGGCAGACCGATCCTGGCGGCGGTGTGACTGGCGGAGCTGAAACGCAGTTCGTTCCTTCAGAACCGCCGTAAATTTGAGAATTCTGCCCCTGCTTGCAGCATGTTGCCGCGTTAGGAAATATCTCCGTGCCGTTAGAGAAATTGCATGAAATGTCACAGAAATCGCAGCTAGCAGAAGAATCAGCGATAAGGATAGACTTGCAGGTAGAAGCGGCATTCTGACACGATGCCATGACATAGCCGCTCTGTCTCTGGCCGAACGAGTTGACTACAATCATGCTCACTATCGCGACTACTGCGATAGCCACGCTTATTATAATCAGGTACTCCAGCGAACCCTGGGCATGCGCCATGATAGGATAACAGAAGGTAAGTATAAAAAAGTTGTGATTGAGAAAAGGCTTTTTAAACAGAGAAAGATTTATTATTATCATGATCGAGTCTCTCATCTCTCCAAGTAAGGCTGAGAAGAAGCCTTGGACGGCGATAGGTGTCGGCTTCCTGTTCACAATCATAGCTGCATTGGTAACTTTCGTGATAGAGACGTTCTCTGTTTGCCATGGAGCCGGCTATCTATTAGTCTCTTTCATAACGATAGCTGCTGCCCCGCTCTTTGTCAGGGTTTTCGGTATCGAGGAACACAAGAAGAAAGGGAACATCTTCGAGAGGCATTGGCCGGTTATAGAAGTTTATGCCTATTTCTTCATCGGCATCATAATCGCGAGCTCATTCTTCTTCGCCCTCTACGGGGACAAGGGCTCCAAATGTCTATTCACCGACCAGCTTTCTGCCCTTAATAATATAGGGGTCATAAATGAAAAGAACCTGCCAGCATGCGGACCAGAGGGGAGCACCATAACCGGGCTGGCCGTCGTCCATAAGAACTGGGAGAGCTTTTTCGTGAATAATGTCTCTTTGCTTCTATTGCTATTTATCTTCTCTTTCGTCCTGGGCGCTGGCTCTGTCTGGCTAATCTCATGGAACGCCTCGGTCATAGGTGTTCTAATCGGCTATAATCTCGATCCGCTAATACTGGTCAAGATACTACCCCACGGGATATTCGAGTTCGGCGGTTATTTCCTAGCCGCAGTGGCCGGAGGCATCCTATCGGCGGCCATAATCCAGGAGAGGATAAAAGAAGAATACAAGCGCGTCCTTATAGACTCATTCATCTATTTCGGGCTCGCTGTCGCCATGATATTCATAGGGGCGATAATAGAATCAATGCTTTAGTCGAACTCAAAGCCCTTCTTTTTATGGACGGGTTTCTCCTCTTTGTAGCCTAGCTCCCTCTTAAGTTCTTCTATTATAGAGCCCGGTCTCTCGCCCTCTTTGGCCAGTTCCTGATATTTGTCTACTAGCTGGTCCTGGGCTTTGGAGAAAGGCACGCCGATCCGGGAGGAAAGATTCTCAGCCAGGCGCGATAGCTCTAATGGGAATATCAGCTTGGTCGATTTACCCTCGGCAATCTTTTGCAGTGCCTGTAGATACATGTAATGGAGCGTTGGATTGGTCAGTTTAGCGCCCGCTTCTTCCAGCGCGTTTAGAGTCAGCTTCTGCGCCTCGGCTCTCTGGACTTGGGCCATCTTGTCCTCTGCCGCCGCCCTCTTTCGGTGCATCGCTGCCATTACTTCTGGAGGCAGCTCTACTGACTGTATCTCTATCTTGTCAACCTCTATCCCCCAATTATAGGCAGTTTTAGACAAATTCCTGTTCAGGTTTATGTTTATCTGGTCAATGTTAGAAATGACCTGCTCCAAGTTCATCTTGCCCATCACATCTCTCAGGTTAGCCTGTATGAAAGAGACCGAGGAATCTTTGTAGTCCTCAACCTTTATTATCGCATTTTTCGCGTCAGTCACATGGAGATAGACTATGGCGTCTACCGTCAGCTTGATATTATCTCTAGTGACCACGGTCTGGGCCGGAATCTCTAACGTCTGCACTCTCAGGTCGACTTTGGTGGCTGAGTCTACAAACGGCATCAGGACCAGCCAGCCTGGACCGCCGACTTTTGCGAACCTGCCGAAGCGATAGACTACGGCCCTCTCATACTCCTGCAAGACTATGAAGAATTTTTGTGATTGGGTGTAGAGGACTATGAGCGCAGCCAATACCAGTAATAGGAAATACAGTGGCTTGTCAAAAAGGTTGAAGTACCATAATCCTATAAGTCCGGCGGCTACCGCGGCTACGAAAACCAGAAAGATTGTGGCCTGCATCTCGACTTCTGACGCCATAATAACACTATCCCTTCGAAGGATATATACCTAATGTTTTTATTCTAAGGTAAATATATATAAATACTCTTGTTTTAAGGGTATCCGTATGAAAGTGCTAGTGCTCTGCGTCGACAGAGATGATGACCTTGGGAAGAAGGCCAAGATTAAAGGTCCTGTCATAGGTAGAGAAAAGAATATAGAGGCGGGCACCGCTCTGATTATGGCCGACCCAGGAGAGGCGGATGCTAACACTATCTTCGAGGCCATAAGGATTTTCGACGAACTCAAGAAAGAAGCTGTGGATATAGTCACACTAACCGGCCATCCTTCCCGTGGCTATAGGTCAGATAAGATGGTCTCACAACAGCTCGACACAGTTCTGGCCAAGCACAAGGAAATCGAGGGGATATACCTAGTCACGGATGGGGCGGATGACGACGAGGTTATCCCTATAATCCAATCGAGAAAGAAGATAGTCTCGAAGAAGACTTTAATCATAAAACAGGCAAAAGAACTTGAGAAGAGCTATTATGTTCTGAAAGAGGTTTTGAAAGACCCGCATTTTGCCAGGCTGATTTTCGGTCTGCCGGGCGTTGTCCTGCTAACCGTGGCCTTCTTGCAGGAGCTGGGTTTCAAGATAATCGTCCTATTGATCGGCCTCTATCTCATGTTCAAGGGCTTCGGAATAGAGGAGCCCGTCCTAAATACGATACGCGGGTTCCGGGAGACGACAGGGACAGAAAAGGCGTCGTTCCCGCTGTATATGGGAGCTTTGCTTATTTTCATACTGGCATTCTGGGCAGGCATGGACAAGGTGGCAGTCAGCAAAGTCGTTGAGCCCATAAAACAGGGGGCAATCTTCCTTAACGGATTCATAACCCTGTTCACGATAGGGTTAGTCTTCTTCCTCGTGGGCAGGATGGGGGACATGCACTACATCAACGAGCCGTTCAAAGTCAGGAAATATGCCATGACGATAGTAACTATGTTGGCTATCTTGCTGGTCATAACCGGGGCCGTCAACCTAATCCTGGGTCAGATTCTTGCGATTGACTTTTTCGGCTACATACTGCTTGCATTC
>Ga0315282_10005530_pt1 | contig 21480 bp, 24 predicted proteins | sample YL17G07_20_MG_FD_203693 | JGI IMG/M metagenome (GOLD analysis project Ga0315282, IMG submission 203693) | Sediment microbial communities from Yellowstone Lake, YNP, Wyoming, USA - YL17G07_20 | ecosystem: Environmental > Aquatic > Freshwater > Lake > Sediment | place: USA: Wyoming | collected... | reverse complement strand
TTTTTTGGGTAGCGCTCTCTTCAGGAGCCTACCAATTACTTCTTTATTTTCAGAATAGAAAAAGTTTACGCTACTGCATGACTGAACTCCCAGTCAAAGACTGGGCAGAAAGTTTTGCATTCTATCTGCCCATGTGATATACTGAACCCTTTTTTCTTAAGCAATTCTTCTATTCTACAAGCTCCATAAGCAAAGCGTTTTCTTAGTTCGAGGATTATTATTTCTGCTTTTTGATTGAGTTGTGTCTGAGAATGACCAGTTTTGTGATTTTTTAGTCCCTTCCAACTATCTTGTTTATATTTTTCCAATATTTGATAAACACACCTTCTATTTATCTTCTGGGATTCTGCAATTTTAACAATTGATTCCCCTTTAATTTTTGTTTTACAATCCAAACTCTCTTCTTAAAATCTAATTTATACATATCAACTACCAAAGGCGGTTAATATTGTGTAGTTAAAACGTGATAGCACAGAAAACATTGAGATTCAAAAGATTTAAAAAATACGCCACTTTTTTCTTTTCAAATGGAACCCAAAGTATCTATCATAATACCATTTAAAGCTATAGATGATCATGTGAAAGAATGTATAGACAAATGTCTTAAATTAAATTACACTAATTATGATATAATTCTATTGCCAGATAAGGCTCTAAATAGGGGTTTTCTAAAAAAAAGCAAAAAGATTAAGTCTATTCCTACCGGAGCCATACATCCATCTGAGAAGCGAAATAAAGCTATTCTAAGCCTAAATAGCGAGTTTTTTGCATCTATTGACTCAGACGCTTACCCAAAAGAAGACTGGCTTAAGAATGCAATACCTCTTTTTGAGAATAAAAAAATAGCAGCTGTGGGAGGGCCAAATCTAGCTCCGAACAATGCTAGCATAAAAGAATTGGCTGCAATTGATGTTATTTATGGTAGATTAGGAGTTCAATCCGCATATTATATCAAACCATATATTCAGTTTAAAGATATTAGTGAATGCAAAGAGCTTGCAAGCTCTAACCTAATACTTAGAGCATCATCTGTAAAAAAAATAAAAGGCTATAAATCAAACCTTAGAACAGGAGAAGACTCGATTCTTGGAAATGAGTTAAGAAAAAGAGGATATAAAATTCTTTATTCAAACAAAGTAATAGTTTATCATCACCGAAGACCACTATTTAGACCCCACCTAAAAAGAATATTTTCCCAAAGCAAAGATAAAGCAATCGTAATCAAAAAACAATTTTCAATGAAATCAATAATCTTTTTCATACCCCCCTTGTTTGTGTTATTCCTCCTAATAGGATTTATTCTTTCAATATTAAGCATAACGATATTGATAATCTACGCTTCCATTCTTTTTATATATTTTATCATAGTACTTCTAGAAAGCCTTAAATCGAAAAAGACAATTACCGTTTTATTAGTACTGGTAGGAATACCATTAACACACATAACCTATGGTCTAGGATTTCTTGAAGGACTATTTTTGAAGAAGAGAATCTAAAACAAATACTTTGCCATTTTCGGGTAAGCTCTAAGATTAAAAAGCAGTGTAACAAACTGAAAACATGAATGTGTGCAGTAACAACATTTATTTATTATCTCTTTCCTAACCTTATTTGCATTATTGCTGAACCAAAGCTTTCTAAAATTATAATCAAAATCCTTAAGATTGCCGTATTTTTTGTAAAGCTCGCAAGGATACACATTAAGATTGCAGTCAATCACTGCACTTAACCTACCAGCAGCACAAGGAATTACCTGGGTTTTTTTCTTAAGGACCTCTATTGAATAATCATGATAATAAAGTTTCGTTGCTTTCAATAATCTTGCTTTAAGACCAACCTTATAATAGCTCTTTTTTTTCATAAAGTCCTGCAACATCCTTTTGTTTTTGATGTAATACTCCAAAGTTGGTGGTTTTACATTTGAATCTCTGGAACAGCCCCTTATTAGCTCAAGTGTGTGGCTCTCAACCTTAAGATTTTTCTCAACATAATCTCCAATTTCACTTATATGGTCCTTATTCAAGCTGTTAATTGTAGTATTCACACCAATATGTAAATTCTTATAACTCTTTTGTAGATCTTTTAAAACTTTGTATGTCTCAAGAAACTTCTGAAAATTACCTTTAACTCCCCTAATTTTGTCATGAAGCTCTCCAATACCATCTAAAGAAAGGGTTATAATAAGATTTTTTTTATAAATCTTCAATATTTTTTCAGTCATTTTAGCTATTCTTTTTGGCATTAGACAATTTGTTGGCACTGTTATATTCTCTGCCCCATTGTTTTTAACAAATATAGCAACTATATCAGTCAGGTCTTCTCTTAAAAAAGGCTCCCCTCCAGTCAAACTAAACCACAAAAGATTGCCAAGTGAAAGAGAAATCTTCTCAAGCTCTTTAAGGGATGGTCCTGTTGGTTTTTTATAATTGGTCTTTTGCCAGTTAAAACATGTTATGCATCTGGCATTACAAGCAGAAGTCACTTCCAGAATAAGATGAATTGGAAGCACATTTTTCTTTTTTACTAGATATTTTGCGTATTTAAGCATTTTCCCTCAAATAAACTATCGAGTAACTAAGGAATGGTTTATAAATATTCTTATAACATAGATTCCGACAAAAGTAAGTTATAAATGATAGTTCTGTTTTATATTGTTATGTCTAGCTTCTGAATGAGGATCCAAATCCCAAATCGTTATATTAATCTTACTCATTCTTATACCGCTAACCAACACCTTAATGAAGATTCATTTGTTTAAATACCCGCGCACCCGTCCGTGGCAAGTGAACAATTGATTTTGACAGTAGAAGCTCTAAAATCCTAAAATTTTAAGGAATTAGGATTGGCAAGTGGATGGCAAGTGAAATCAACCAAAATGCCTATATTCCCCATGTGTAAAAAACCCAACTAATTGTTTAATCCTAGCAAGTTTAGGAAACAAATCCTTCTCTAAAGACCTAACATTATCAAACAATTCAAAAACCTCTGGTTTAAACACGTATATTCCAGCATTGACAACATTAGAAGCAACTGACTTTGGCTTCTCTTGAAAATCAATTATTAAATCTCCATCAAGAATGGCATTCCCATATTTAGAAGCCTTCTCTATACTCATCAAACCCATTGTAGCTAATTTATCTAACTCTAAATGTTTCTTTATCATTCGCAACAACTCAAAATTATTATAAGTATCCCCTGACATAACAACAAAATTGCCATTTAGCTTATCCCTTAAAGCAATCAAAGCATCAGCATTTCCCTTAACATCCTTCTCAACTATCTTAACGTCTATCAAAGCTCCTTCTATTTCTAAAAGGACCTTATTAATAGAGGAACTATGCTGTGTAACGATATACACAGTTTTAATTCTATTAGAAGCAAAAAAATCTATCTGCTGCTTAAGCAAGCTTTTCCCTTTCAACTCTTTTAATAAATTACCCTGGTGCTCTCCTCTAATCAGCAAAACAGCAGAAGAAATAGAGCTCTCCTTAAGGCCTTTCCTAAGAAAATACTCTATTGCCTGACTCCTTGAACGAATAATAGAACCATCTACTTTGGAATCTATCTGCTCTAGTAAAGACCTTTCCAAAGATATAGCGACCTTTGGTTTTTTCATTTTAATGCCTTCCTTATTGCAGCATGTGCCGCTCCATAAAGCCCAACAACACAATTCTTAATAACATATATTGGAACCTTTTTTAATATTCCTGGTTGCTTATTTACATTCTCAAATTCCTTTATAAAACCTTTGCTCTTAAATATCTCCATATTCTTAGCAGCAACACCACCAGCTATATATAGCCCACCTTGTGCCAAAGAATCCAAAACAAAATTCTTCGCAACTCTTGCATAAAATTTAGTGTAAAGTTTAAACGTCTCTTTACAAACCCTATCTTTATTTTTATATTTTGCAATGAGTGATACCTTATTCCTAGCTTTGCTTATCTCCTTACCATACTTAGTTGACTTAAATCTCTCTTTTAAAAATGAATAAATAGACTCTATTCCTTTACCAGAAATAATCTCTTCACAACTAATTGGTTCCTTTATCCCTTTTTTTTTCTTTATAAAATTCACAAGAGTAAGTTCTAGTTTACTTTGTACAGGAAAATCACTAAAACCCCCCTCGCTTGGGATTGGAATATAATCCTTACACCTATAAATTAATATACTTTTCCCAAAACCCGTTCCTGCTCCAATTACGGCTTTTGTTGCCCTTGGCAAAGACCTACGTTTATGCCCTATCTTAATTATATCTTTACTACAAAGCAGATTTATACCATACCCAACAGCTTCAAAATCATTAATAAGAAAAACTCTTAATGAAGTCTTCCTAAAAATTTCCTTTGCATCTATATTCCATTTAATATAGGTGGGGTTACAGAAATTCCTATCAGCTGATACAGGACCCGCTACCGCTAAGCACCCATTATCAATTTTAATTTTATGTTCCTTAGCATATGAAAGTATTTTCCTAATAGCCGGTATCAATGATTTTAGTTTGTGGCTCTCAAAATGAAGAGAAAACAATAACACTGGCTTATCATTCTTTACCCCAAATATGCCTAAGTTTGTATTCGTCCCTCCAATATCTCCACCTAAAATAAAACTGGAGTAATCCATTATTCTATGATTTTTCATTTTTACCTTTTAAATTAAGATCAGTTAAAACATAAGAATCATTAACGGACAATACAAGTTTAGCAGGGCACGAATCAACATCTATGTTATCATCCAAGAATTTTCTATATGCTCCCATCTTTATCTCACCAAAAAACAACAAAATTGCAACCTTGGATTTCATCAAAAGTTTGCGTGATGCACTCATCCTGTCTTCTGGAGGTTTTGGAGAGTCACTCATAGAAATAAAAAAATCTGAATTATTCCTTATTGAATGATGGTTGGGGTATAAACCAGCTACATGACCATCTTCACCTGAACTCAACAAAACAATGTCATACCTTCCATTATATTTCCTTAATTCTGCTTCATAGTAAGATGTTCCTAAATCCATAAGAAAGGAGTGAACATTTTCTTGCAACAACAATCCTTTATTCATAAGTTCCCCAATAAAATTCTCTTCAGCCAGTTTGAAATTACTCCTAGGATCATTTAATGGAACAAGGCGCTCATCAACCATAAAGATATGAACCTTTTTCCATGGAATATCTTTTTCTTTTAGTAAATTAAATATGCCCACTACACTTCTTCCTCCAGGAACCGCAAGTACGACCTTTTTCTGGCTGAGCAATAATTTAGTAATGGACTTTAAAATTATGTCTGCTGCTTTCTTATTAAGCTCGTTTATGTCATTAAGTGCAATAGTTAAGGTCATTTTTTTAGAGAATGACCCCCAAACTGATTTCTCAGCATAGATATTATCTTTCCTTTAAAAGAAGGTTTTTTTCTTGTCTTAACACGCATGAGACGAGCTTGATGTAATATTGGCATTTCTGACACTCCCTCAAGTTTTTTCATTTCGTCCTCTGTCTCACCATATGGAACTTCCCCAAGAATTGATTCAAAATCCCCACTATTCACTCCAGAGAAGAGCCAATTCATTAACCTTCCCTCAACTATGCTCCCATGTGCAAAAACCCTAGAAGCCTCTTTCAAAGATTCAGGACTATATTCCCTTATAGCTTCCATTCCTTCTGCAATAGCACCCATCATCCCATATTCAATTCCATTATGAACCATCTTTACAAAATGGCCCATTCCTATCCTACCCATATAACCATAACCATCTTTGACGCACATATCCTTAAAGAGTTTCTCTACACTCTTGAAAACCAGCTTATCACCGCCTATCATCATACATGCTCCATGTCTTGCTCCAGAAATACCTCCAGATGTCCCACAATCAAGAAAATGAATGCCTTTTTTCTTTAAGGAGTTGTACCTTCTTATCGAATCTTCAAAATAGGAATTTCCTCCATCAATAATAATATCCCCTTTCTCCAAGAAAGGATTTAATTTCGATATCAAGATATCAACAGGTTTTCCTGCTTTGACCATTAACCAGATTATCCTTTTTTTAGGGATTTTTTTAAAAAATTCTTTTATTGAATATGCCCCCTCTGCCCCTTTTCCTTCTACCCCCCTTACCTTTTCAGAGGATCTATTATAAGCCACAACAGAATGTCCTTTCTCAAGAAGATTGAGAACCATATTTTTCCCCATCCTCCCCAAACCAATAAAGCCAATCCTCATTTTGCCTATTTGTCTTACTACCCAAATAAGTATGAATAATTAATACTGATATAAAAGCTTTTGTATTCTCTATAAAATAATAAAACGTAACATTTAAATATAACCTTTATTACCTACAAGTATGAACTATTCATACCAAAATGACTCAATACAAAGAAGTACCAAAAGTCTGGGGAAAAGAAGTCTGGCTAGTAAATAGAAACTACTGCGGTAAAAAATTAGTCTTAAACAAAGGCTTTAGATGTTCTATGCATTATCATAGAAATAAAGATGAAACTTTCTACATAAACAAAGGAAAAGTTCTGATGGAAATTAATAATGAAAAAAGGATAATGGAAGAAGGAGACTCTGTAAGAATAACACCCAGAGCAAAACATAGATTTACAGGCCTAGCAAACTCAGAAATTATTGAATTCTCAACACATCATGAAGATGAAGATTCATACAGAGAAGAAGGAATGTTATCAGGACCAGTAGACCTATCCACATTAGAACTACAAGAAGAAAAACAATGAAATGCCTAGTCACAGGTGGAGCTGGATTCATAGGTTCTAACCTAGCACTAGAACTAGAAGCACAAGGTCATGAAGTTATAGTAGCAGATAACTTAGTAACAGGAACAAAAGATAATCTTAATGGTTTTAAAGGGAAACTTCTAAAAATTGACGTTTCAAAACCATTCAAAATACAAGAATCTTTAGACATAATCTTCCACCAAGCAGCAATCACAGATCCAAGATTCAAAGATGATAATGAAATGCTAAGGGCTAACCTAGAAGGCTTCGAAAATATTATAGAATTAACCAAAAAAAACAACTCAAAGTTAATTTATGCTTCAACCGCTAATTTATACGGAAATACAAAAACACCAATGAAAGAATCACAAGAAAAAGAATTAATAACGACATATGGAAAATCAAAACTAGAGATGGACAAAATAACAGAAACATTGAAAGACAAAATGCATATTGTTGGCTTAAGGTATTTTAATGTCTTTGGCCCAAGAGAAGCATTCAAAGGAAGATCGGCTTCTATGATTTATCATCTAAGCAAACGAATGAAAGCAAACAAAGTTCCAAGAATATTTAAATACGGAGAACAAAAAAGAGATCACATTTATATTAAGGATGCTGTAAAAGCAATAATCAAAGCAATAAATGTAAAATCCGGCATATACAATGTAGGAACAGGAATTGCAACAGACTTCAACCAATTAATAAAAACCCTAAATGAAGCATTAAACAAAAACTTAAAACCAGAATACTTCGACATGCCTTACAATCCAAAAACATATCAGAGCAACACCCAAGCAGATACAACCTTGGCAGAAAAAGAATTAAAATTCAAAGCACAGTACTCATTAAAAGATGGGATAAAAGACTATATGGAATGGTCGAAAGAAAATGAATGATGAATTAATACAAATACTAAATAACTTCAAACAAAAAAACATCTTAATAATTGGAGATATAATACTGGACAAATACATTTTCGGAGAAGTAGAAAGAATCTCTCCAGAAGCTCCTGTTCAGGTTGTAGAAGTAAAAAAAGAAAACTACCTCCCAGGAGGAGCAGCTAACGTAGCAAACAACATCTCAGCTTTAAATGCTAATGCATTCATGGTTGGCATTGTAGGAAATGATAATGAAGCAAAAATCCTATTAAATGAATTAAAAAAGAGAGACATTAACATAGATGGAATCCTAACAGACAACCAAAAACCAACAACCCAAAAGGTAAGAATTTTAGGGCAAAAACAACAACTACTAAGAATTGACTACGAAAAAAGAGGATATCTAAACAAAGAAAGAGAAAATAAGATTTTGAATTTCATAAAAGAAAAAGTACAAGAGATTGATGCAATAATAATCTCTGATTATGCAAAAGGAGTTATTACAAAAGATCTAATAACAGAAATAAAAAACATAGCAAATAACAAAATAATCATTGTTGACCCCAAGCCAAAACACAAAGATTTCTACAAGAATGTAAGTCTAATAACACCTAATCTAAAAGAAGCAAAAGAAATGACAAATAAAGAAAACATAGATGAAATAGGAAAGCAACTAATGGAAGAATTAAACACAGAAATACTAATAACGAGGGGAGAAAAAGGAATGTCTCTATTTGAAAAAACAGAAACAACAAACATTCCAACAAAAGCAAAAGAAGTCTATGATGTTTCCGGAGCAGGAGACACAACAGTTGCTACCTTAACTTTGGCATTAACCGCAGGAGCAACATTAAAACTAGCAGCAACCTTAGCAAATCATGCAGCAGGAATAACAGTTGGAAAGGTTGGTACATCAACTGTAACAATAGAAGAAATAAAACAAAGCTTAGAAAATGAGTAAAGCCATATTTCTCGACCGAGACGGAACGCTGAATATAGACGAAAAAGGTTACATATGTAAAGAAGAGGATCTAAAATTCTTCCCAGACACATTCAAAGCACTAAACCTTCTAAAAAAGGATTTCAAATTTATAATAATAACAAACCAATCCGGCATAGGAAGAGGCTATTATACAGAAGAAGATTTCCACAAATTCAACAACAAACTGATAGAAGAATTAAGAAAACAAAACATCATAATAGAAAAAACATACTATTGCCCACATGGGCCAGAGGAAAACTGCAATTGTAGAAAACCAAACACAACATTCATAAAACAGGCAGAAAAGGAATTTAACATTAACATAAAGGAATCATTTGTAATTGGTGACCACCCCCGAGATATAGATTTAGGAAAAAATGCAAATTGTAAAACAATATACCTTTTAACAGGACATGGCAAAAAACATAAAGAAGAATTAACCCAAAAACCAGACCTAATAGCAAACAACCTTTTAGAGGCTGCACAATGGATAATAAAATAAAAACAAAACAAGAAATAGAACAAATAGCAAAAGAACTAAAACAAAAAGGAAAAACAATAGTAACATGCAATGGCTGTTTTGATATCCTACACCCAGGCCATACAAAATTCCTAACAGAAGCAAAACAACAAGGAGATATTCTAATAGTTGGCTTAAATTCAGATGAATCGGTAAAAGAAAATAAAGGATCACAAAGACCAATAAACAATGAGAACAACAGGGCACAAATCCTAGCAGCTTTAGAAACAGTAGATTACATAACAATTTTCAATGAAAAAACACCCATAAAATTATTAGAAATGATTAAACCGAACATACACGCAAATGGAAGTGAGTATGGAGAAAACTGCTTAGAGGCAGAAACAGTAAAGAAATATGGTGGAAAAATACACATTATTAAATTAAAAGAAGGATTCTCTACCACAGATATAATACAAAGAATTAAAGTTCTCTAAGTTAAATTCTTTTATAAATATATATGGGTAAACCGTTGTTTATCCCATAATAATAATCATCTCCATCTAAGGTCCTAATTATTTCAAAATTTTCTTCAATATATTGTCCTAATTTCCCAGCAGCTTCATATACAATTTCGGAATTATTTTTAGAGAGGTCTCGATTCAATATAACATAATTGATTTCTTTATTAATGAACATTTTCATCATATCTTTCTCTAGTTCTGGAGAATATATTTCAAGAGGATAATAAGGTTTAATCTTGCTATTTTCCAAAGCCAATGAATGAGAAACAAATCCATACACTTTAGAATAATCAGGGATATATTTAGATATTTCTTGAGAACTTCTTAAAAATGTATGGCTATCTGCAGGGTGTAATACCCCAGTCCCAAAATAAACCGTCAATGGCCCCATATTAAAAATAAAATAAACAATAATCACCAAAATTATAAAATATGTTTGGTCTAAATTGTAACTAAAATCAAAAATCTTAAGACTAATGTCTTTAATTCTAATAATAACTAGCGTAACCATAATTAAAACAATTGGAATTAATAGGATTAATCTTCTTAATGGGAAATCTGTAAAAATAGTTTGTAATTGAAAAACAATAATTGTTACTATTAAAAGAGAATCCAAATATTTTACTTTCTTTTTTTTAAAGAGAAAAAAAACATAAAAAAATACAAAAATTATAAAGAATAGAATAACTACCGTTCCTAACAGGTGTAATAAGTTTAACTGATAGAAAACCATGCCAACAAGTTTAGATAGGTTAAATGGTTTCTTATATGCAAAAAGTGAAATATGTATGAAATACCAATCATCAAAATTGGGAATCAGCCAAAAAATAATCCACAAAATAGCAGAGATTAAAAAACCGCCTGAAACCAATATTAAATTTGTTAAAGTTTTTTTTCTGCGATAGAAAAAATAATAAATTATTAAACTTAGAGGGATCGATAGAATAAAAAAAGCAGAAGTTATTTTTGAAAAAAATAAGAACGGTAACAGTAGTCCTGCAAAAAACCACGAAATTGGTTTATTGTAAATTATTAAGCCAAGGATAATCAATATGAATGATAAAACAAGGTACTCTAAAGTTGCAATTCTACTATTTGCAATAAGAATTAAATTTGAAATTAGCAAAGCGAGATATATTAGTCCTGCTTTTTTATTTCTAGCATATAGCATGAGACTTACAAACAATACTGAAATGAATCCTAATACTGCAGGAACTAATCTTAATGAAAATATACTGATTCCAAAAAGTTTAAAAGATGTGAACACAAGATAATTATGTACTGGCGACATATACATAGGATTCCAGTAATTGTCTTCAGTCCTCCATTCATCAAATAAAATCTTGTTTCTTGCATTATATGCTAATGGTGATTCATCTGCCCAGGCCGCCCCAGAAATCATAGCAGGATAAGGATCCATAGTTAGATCATAAAATCTAAAGAACATAGAGATTATTACAACTAATAAAACTACTATAAGGAATATTTTGTCTTTTGAGATTTCATTCACATCAAACAACCCTATTTATTTGTCAATTATTTTTTTGATTTCATCAACTTATCAACTAAAACCTAAGTTTTAAACATAAGCTTTTTATGTCTTTATAAGCAAGTTTCATATCAAGTTGTTTTTTTTCATCTCGAGAATAAACTATTATTTCTTTTGCTCCTAATGGGGGCAGGTCTTTTCAATATTTTACTACCAAATGAGCCTGTCCCCCAGGTAATCAATATTGTTTTATCCTTAAATACACTTGCCATACTTTATTTGAGATTTTTACTATATTTATAAATTTATCGATGGTGTGTAATTATTTAACATACTGAAGTATTGTTTAGAACATCTAATAATCCTTCAAGCACATTTCTCTTGTTAAACCTTAATGTCTGAATGATAGATAACAGCTTTGCTGTTGTATTCGCTCCTCTTTGGCTTCTAGAACCATTGCTTATTTTTCTTATAATAACCAAAGCTCTTAATTCTCTCTCGCTTACATTATTTGTGGGATCAACTTCAGGGTCAGATACAAACCTAAATAGGTTTTCCCATCCGTATAATATAATGTTTGCACAAACTTCCTGATTATGCTATGCTTATAATGCCTAGCTACAAGCTGGAACATCTCTCCATCTAACTGCTCAACCATCTCTTTTGTTCCTTTATGATTTACCCCATTAGCTAAAGCATATATCCCCTAAGCTTTTTATGGACGTATCTTGCTTCCGCTCCAAACCTTCCAACAAATTCCTTAGAATCCTCTAAAGTATGCGACCAGCATAGTTGAAGCTTAAATCCGGCTTTTTCTGCTAATGACCTAAAAGAAGCATGCCTATCAACCACTAAAATATTTCCTTTTGCTCTTTCCCGAATATAAGTAAACCCACTTTATTATTATTCCTCTTTCTAATCTTATACAGCACCATACCGCAAGCTATAAACACCCATGCAAAATAATTTTTCCCATCAACACGCCATGAGGTTGAATCGCTATATTTTAGTCTTGATAACTTCACTATTTTTTCTAAATAGGTATAATAATTCCCAAATACTAAAGCAAGCTGCTTTAGAATATGTATTATTTCTCCTTCACTGATTTTTAGATTGTACATAGTCATAAAATAGTCACATATCTTATTGCAGGGCAATCTTAACCCAAGCTTAAGATACATAACAAGTAGCATAATGCTAAGGCCAAATCTTGCATAAGGCAAAACAGCTGGGACTTCGGGTTCAACTAATTTTTTACATGTAGGGCAGTATTTTCTATGTATGTTATATCTTGTTGTTTTGGTTCTAGATGTTAGCCTGATATCAGTAATATGCCTTAACCTTATATCCTGTGTTTCTCCTAATTTAGTACCACAATGAGGGCACTTTTTAGGAATCAATTCAATCGCGTAGTCTATCCTTTCTGGTTGCTGCGTTGCATAATTATTTCTTTTTTCGAATTATAACATAGGTTTCCTTGCCAATATATTTTTTCTGACAATCTACTTTTGCGCCATTCCCAAACTTTGTCACAGTTTTTTGAAATATTGTTTCAATCTCATCTTTTAATTCTAATTCTTGGTTTTTTATTTTTAGGGTTCTCATAATCAGAAGATATATATACATGTATATATACTTTTCGCTTTTAAGAGGTGTTTTTATGGCAAAAAAGGGTAAAAGATGGGGCAAAAAATTCATAGACAAAAGAGTCTGGAAAGTGGAGAACAGAAAGTATGTGGTTAGAGGCGAATTTCTTTTGGATCTAGACTGGGCCAAAAATTGGGATGCTGAACTAAATGAAATGAATAAAGGCAAGAAAGGGTCCCCATACAAATATCCCGAATCACTAATCAGACTACAGGCAATTTGGGGGCAGTGGGTAGACTATCGTGGCCTAAAAGGCATAACCAAGAAGTTATGCGAGCATGAATTGATTCCTTATTACAATGATTTTAGCACAATTCAGCGAAGAGTGACCAAAATGGATATTGAATTTGAACTTCCAAAAGAAGGCCATATCAGTGTCTCCACGGATGGAAGTGGAATGAAGGCAGGTAATGGTGGAGAGTATCGGGAAAGAATATACGGGAAGGAAAGAAAGAAGTACCTTAAGGTAATTATTAGTGCCGATCCTATTAAAAGAAAACTTCTATATTGCGACGTATTTATAGAAGGAGAAGGCGAATGTGAACCAGATTTGGCTTTGTCGCATCTTGAAGCCCTGATTAACCGTGGTTTTGACATAGACAAATTTTATGGAGACGGGGCATTTGATTATCTTGATTTGTTTAACTTTCTGGATAAGCATTATATTGAGAGTACTATAAAGCCCAGAACTCCTGCCACATGTAATAAGCCTGAGTCTCTTGCAAGAAAAAAAGAAGTTGAAAAATTTAAGAAGGAAGGCTACAAAAAATGGGCAAGAAAAAAAAGATATGGTCAACGGTGGACAGGGACCGAGGGAATATTTTCAGCAGTAAAGAGAGGGTATGGGGAGGCTGTGCGGGCAATAAAACTAGAAAACATGTTCAAGGAAGTGAAGCGCAAGTTCTGGGCATACGATAGGATATTCGCTTATGCAGCGACATAGCGATAGCTATAATGAGATAGTTAAGTAAAGCCTAAACGCTTAAAGAAAAAATTCTCTTTGATTTATGCAACACAGCAACTTAAGAATATAAATTGCTTCAAGAAGCTAAATAATTACGATGGTTAGACTTTTACCATTTTAATACCTTTAAGAATGAGCATTATTAGCTTTACTTATCTTATCTACCACATCCATTGCAATTTTTAATGCAACTAACCCAACCTCTCCTGTGATTAGTGGCTCTTTATCTTGTTCAATTGCCCCAATGACATTCAACAACTCAAGCTTTAAAGGCTCTCCTTTATCCACCCCTACTTCAACTTTATTCGGTTTGCTAAACGTAACAATATCTCCAAATGTTTCAAAATCTTTTTTATAATTACTTTCATATAAAATAAGGTTCTGGCTTATATAGTCCATCTCTGCATACCCCTTCGTTCCTGTCACGCTAAGTGTTCTTATTTTTATAGGAGTAATCCAATTAACTTGTATAAATCCTGTAGCACCCCCGTATTTAAGAAATATCTCTGCATAATCTTCTCTCCGACTTATTAATGCCTTTCCAGCGTTTGCATCAATTTCATTAGGTTTACCCCCTATAAGGTAATTTATTACGTCTATATCATGTACAGCAAGATCTATTACTACATTAGCATCTTTTATCTGGGGGGGGAATACTCCAACCCTTCTTGCGATAACTGATGTTATCTCACCCAACCTGCCTTCATCTGTTATCTCCTTTAGTTTCTGCACTGCAGGATTAAATCTTTCTATATGTCCAACTGCGAGCTTTACATTATTCTCTTTTGCTTTTCTTATTATCCTCTCAGCTCCTTCAATTGTGTCGGCAATAGGCTTTTCCACTAACAAATTTACACCATTTTCTATAACATCAGCAGCAACTTTTTCATGAAATTTTGTTGGAACTACCACACTCACAAGATCTATATCTTCCTTTTTAAACATCTCATTATAGTCTTTATAAAATTTACATCCATATTTTTTTACCATAACATCCCCTTTTAACTCATCCTCATCACTAACAGCAACAAGTTTTACATTATTAATCTCAGAATAAGTTCTTACATGTTGTTTACCCATATTTCCTAAACCAATTACTGCAACATTAAGCATAAAATTCACCTACTGTTTTTATTATCCGGTTTATATCCTCTTCTGTTAAACTAGGGTGCACAGGTAATGACAGAACTTCCTTGCTTGCTTTTTCAGCTACAGGAAAATCTCCTTCCTTATAGCCAAATTTCACAAAGCATGGATGCATATGTAATGGTTTTGGGTAATATATTCCACATCCAACTCCATTTTCTTTCAAATAGTTCATAAGATTATCCCTCTTCTCTGCTCGTATTGTGTACTGATGAAAGACATGCTTTACTCCTTGCTTTACAAAAGGGACTTTTATTTGATCTATCTTGCTCAATCCTTCACTCAGCCTTTTTGCATTCCCTATCCTTTTATTTGTGAAATCATCTATTTTCTTGAGTTGTTCTAATCCTATTGCAGCTTGTATGTCCATCATCCTATAATTATAACCTAAATCATAATATTCATACCTTGTCTTTTCGCTTTGTCCATGATGCCTAAATCTTTTACATAATTCACTAAATTCTTCATTATCTGTTATTACCATTCCCCCTTCTCCCGTAACTATATTTTTTGTAGCATAAAAACTAAAACAACCCAAATCACCAAATGTTCCAGCCCTTTTTCCATCAAGTTCTGCTCCAACAGCCTGACATGCATCTTCTATTATCTTTAAATTATACTTTTCAGCAATATTTCTTATCATTTTTGCATCATATATTTGTCCATAAAGATCAACTGCCACTATGGCTTTTGTTTTTTCTGTTATTTTTTCATCCACCATTTTTGGATCAATATTGTACGTATCCTCTTTTATGTCTACAAATATGGGCCTAGCTCCCAGCATTATTATAGGACTAACACTTGCTACAAAGGTAAAAGGACTTGTTATAACTTCATCCCCCTTCTTTACTCCAGCAGCATATAAAGCTGTATGTATAGCTGCTGTACCACTATTAACGCCAATGCCAAATTTTGCCACACAATAATCTGCAAACTTATCTTCAAACTCCTTTGTCTTAGGTCCCTGAGCAAGCATTCCGCTATCTAGGACCTCTAAAACAGCTCTTTTTTCTCCATCACCAATTATTGGTTTTGAGATTGGTATCATAATATCAGAATAGAATGGTGTAGTTTTATTAAAGTTTTTGTTTTTTTAAGGTAAAATCTTAAAGTATACACTTTTATTAATAGTAACTTAAGAAAACCCCCAAAAAGGATCAAAAATGAGTGCAAAGGTAATTCCAAGAGACATTACCTTTATTTTTGAATTTATTTATGAATTCCATTATTTGCTTTTTTACTTTTCATTAATTTATTCACTAAAACCTGAGTCTTATAAACCAATTTTTCATCCTTTATACGATACAATGATGGACAGCCTTTACAAGGGGTATCATCAAAATTTTTAAATAAAAATTTTCTCCTAATTTGTTTATATAATTTATTGTTATATATATCTATTAACCTTTCTTTTTTAGTATCACCCATCACTAAATCAAAATCAAAATCACCGCAACACAAGCCTACTTTTCCATCATAACTAATTGCAATGGTATGAAAAGGCTGTAGGCAACCTATACTTTTACTTGATAGTTCATAAAGTTCAACATCTTTTGGTTTTATAAACCCCATTGTACCTTTATCTTTATTAAACAACCTAATTGGATTCATTGAAGAAACATGCATTCTATCACAATAATCCCCCCAAATTTCAACAAATTTCCTAGGATTGGTATCTTCATACAATAATAAATGTATATCTATTGTGGGCTTCTTGTTTTTGTTCCTTAATAAAATAAGATTCTTTAGATTTTCTCTGACTTTTTCAAAATTTGCCCCTTTTCTTATCTTCTCATATTTTTCTTTATTTTCCCCTTCTATAGATATCTGTAAGAAATCCAATCCAGAAGAAAGCAATAATTTAGCATTTCTTTCATTTAATAGTGTTGCATTGGTACTGGTTTGGACATGAGGGATACCTTTAAGTTTCGCATATTTTATCATATCACATAATTTAGGATGCAAAAAGGGTTCTCCTGTAGAATAAAGGCTTACCTCTTTTACCTTGTTTTCAATCTGTCCTATTATTTTTTTATAAAAATTAAAATCCATAAATCCCTTATTCCTTCTCATATAAGGCTGAGGACACATCGCACATTTAAGATTGCAGCTATTTGTAACTTCAAAAGTTACATTTTTTGGATAGGGATAGCGTAGAAATTGAAAAATGGTGTATATAATTTGCATAGGTCTTATTGGACCTATCATTTCTAAATAAAAATTTTTAAGCATTCTTTCAGCTTTTTTTATCATAATGTTCAACTCCAAACGTAGTTTGACTTTGATTTCATCTTCACACACATTTTAAGGAATATGCACCTTTTTATTACATCTAGTACAAACAAATAACTTTTCTTTTTTCTCAAGCTTTGCTCCACAAGGACAAACAAATCCCATAAGTTTCGCCGGATTTCCAAAAACAAGCCCATAATCTGGTACATCCTTTGTTACTACACTGCTAGCACCAATCATTGCGAACTTTCCGATCGTAATTGCCGGAAGTATTGTAGAGTTTGCTCCAATAGATGCCCCTTTCTTAACCAAAATATTGCTAACTTCCCAGTCAGAAGCTGATTTTAAACTTCCATCTAGATTTATAGCCCTTGGAATCTTATCATTAGTAAAACAAACATTGGGGCCAATAAAAACACCATCTTCAATAGTAACTCCATGGTAAACAGAAACATTATTCTGTATTTTTACGTTGTCCCCTATCGTAACGGAAAAGTCAATATAAGAATTCTTACCGATAATACAATGTTTACCTATCTTTGCATTTTCTCTCACTTGTACTTGATTCCATATCCTTGTCCCTTCACCCACAGAAGCCCTGCTAGATACTTCAGCAGTTTGATGTATTTTAATCATTCAACCCTCCCTCCTTACTTATAAATTAGTTTAACTAACCTGTTTGGTCATGTATCTCCCTAATATCTTTGACAAACCAATTGGCATAAGTTGCCATATTTTTTTTATTAAAATATTTTCAGCAATACCAAATGTTGGAATTTTTTTTATATTGTTAAGATAAAAATACGAGTAAGTATTTTTTTGGATTCCGCCCCATCTAGATTTAAAAGCTATAAGTCCTTTGCAAGATGGGTAATCAGCACCAAAATCAAATGTTTCAAACCTCTCTCTAACCCCTAATTTAATAGTTTCCCATACTATCCCGTTATTAGGCCTTAGGTTAAGAAACTTTTCGTTAGATGCGGCATATGCATCAATTAGCGTTTTGTTATAGGCAAAAATAATAGCAGCACTTATAATTTTACCTTCATACTCTGCAACTATTAGTTTGAAAATGTCTTTCATTTTTTCCATCATACTCTTAAAAAAACTGTAGGAGTATGGAGGCACTCCTAACTTTTTTCTGGTTTTAACAAAAAGATTGTAAAACTCGTTTAAATCCTTAAGTTCTTTACTCCATCTGCATTTAATGCCAATCTTTACAGCTTTTTTAATTGAGCTCCTTACACTACTTTTATCCATAGATTTCCATATCTCATCAATATTGTTGGTTAATGGAATTTTTGTACCAATAAGCTCTTTTTTTTCTATAAATCCTTTAGACTTGATTAAAGGGATGTTACTTATGCTCTTTATCTCAATATAATCACACCGAAGGGATTTGCACAACTCTATGACCTTGTTCATTAGTGATGTAAGCACATTTTCGTTATCAAACAAAGGACCACCCCTATCTCTTAAAGATACAGATACTAACCTTTTTCCAAAAATCCCACCAACGTAAAAAATAGGGATTACTCCTTTAACTTCTCCTTTCTCTTTACATAAAATATAATAAGGTTTGTGCCCAAATTCTTCCATAACTTTCTTCCATTCAAGTGTATGATAAACTGTAGCATTAATCTTCAGTTTTATATAGTTATTCCATTCATTTTCATCTTTTAATATTTCTGATTCCATTTTATTATTCTTTTCTCGTTTTTTCCTAAACTAACAACCCTTCTTTGGTTATATCTACAAATAACAAATTCTATTGCATCCTTATTTCTATTAATAACGGTGTTTTTATTCTTAATTAATATATTACCTCTTTTTCTCCACCAGTCATTAACTTCTCTACCCGTGGCAATCCAGAATCCCTTTTTGTCAATATTAGATATATTATCTAAAAGCCACATCCTTTGTTCTGCATCTTCTTTTCCCCATGCTGGAGCGTGTATAATAAAGTTGCATACCCCTCCTATTGAATATATCCATTTTTTCTTTATCTCAAAAAGCTTAGCTGTATCTTCAAGGCTATATCCAAAATAAAGTGGAGAGATGCAGTCAGGAGCGGCAGTTGGTATTTCCAATATTTTTTTAAATCTCTTATTTTTAAAATCAAAAATGTGGTAAGGAAGATTATAACTTACTCCTTTGCCACATCCAGGTTCTTCTCTCTGTGAATCTATCATAGACATGTCGTATTTAAATCCATTCTTCCATAAAATATCATACAAATCTTTGCTTTTCTGTAGTGCAGGAGCTCTAAATCCAACAACCTCCCTTCCAAACATTTTTTTAAGTATTTTTTTTGCCTTTTTTACTCTTTCATTTCTTTCTTTTCTGCCAATTGACGCAAACTTTCTATCATGAATGTATCCATGACATCCTATCTCATTTTCTGTGCTAAATGTCTTTATAAGCTTTTTTTTTGCGTATTTGCTCACTAAATTTATTGTTGACTTGTGTAATTTTAGCTTACTAAGTAAAATGAAAATGCCTTTTTTATAACTGTAATTGGTTGGTTCCACATCATGGGTTAACATAAACACCGCTTTATATTGGCTAGGCCAATATTCAATGTATACATAATCTGAATTCTTTTTTATGAGTTCAATAAATAAGTTGTGGAGAACAAATCCTGCTGCATCAATTGGAAATAAAGTATTGAATTCTTTGCTCTTCTTTAGTTTATCATGAAGTTTCTTATAGTACTTCTTATAGATAAATATCCTCAGTTTATTAGGAATATTTTTATATAATTTTTCAATTAAAGTATTTGATAATATATGCGTTTCCTCTTTTACATCATAATATCTTTCGTTTACTAATTCGAGAAATGTTTTTCCAATATCAAAAGCAAATTCAATTCTGTCTTCTTTCTCAACAATTGCCGGCCTCTTAGTTTCATTAATAAAAAACCATGCTAAAACCTTTCCGCTTTTTATTTCAAAAAGTTCCTTTAGTGGAATAATACATCTTAGGTTAAATTTTGATAGAATATAATTTATTTTTTCAAACTCATTTCCAAGTATAAGCTCTGCTCTGCTATTCTCAACTAAAATCTTGTTTCCAGTAGGTTTGGATATTATTCTTTTTTTTAGTTTATAAGCTATTTTTTCTGTTTCAAGAATAAGTTGTAAACCGGCATTTGATTCATCCACTCTAATTACCTCGCAATATATTTTTCAGAATGGAAAGTATCTTTTTGTCAACATCCTTGACTAATTTAAGCTCTCTCTTTTTTACTGTTTCCAAAAATTTATCATCTAATAAGCTATTGCATGCTTTTAATATCCTTTGTTTCTTATTGCCTACAAGGAAATTTTTTCCTCCCTCAACTAATCTCATCCATTCTGTTTCATTTCTGGCTACTAAACATGGCGTATTCAATACACAAGCTTCCTCTTGTATCCCCCCAGAATCTGTTATTATGAATCTTGACCCTTGTATTAATCTCAGTAGGTCAAAATATCCTAAAGGTTTTGATATTATTACGTTCTTTCTCCATGTAACTTTGTTCTCCCTAAGCAGCTTCATAGTCCTAGGATGCACTACAAAGACTACATTGATTTTTTCAGATATCTCATTTAAGGCAGATATTATGTTCTTCAGAATCATGATACTCTCAGTGTTCTCAGCTCGGTGTATTGTAACTAGTATGTATTTTCCTTTTTTAAGTTTTAACTTTTTCTCGATTTCTGATTTATCTATAAACCTTCTACTTCTAAGACAAGCATCAATAATAAGACTTCCTGTCATATAAATCCTTTTTTCATCAATACCTTCCTTCAGCAAATTCTCAACACTTTTTTTGTCTGGAGCAAATAGATAATCAGAGCAATGATCCACAACAATTCTATTTATCTCTTCAGGCATGCTTCTATTGAAAGATCTGCAACCCGCTTCAATATGTACAACTTTTATATTAAGCTTAGTTGCCGCAAGAGCTCCTGCAAGAGTAGTATTTGTGTCACCTAATGTTAAAACAATATCTGGTTTTTCATTAATTATTATATGTTCAATCCTTTCAAGCATTCTGCCAGTTTGGAAACCATGGGTTCCAGAGCCTACCTTTAGGTTATATTTTGGATTCTTTAGACCAAGCTCCCTAAAAAATATTGAGTCCATTTCAAAAGAATAATGCTGACCGCTGTGTACCACAAAATGATTAAACTCCTTGTCAAGCAAAGGGATCAAAGGAGATAGTTTTATTATTTCAGGTCTTGTTCCCAATACAGTCATTACTTTCATAACTAGGTTGTGTTATATCTTTTTTTAAATCTTTGGGTTTGTCTTGACCATTGTATAGTACCGATATTGCGCAACATCGATCTATATTCTGCAGTATAGAAAATTTTGGCAGTTCTTTATAAACAAAGTTGGAATAATATGTTTTTGCTAATTAATCCAAAATGTTGCGTTAAATT